>Ga0137379_10000275_pt1 | contig 45392 bp, 47 predicted proteins | sample SagtaG_18_FD_104812 | JGI IMG/M metagenome (GOLD analysis project Ga0137379, IMG submission 104812) | Vadose zone soil microbial communities from Sagehorn Ranch, Mendocino, California, USA - Sage2_L_80_16 metaG | ecosystem: Environmental > Terrestrial > Soil > Vadose zone | place: USA...
CTCAAGCAGTGGCGCTCCCAGGGTCTGCATATTCCATACGTCAAGCTGGGGAAAGCGGTACGATATCTCCGCAAGGATGTAGAACACTACATTCTGAGATGCAGGGTTGAAGTGCCTCCCGACCGGAGGCGCAGATGATTGTCAAGCGAGGTGAGTATTACCACTATCAATTCCAAATCAACGGCAAGCGCTACAGAGGAAGCACCAATTCAACGAATAAAGCGGAAGCATTGCGATTGGAAGCAGCCAAACGCATCCAATGCTTGCGGAACCCGGAAGGATCCAATGGACCTTCTGAACAACTTGAATTTAATGTTGCCTTCGACAGGTTTTTGTCCTGGGCAAGTCGCCACGTCAAACCGAGAACACACCAACGATACGGCGTTTCTGCCAAACGCCTCAGCGCTCATTTCGGAGTGGCACGGATCGAACGCATGAACACGCAAGCCGTCGAAGATTTCAAGTCGATTCGTGCCGGCGAGTGCAGTTCTGCAGGACTCAACCGTGACCTTGCCTGTCTCCGAACGTTCCGAAACTGGTGCGTGAGAATGAGCTACCCCATCGGCCAGTTCCATGTCCAGCTCCTTCCCGAAGGGCCGGGAAGTATGAGGATCGTGTCCTACGAGGAGGAGCGCATCTACATGGGCCATGCTGATCCGCTCTTGCGGGATGCGGTGACCATCATCGTGGAAACCGGCATGCGTCCTGGCGAGCTCTTCGGAGCTCACGGCGAACACGTCAATCTGGATAACCGGTACATTTCCGTCCCTATCGGAAAAACCCGATTCGCCCGGAGGACGATCCCGCTCACCAGCAGGGCGTACGCAGTCCTGGCAAGACTCTGGAGGTCAGGGAAGCTGTTCGACGGGCTGGCCCCCACCAAGTGGTGACGAGACGCCACAAAAAGCTCTGCAAACGTTTGGGGTTCGATTTCCGGATATACGACTTCCGGCACACCTACGGATCACGCATGGCAATGGCCGGAGTGGATCTCATGACGCTGCGGGAGCTCATGGGACATTCCTCGACCACCATTACGCAGCGGTACTGTCATCCAACACCAGAACACAAGATCTTTGCGATGGAACGCCTAGAGGCGTACAACGCGGAGAAAGCCACAAAAAAGCCACAATCGCAGTCGGAGCAGATTCAATGATTGTCCGTAAAGTATTGATGGCGGAGAGAGAGGGATTCGAACCCTCGATACAGGTTTTGGCCCGTATAACGGTTTAGCAAACCGCCGCCTTCAGCCTCTCGGCCATCTCTCCGGCGGGTTGGCAACAGTTTACCACTGCCCTGCGATATTGAGATGAATGCGACAACCACGTCCATTTCTCCGTACTGTCGCTGCAGTTAACCTTTTAATACACTTTGATCAAAGCCGATGGATTCGACCGAACTAGCGCCTCCTGAGCCGCCGCAGATTCAGAACACAAGGATCTGCGACCTGGGTCTGACCGTTGAGGGTTCAGCAGTCGAAAAGCTCGTGCAGCAACTTTATCGTGAGCTGGAGCAGAAGAAGATCACCAGGTTCCGGCCAGCGTGCTATTTGACCGACGAATGGGGATGTCCTTCGGGAGAGCCGGTGATCGGAATCCCGTTTTATCTGGCGCGGCCGGATCTCGGGCAAATCGAAAGGGAAATAAATGACTTGGAAGATCATCGCGAGATCATGATGTATCTGCGGCATGAGGCCGGGCACGCGTTCAACTACGCGTACAAGTTGCACCGCACGCCGGAATGGAAACAATTGTTCGGTCCCTATCGGCGGCCCTATCGCGAGAATTACCGGCCGGTGTTGTTTTCCAAAGACTACGTCCGATACTTGCCCGGATGGTATGCGCAGAAACATCCAGATGAAGACTTTGCCGAAACTTTCGCCGTGTGGATGACGCCGCGTTCAGGATGGCGCAAACGGTATCGTGGATGGAGCGCGATGGCGAAGCTTCGGTACATGGACCGGATCGCGAAGCAATCGGGCAATGTCGATCCTCTGCGCAAGCGCGGCGAACCCGACATTACGGTCTCGGAGATGGAGATGACCGTGGGCGAGTTTTATCGCCGCTCGACCGAGCAGATTCCGCTGCTTGAAGTCACACTGGATAGCGATCTTACAACGATCTTCAATGCATTAAAAAAGCGCAAGACTTCCGAGCCCGCGGGGCCCTTTTTGCAAAAGAACCGGAAAGCGATGGTGGACCACATCTCCAGTTGGACGGCGATGCAGCGCCCGCTGGTTCGCAGGCTCATGGAATCTATCGAGAAAAGAAGCACCGAGCTGAGACTGATGATCGACAGAAGAAAAGAGGCAGAACATTTGTCCGAAATCACGGTGTTCGTGACTACTCTGGTGATGAATCATCTGGCACGGGGCAAGGCTTTTCAGGCGTAAATGGGTTACGCTGGAGGCGGAATGGGCGACAAATTGAACGTCGCTGTGCTGTACGACGTCTGGGGCGAAGAGGAAACGCCCGAGTCGGAGGCGGCGGCAGAGTCTGGGCGCAAGCGTAAGGAAAAAGAAGATCGCGAAGAAATTTTTGATGCTCTCACCAAACTCGGCCACGAGCCTTCGTATTACGTGCTGGACGGCCGTCCCCAGTCGCTGTATGGCCTGGGCAAGTGTGGCGCCGACCTGATTTTCAATCTCACAGAGTCTTATGCCGGCGATGATACGAAGGAGATGAACGTCGCGGCGTACATGGACCTGTTGGGAGTCCCATACACGGGAGCTGGTCCGCACGCACACTTTCTCGCGCAAGATAAAGCTACTGCCAAGAAGATGTTTGCCTTCCATGGCATTCGCACGCCATATTTTGCCACCTCTTACCGAGGACGCACCGAACATGCGCACAACGTAAATTTCCCGCTGATTGTGAAGCCGCAATCCGAGGACGGCTCCATCGGCATCGACGCCGAAGCAGTCGTGAACAGCGTGAAGGAGTTGATGGAGCGAGTTGAATACCTGCAGAACGAGTTCGACTCGCCGGCACTGATTGAAGAGTACATCGAAGGACGCGAGATTTATGCGGCGATCCTCGGCAGCTATGAACATACCGAAGTGCTGCCGCTGGTCGAGCTTGATCTCTCGAAATTGCCTGAGGGGACTCCGAGAATTGCCAGCCGGGACGTAAAATTCGAAAAAGGCTCAAGCGCGTACAAATTGACCAAATCGCAGATCGCAGAAGACTTGGATGAGCAGACTGTCCAGAAGCTCTCCGAGACGGCGCTGGCCGCCTATCAGGCGGTCAAGCTGAGAGATTACGGACGCATCGACATGCGGCTGACTCCGGCCGGTGACGTTTATGTGATTGAGGCCAATCCAAACCCCTGGCTTTCGAGCAAACATGAGTTCGCCATGGCCGCCAAAAAATCCGGGCGCTCTTACACGCAGCTCATCGAAGAGATTGTTGAAATGGCAATGGAGCGCAATCGGGCGGACAACAAAGCGTCTGGAAACTAGGATTGCGCCAATTTTCCAGGTTTACTTTCTTTCGCACTCTTTCGCCGGATGGCAAAGCTTTCGATCCGATTTCTGCCTCCCTGCTTCGCTCGGTACAGAGCTTTGTCTGCCTGTTTGATTACTTCATCAGCCCTCTGCTGCGGCTGGGATTCCGCGAGTCCTATACTGACCGTCACCGCCAACGAGAGAGAGGTCGGTGCCGGGCGGGCCGCTTTTCGGCGAGCCGGTCCAAGCCTACGATCGGGAGCCCGCGAGACTTTGCGGCGTTCCTCCCCGCTTCGGACCCGGAATGAGGCACTTTCTATGTTCAAACGCAACAGTTCGAGGTAGTCCATCACTTCTTTTGCAGTGCGATTAGAGAACAGAATTGAAAATTCTTCCCCGCCGACACGAAATGCCTCTCCGCCGCCACCCACCCGGGCAAGTTTCGAAGCCACCAACCGAAGCACCTGGTCCCCGTTATCGTGCCCGTAGGTGTCGTTGACACTCTTGAAGTGGTCTATATCAACCGCGGCAATCGCATAAGGCGCTTTCAGACCCAATAACGCGTCATTAAAAGCGCGGCGTGACGGAAGCCCGGTGAGTTCGTCCTGATATGCCAGCGAATAGGAATTCTCGACAATGGAACTGGCCAGCACCAGTGCCGCGGTTCCGAAATATGCGCTGCCGATTTTCCCAGCTCCACCGGCCTGGAAGCCGAGCCAGGTTGCAACCAGAGACCAGAGCAGCCCGCTTTCTGTCACCTTGTGGAACCGCAGCAAACGAACCAGCAACATGCACGCAGCGGCAATGAAAACCAGTAGCGCGGGCTGCGGCAGCCGGGCGTGATAGGACGAGAACAGCGAAAAGTGCAAAAACGCAGGCGCCGGTTGTTCGGGCCGGGAGACAGCAGCCACGAAGACAGACTCGAAGAACAGCAACGCGAGAAACCAAACCAACGTTCGGCCTTCTGAACCCTTCTCAGGAAAAAACGCCAGCAGCATGAAATTCAGCGGGACCAGAAGGGCCACTGCTTCAAAGGCGATTCGGCCGGGTCCAGCCGACACTGTGTGTCCCTGAGCGAAAAACTCCATAGCGTGGTGGCCGAGCAGCAGCACAGTCACAAGAAACAGAACGCGTGTGGAATGGAACCGCCACCCGAGAAGCCCGGCAGCTATGAAAACAGCGTAATAGAAAAAGTTGACGCCAGAGGGCGACAGGGAAATCCATCCCGTATCGAGCAGTAGGACAGCTCCGAGCACAATGACTGCGCCCGGGAGAAAAACGGATTTGATGGTCTTCTTAGCCCAAAGCTCCATGGGATTGTTTCAATTATCCTCCGGCGTCCGCGATCAGTGTGGCGAGTGGCAGAGGAGGTTCGGCACTCATCAGTAGTTTCCCGCTCAGCTTCAGCTTAACGTAGAGCCCTTCGTGCCTTGCTCCCATGAAGCGCATGCCATAGAAATGAAATGGTTCTAATAAGGACTTCGATGCGTGTGCTGATTGCTGAAGACGACGCGGCCCTGGCCAGTTTTGTGCGAAAGGGTCTTGAAGCCGAACATTACGCTGTGGATGTGACAGCCGATGGAGAGCAGGCTCGGGCCATGGCTGGCGAGTTGGACTATGACTTGCTAATGCTGGACCTGAATCTCCCCCGAGTGGACGGGGTCACGATCCTGCGGCATCTGCGGACTCGCAAGCCCAGCATGCCAATCCTGGTGCTTACGAGCAGAAACCGGGTCGAAGACCGGGTGCAATGCCTGGATCTCGGCGCCGATGACTACATGGGCAAGCCTTTCTCTTTCGCGGAACTCTCGGCCAGAATCCGGGCGCTGTTGCGACGAAGCCACCTTCCGGCGGCGTCGGTGCTTACCGTGGCTGACTTGAAACTCGACCGGGTTGAGCGGCGAGTGGAACGTGCCGGCAAACGAATAGAGTTGACCTCGAAAGAATTCACGTTGCTTGAGTACCTGATGCTGAATGCCGGCAGGCGCGTCACCCGGGCCATGATCATCGAGCATGTCTGGAACCTCTCCTTTGATACTGGCACAAACGTGATCGACGTTTACATCGACTACCTTCGCCGCAAAGTGGATGACGGATTTGGCCGGTGGCTGATTCATACCGTGCGCGGCGTGGGCTACGAGCTGAGCTCTCGCGTGGAACGTGTGTAATTGAGCGAAGGAATCCTCGCTCTTCGTATTTGGACATTGCTTGCGAAGCTGTGCTGGCCCGGAGGTGCTCGTGCATCGCAAACCAACTGACAATTTTCTGCTCAAATTCCTCGTGGGCACTTGAAATTGCACCGCAATGGGCGGCCCCAGGTACCTCCCAGAGCGCAACTTCAGCATTCATGAGCTTGATTCGGCGCGAGTGGCGGACTGGGATGTTGCTATCCTTTTGTCCGTGAATCAGGAGCACTGGAACATGGGTGTGGGCAACGGAATTCTCAGGCGAGGCGCCGGTTAGCTCCAAATGATATTTCCAGTGAACGTAAGCTAGAGCTATTTCAACCACCGGGCGCAAGACCGTGCGACCAACCCACGGGCCAGCGTGGAATTGCTGACCCATGCGGTCGTACCCAATTTCTCGGAAGCTAGAAAACGAGGACTCAGCGATGACTGCGCAGAAACTCCGCTCAACTTGGAGAGATTGCAAGAGCTGTGCAGCCCCCATGGACTCTCCCAGTCCGAAAATACAGTGCGGGCGCTGGTTGGTTTCGAGCCATTGGAACCAGCGGCTTATGTCGTCACGCTCGAGCAAGCCATAGGTAGCGTAAATTCCGCCGCTTACGCCATGAGCGCGGGCGTCGGGCATCAGAACGCTGTAGCCATGGTGAAAAAGAAGTTGCGCGTAACCGACTGTGCCCAGACGATTGTCGCCGAGCCCGTGGAGCAGAATGACGGAATCGCCATTCCCGTGCCGTGCATGAACGTACCAGGCGCGCAGCAGTGCGGAATCGAACGCAGTAATCTGAACGCTCTCTAACTGCGCCTCTAATCCGGCGGCAACATGGCGCATCTCATTCTCCGCGTCAGACGGCAGCGGCCGGCGGTATGGATGCAAGGTGACGTGGGCAAGAAAAATACCGGCTGCGAGGCAGGCGATAGAGTAAATCGCGAATAACCAGATCAGCAGGCGAAATCGGAATCGCATTCTGACACTGGATACGTGACCCGGGGTGGAGTTGTTCAGTCCTGATCTTCTGCCCAGGGTTTGTGAGGATTTCCGCCGCTGCTCGCGTCCATAGAACGCCTGTTCAGACGGCTTGCGGAGCAGAATTTGGGAACCCCGTTCGCCCCCGCGCCGTATAACCTATTGGTTCTGTGTGGGTGCTAGACTGAACTTCAGCAAGGGAGTTTCGTATGAATCTCTTGGCGTTTTTCTTGCCGATTTTCGGATTCGGCTTCGTCCTCTATTTTCTACCCTCAATTGTCGCCCTCGGGCGCAGCAAACGAGACACCGCCGCAATCTTCGTCCTGAATTTGTTTCTTGGCTGGACAGCGATCGGCTGGGTGATAGCGTTGGTCTGGGCGCTGAAGCAGGATGTGCCGGTTGTGATTCGCTGATTGCCTAAGCAGCTCACCTTTTGCTATTTCAGGTTCGCGTACTCCAACTTGGCTTCCTTCAGAACCGGAATGTCGGGTCCGCGTCTTTCCAGAGGGTGAGGAAATCCTGGTATGCTGCCTTGGCTTTCACCGTGTCACCCGCTAAGGCATCAGCGCGGGCGAGGCCGAGACGTGCGAGAGCGCCGAGCGGACTCAATCCAATGCTGCGATGGTCAATGATTTTCTGAAAACTCGCCTGCGGCGTTGCTTCCTCGTGCGCCGCCAGGTAAGCTTTGCCGCGCACATAAACGGGATACAGCCCAGCATTCGTCCCCGTCCCCATGATTCCGAGTTCGTAGGCGGTAGCCGCCTGAAGAGCCTCGATGGCCTTCAGGTTCGTTCCGGTTCAAAGCAAGCTGCGCGTTCAGAGTTGGTAGCTTTTTGAACTGGACGATCGCATCTTCTGGAAACTGTTTGTTCAAATCGGTAGCCACAACCTGTACGCGTGCAGTGTCGCCTGTCAAGGCCAGCGCCAAAGCTCCTTGGTACTCCACATCCCGGCCTTTGGAAAGTTCGAGCACAGCAGTAGCGCGCTTACGGGCTTCGGCTGGGTAGCCGAAGAGCGCTTCTCGCAGCGCAGCTGAAGTTTCGTAGCCCTCTGCCGTTTCTTTCTTCCCTGCATGTTGGGCGGAGGCGCTGCGCGGCGCGAAAGCTCGTCGGCTTTCCGTAGCTGTCCGGAATAGGCGGCCGTATCGGCTTGGGCGGACAAGAAGACGTCTTCTATTCCCCGCTTGCCCGTAACCCAAGCGATCTGTTGCGCCATACCCGCCGCGTCGCTCCGCAAGAAAGCAAGGTTGTATTCAAGCAAGTGCAGGAATGGGGTATCCAGCTGTTTCGACCAGGCCTCTTCGATTGTGACTCGGGCCTCGTCGAGACGATTCGCGAAGAAATAGGAGACGGCAAGGTTTTCGTAATTGTTACCGCTCGAGGGGTTGAGGCGAACGCCCTCGCGGGCGTCCGCCAAGCCTTTGTCATATTGGCCAACCGCCCAGAACAGTGTTTGCGGGTTTGATGTTACGGTGGACGATCCCCTTAGAGTGGGCGGCATCGAGTGCATCGGCGATCTCAATCGCCAAACTTAGCAGGACATCCGTTTCGGCCGGCTTTCCCGCAATGCGGTACTTCAGCGTCACGCCGTCGAGAAACTCCATGGCGATGAAGGCTGCGCGGTGCTGGTCGTCGATTTCGTAGATGGTGCAGATGTTTGGATGATTCAGCGCCGAGGCTGCTTTGGCCTCGATGAGAAAACGGGCGAGTGCTTTCGGGTCTTTGGCTACCTCATCAGGTAGGAACTTCAGAGCGACAAAACGGTCGAGCGTAACATCTTCGGCCTTGTAGACCAAGCCCATCCCGCCGCCCCGATCTTCTCGACGATGCGGTAGTGGGAGATGGTCTCGCCAATCATGAGGTCGGGCAATCTTAGGACGGAGGCAAGAGCAAGTCAATGAAAGCCGCGGGGTTGGCGCTATCTGGGGAACGATTACTGGCAACATCGCAATTTCACCAGCAATCGCTATAGTACCTATTGTACCTTCTAGTCTTGATTGCACATCCCTACTGGACGACAGCCTTGAATTCGCGCTATCGTTTTCAGCCGTTGCCCGTCTAAAACTATTTCGGGTACTTTAAACAGAGGAATAATTATGCGACATTTGATACTTTCCTTCCTTGCTGCGGCGATATTTGTGCCTGGCCTTGCGCTCTCTCAAGTCAAATTGCCTAAGACTCCTGTGCGCGAAGTCACGGAAGATTACTTTGGCACAAAAGTGAGCGATCCTTATCGCTGGCTCGAAAACACTACCGACCCCGAAGTCGTCTCGTGGATGAAGGCCCAAAACGACTACACGCGTGAGGCCCTATCACGGATTCCGGGCCGCCAGCAACTTCTCGATCGCATTAAGTCTCTCGATAATGCCGGAGCGGTTGTGTACAGCCTGCAGGTCTGGGGCGGACACTACTTCTACTTAAAAGCGGATCCCGGTTCCGATAATCGCCGCCTATATGTTCGCGACACTGTGAGCGCGCCGGAACGCCTGCTGGTTGATCCTGAAAAACTTACCACTGCAGACGGCAAACATTTTTCGATTGATTATTTCCAGCCGTCGCTCGACGGCAAGTATGTGGCCTACGGGATGTCTCCGGGAGGTTCGGAGGAAAGCGTTCTTCACATCCTGGAGACGGCCACTGGCAAGGCGTTAAGCGATGTGATCGATCGCGCGCAATTCGGGCAGCCGACGTGGCTGGCGGATGGCAAGTCCTTCTTTTTTACCCGGACCCAGAAACTCGGTCCAGATGCTCCGCCGACTGCAAAGTACCAGAAGTTGCGCTGCTATCGCCATACACTGGGATCAGATCCGGAGAAAGATCCGCTGATTTTTGGCTACGGCGTAAGCTCGAACGTAAAGGTCCTTGAGGACGATTTCCCAGTCGTTGCCTACTCCCCTGCGGCCCCGAAAACGATGGTCGGGCTTGTAATTCATGGCGTGAAGAACGAAAAAGATTTTTATGTCGCGCCATTCGAGGACAAGCCTACGGCCAACACGCCCTGGAAGAAGGTGGCCGACGACTCCGAGGACATCACGAATTTCGACATACACGGCGAAGAGCTGTTTTTGCTCTCCCACAAAGATGCTTCCCGGTACAAAGTTTTGCGTATCAGTCTTTCGAACCCCGATCTAGCAAAGGCGTCTTTAGTGGTTCCTCCCAGCGAAGTTGTGATTGTGAATATCGCTGCGGCTGCCGATGGGTTGTATGTGCAGGACCTCGACGGCGGCGTTGGACGCCTGCGACGGCTGCAGTACGGTGGTGGAACCGCACAATCGGTGAAGCTGCCATTTGACGGGGCGATTCAGAGTCTGGTCACGAATCCGATGGAAGCAGGGGCATGGATGGAGCTGACCAGTTGGACAAAATCGCCGCTATGGTATGCGCTGGATGACAACTCCCAGCAGGTCGAGGACACACATATTGTTCCGCCGTCTCCGGTGGACTTTTCGCAGATCGAGTCTGAAGAAGTAAAAGCCAAGAGTGCAGATGGAACCATGGTGCCTCTGTCAATTATTCACAGGCGCGGCATTGCCATGGATGGCTCCCACCCAACCTGGCTTGAAGGTTATGGCGCTTACGGGATTACTCTCGATCCAACCTTCCGGCCAACTTGGCTGGCGTTCCTGGAACGAGGAGGAGTTTTTGCGGTCGCGCACGTGCGCGGCGGTGGAGAATACGGCGAAGACTGGCACAATGCGGGACGGTTGCTGACCAAGCAACACACGGTTGACGATTTTCTTGCCGGCGCTCGGTACCTGATCGAAAATAAATACACTTCCACGCCGAAGCTGGCAGGAGAAGGGACCAGCGCCGGAGGAGTCACTGTCGGCGGAGCGATCACGCAGCGGCCTGATCTGTTCGGCGCGGCGCTCGTTCGTGTAGGCGATTCCGATTCTATGCGCTCCGAACTGATGGCAAGCGGCCCCGCCAACATCCCTGAATTCGGGACGGTAAAAGAGCCAGATGGCTTCAAGGCGCTCTATGCTATGGATGCGTACCAGCATGTGAAGCCGGACACACCCTTTCCTGCGGTGCTGCTCACGACAGGGGTCAACGATCCCAGAGTCGCGCCCTGGCAGGCGGCGAAAATGACTGCCCGGCTACAAGCTTCAACCAATAGCGGCAAGCCTGTGCTCTTGCGGGTGGACTATGACGCTGGGCACGGCCTGGGTTCGACCAAATCGCAGCGTGACGCAGAACTGGCCGATGAGCTCGCGTTCTTGCTATGGCAGTTCGGAGTACCTGAGTTCCAGCCGCCTAAGTAACACAACCCGCGGAGGACGGGCAAATAGCTAGTGAAGGTCGGCTTCGTCTTTGTCGGGATTGTAGAAAAACGTGAAGCGGAGGCCGAGGTACTGTCCGCTGAACTCGGAAGGAAGCGGCGGAAAGGGATTGGAGGCAGTGATTCCTCCGTAGGCGGCGCGGTCGAGCGCCACATCTCCGGAACCGTTGACGTATCGCAGGCCGGCAATCTGGCCATTCTTGGTAATTGCAAATTCGATAGAAACTTTGCCCTTCTTGAGCAATGGCGCCATGGCAGACTCAGGAATGATGTTGTACCAGTTCTCCTTCACGTCGTGCAGCACACGTTGCAGGTAGGGGCCAAAATCCACGCCTTGAGTGTCCGTCATTATTTCCATCGGGCCCATGCGGGCGGTCGGTTGCCGTTGGTTGAGTCCGAGATCGCCGTTCTCACCGGGGTACGTGCCTCGGTTCGCGGCGGCGGCGCGGGCCGCCTGCTCGATCGCCTTGCCGGCAGATAAGCTCCGACTATTAAACGTTGGCTTCGGAGTCACCGGCGGGCTCTGCAACTTTGCCATCTGCTGAGGCGGCGGCGTAGGTTGCGGTTGTTGCGCCGGTTGAGGCTGCGGTGGCGCATTTTGGGCCATGGCACTTTGCTGTGGGGGCGCCGGGGGCGCAGTCTGCCCGTGCCGGCCTGCTCGCAGGGCGTCGAGCAACTTCTTCAGCTGCTGGCGGTCGAGTTGCGGCTGCTTCGACATCGCAACCCGATCCTTGTCGGAGATCCTGTCGCTATCTGGGCGCTTTACCGGCTTCTGGGTATCCGGCGGCGCTTCGAGATAGGTGAGCGGCCGGTCGCGCTCACTGGCGGGATGCACCAGCATGACGGAGCGCTTGGGCAGATACTTCTCGAGGCTGGGCAGATTGAGAATCACGAGGAGGAGCAGGATGTGAGCGACAACCGACATCCAAAACGCTTCACGCTTGCGAGAACGTGAGAGATCGTCCTGCAATTGGATCAGCAAGGTCGGGAAGTCGTGCATCTGCCGGTACGCCGACTCCCATGTAGTCGCGTCGAAGAGGTCTCCCTGCTCGGACGGGCGTGGGGGAGGCGGCGGGGGCGACTGCAAATCCGGAATTTGGATCAAAGACATCGACTGGTTATGAGATGCGCCTGGCAGGCGGTTTTACCCTTATTCTCTCATCTTTCGCGCCCGGTGCAAAAATTCTGACAGTACAGGTACTTACGACCAGAGCACCCCATTAAGGCTACCGAGGTTTCGGTCTGCAAGCTGTCAAAGAGTGTAAAAAGTTGTCAGATTGACGAAGTTATGTAAGCCGAAGTTAGGCAAGCCTTAGTTTGGCGGCGTGTTCTTCGATTTTTGCGATGACCTCGAGCGCGACTGCGAGGGCACGGCGGCCATCCTCCAGCGGAACTACCGGGCATTCGCGTTTGCGCACGCAGTGCAGGAAAGACTGAAGCTCTGCGTGAAGGGGTTCTTGAGGCACAACCTGAGGCTTGAAGACCTTGATTTCGGGGTTGACTGACGGTGTCCCTTGGTCGCTGCCGACTGTGAAGACCAGCACGTCCTGTCTTCCGTAATCCAGGGAAATGTATTGATGCGGCTGGAAAAACCGCAGCTTGCGGACCCGCTCTGTGGATACGCGACTGGCCGTGAAGTTGGCGACGCACCCGGATTCAAACTCGATTCGGGCATTGGCGATGTCCACTTTGTCAGAGAGAATAGGCAAGCCGGCTGCTCGGATCTCCTGTACCGGAGAATTTACAAATGAAAGCACGGCATCGAGATCGTGGATCATCAGGTCGAGTACGACATCTACGTCCAGCGAGCGGGGAGTAAAAACGCTGAGCCGGTGGACTTCAAAAAACATCGGTTTGGTGATGAGTGGAACAGTTGCGCGCACCGCAGGGTTGAAGCGCTCCAGGTGTCCCACTTGCACAATCCGGCTGCAACTCTTTGCCAGCGCAATCAGTTCGTCTGCTTCTGCCAACGAGACCGCGAGCGGCTTTTCGATGAGCACATCAATTCCTGCCTGCATCAGGGTGCGTGCTGCGGCGAGGTGGTGAACGGTGGGGACTGCGACCGATGCCGCCTGTACTTCACTGTGGGTGCCGATGAGCTGTTCGATGCAGCCGAAGGCGCGACAATTGAATTCTTTGGCCACGGCATCGGCCCGGGCGGCGTCTTTGTCAACAACTCCGACTAAGCGGACTGGCTCGCCCTGCTGGGCAAGCTGGTGGTACACACGAGCGTGGTTTCGTCCGAAGGCGCCCGCGCCTACAACGGCGACCGGGACCAATCCTGTATGCGATTTTTTGTGCGGCAGAAAATTCTCCTGAATTACCCCGGGGAAGAGATTTCAAGGATAGCGCATTCGGGGCGTTGTTTCGATTTCCGCTGAAAACGAAAGTATCTAGGAGCGAGACCGCTTCAGCAAGGCGATCTGTCCGCCGTGATATGCGGCATGTTGCACAACACCGAGCAACATGAATAGCAGGTTGTAATCCTTCCCTGGGACGCGGCCATTCAGCTGCGAGTCGGAGAGGCTGGAAACCGCCTTGATTAGTTCCGTATGATTCTGCCGCAAGGTTTCGACTGCTTGCCGCCACTCTTGCTCGCCGATACGCTCGATGTGCCCGAAGTTTTCTTCGTCAGTGAGAGTAGCCACCGCTCCGCGAATTCTTCGGATAGCGACTTTCTCCCAGCCGGCAACATGCAACACCAGTTCCCAGATGTTGTGGCCCTCCGGGATGGGACGTGCGGCGGCGGTTTTGGTGTCGATTCCGTCGAGAATTTCCATGAGTGCTGGGCCATGCCACGCTTCGCCGTCGAAGGCTCGCTTGAGTTGGTCAACCACGAAATCGATCTGCGACATGAAATGATTCTAACTAAATTGGACCGTGTGGGTCGGGCACTCTTGTCCGACCAAATCCGGGAATCATCACAAGCCAAAGGTTCATAGATCACAGACGCCGGGGTCGAAGCTCTAGTACAAAGCCAAAGTCAAAGGCGTCGGACAGGAGTGTCCGACTCACACGAGCACAATCCACACGAGACAGCATGCTCCAACGAATTGCTCTGGAGAGAATGTACGACTACCGGCGGATGTTGCCGCATCATCAGAAAGCCGGACGTGCACTCTTGGTGACGTTCTGCAAATTAACCCCAACGCCGTTCACCGCGGACGCCAGGGGTACAATTCTTCAGCACTGCCTCCACGACAACGGCCAGCGATACCAACTCCACGCCGCCGTCGTAATGCCCGAGCACGCACATCTCCTGCTAACTCCTCTCAGTGACGAAAAAGGTTGGCCCTACGGCCTGCCAGCGATTCTGAAGCTGATCAAGGGAGCCTCAGCCCGAAGGGTCAACCAACTGCTTGGCTCCAACGGCCCAGTCTGGCAAGAGGAATCCTTTGACCATGTTCTTCGTTCCCAAGAGAGCCTGGAAGAGAAGCTGGAGTACATCCGTCAAAACCCGGTGCGGAGAGGCTTAGTGAAGAGGCCGGAAGCCTATCGCCGGCTACGGGTCGAGCAAGGCCCCAGATGAGGCAAGGCCCGTGTGGGTCGGACACTCTTGTCCGACGCTTTTGACCTTGGTTTTGCTCTTGCTTTTGATCTTTTGCTCTGCTTTAGTCTTAAACCGTGGCGGAAAAGTCTGACTGCGTGAATTGTGCAGGCTTTGTCGGACAAGAGTGTCCGACCCACACGGGCATTGCAGGTGCCTTTTGCGTGGCTAGTCCGCAACGATTGCGATCGCAGCATCGTCAGCGGCAATAATCACTGCGTCTCCATCCAGCAAGAGACACTTGCCCGCATCCACAGCGAGACACCTCGCGCCCGCTTTCTTCATGACTTCAATTGTTCTTACACCGATCACCGGGACATCGAATCGCATATCCTGCTTCGGTTTCGCAATCTTCACCACAGTGAGATTGCGGTCGAGTACTGATTTATCGGAATACGACTTGCCTGGCTCTGTCTTATTAAGATCCAGCGAGGCCATGATCTGTCCGGCGCGCTCGATGGTCGCGTCGGTTCCTTCCATGGCTTCGACCGCGATGCAGGCAGTTTCTGCGATTACGACGGTCTGACCGATGTCGTACTCTCCGAGGCCGCGAGCCACGGTGCGTCCGTAGTCAATGTTTTTTCTTTCCTGCGGCGAGGGGGCGCGTTTGGTCAGTACGCCAGCTTTTGCAAGGAGAGGCTCGAGCAGCGCAGTCGAGTTTTCGAGAACTATGCCTTCGTCCGCCAGGACTTTCGCGAAGGCGCTGAGAAGCGCGTCAGTGTTGCGCAGATCGAGGGAGAGAAGAAGCTTCGCCAGGCGCCAGTCGGGACGAATGCTGGAAAAAATCTGCTTATGCTTCACCTGTCCAGCCATGACGGCGCGAGTAACGCCTTCGCGGCGGAAAGTCTCGATGAGCTTGGAAAGTTCTCCCAGCGAAAGCCAGTGCACGGTTGCGCCGCGGGATTCGATCTCCGGAGAAGTTTCCTCTTTGATCGCAGCGACCACAACTTCGTAGCCTTGCGCGCGGGCAGCATCGAGCACCAGGAATGGAAAGCTTCCGTTGCCTGCGATGAGGCCGAGTTTGGGGTTGGAAGTCATGAGTGTTATAGCGGTTTATCACATCTTTTGCTTGCGCCCCATTTTATTAGACTGCGACAGCAATGATATGCAATATGCTGTAAACTGCGATTCTTCGGAAATGCCAGTGAGGCCATTGTGCTGAAACAAACGTGTGTGGCGATCCTCGGTGTCCTGATTGCGCTGCTGGTTCCGTCGTGTCCGAAAGCACAAGATGGGGCCGAACGTTCCCTCAAGACATCTACCGGCAACCCAGATGCAGCGCCCGTGAAGATTTCCAAGGACGTTCTCGCTTCGAGCGGTTTTACCTTTGCTGATGAACCACGGCCTATGTGTAAAATCAGAGGCCCTGAGGACCCCTGCCGTGTCGAAGCTTTTGTAGCGGGTGAAACAACGAAAAACGACGAGGCTAGGTTTACCTGCAGCAAGTTGGAAGGGGCAACGTACGTTGGCCACTGCGTTAAGGGCAAACTAGATGGACTATCCCTGTTATTGCTGATGGAAGTAAGAAGCTAGCTAAAGAAGCCTATATCTCGTACTTCGATGAGGGACGGATAGCTTATCCCGCATTGACCTCATGGCTCACCGGCAATAACAACTTTGGCGTGGAGGAAAAAGGAAGCAGCTATGGCTGCGTATATTTCGGCAAATGGGACAAGTCGAGTGAGCGTTGTGGACCGTTCACGGAAATCTACGGTAAAGACATTTTCACAGAGTCCAATGCGCAGAAATTGAGGGACGGGACCTTCGACTTGGACTACTACCGTGTCAAGTTTCTCGACTTCGTACAACGGAAACAGTAACGGAGTCGAGAACTGCCACCGAGTTTCCTCGCCAGTCACTTAATCACTCCCCGCTCCGAAGCCTCGATAAACCGGATCAGCATCTCCACATCTTCACCCCGGTCCTGCTCTGACTTTAACTGTTCGAGCGCCTGGGTGGTGTTCAGTTTGGAGGCCAGCAAAACTTTGTAGGCATGGTGAATCTTGCGGATTCGATCTTTGGTGAAACCGCGGCGTTCGAGTCCGGTAGCATTCAGTCCGTAGGCGTGGGTGTCGCGGGCGGCAACGGTTTTGGAAAAGGGAAGCACATCGCGGGTGATGGTGGTGCCGCCTCCAACGAAGGAGTGGGCACCGATGCGAACAAAATGGTGCACCGGACAAAGCGCGCCCACCGTCGCCCATTCTTCGACGATGACGTGGCCTCCCAGAGTTGCGGCGTTGGCCAGAATGACGTGGTCGCCGATCACGCAGTCATGGGCAACGTGGGCGTAGGCCATGATCAAGGTATGGCTGCCAACGCGGGTCAGCCCTCCGCCCTTTGCGGTGCCGCGATTGATGGTAACGAACTCGCGGACAACGTTGTCGTCGCCGATCTCGAGGCGCGTGGGCTCGCCTTTATAGCTCAGGTCTTGCGGGGCGAGTCCGATTGAGGAAAAGGGGAAGAAGCGGTTGCGGGCGCCGATTTTCGAAGGGCCTTCGATGGCGACGTGCGAGATTAGCTCGCAGTCTTCGCCCAACTCGACGTGACCCCCTACCGTGCAATACGGGCCGACTTTGCACGATGGGTGGATTTTTGCGCCCGGATCGAGGATGGCTGTGGGGTGGACATTCATCTGTGTTTGTGTAGGGACAGGTGAGGGCACCTGTCCCTACACGATCTCTTTCTCACGCCGAGCCGTCCGGTTCTACAGAGCCTCGCCCGAGTTCCCGGTCAACGAGCTGGCAGGTAACGATGGCCTCAGCCACACGCTTATCCTCCACGTAGGCGATGCCTTCCATGCGGACTGCGGCGCGGCCGGAGTTCTCGCGCCAGGCTTTTACTTCGACCTCGATCCGCAACTGGTCGCCAGGCACCACTGGCCGCCGGAAACGGGCGCGCTCGATTCCTGTAAACACCATGAGTTTCTTATGCCGGTCCTCGATTTCGGTCAACAGCAATGCGCCGCCAGCCTGAGCAATGGCTTCAACGATCAAAACCCCCGGCATGATTGGCAAGTTTGGAAAGTGTCCTGCAAAAAAAGGCTCGTTGATGGTGACATTCTTGATGGCAACGATGCGCTGCTTGCGAGTGAGATCAACGACCCGGTCGATGAGCAAGAACGGAAACCGGTGGGGGAGAATCCGCAGAATGTCTTGAATATCAAGCCGGGTGTGTTCGGTCGCCGGAGCTTCGGTGGGGGTGGGTGCAATGTCCGTCATTCTGATTTGATCAAGCGCGAAGATTATACTTTATCGCACGCGCCGGGCGACGAAATGGAAACATGCGGCGACCGCGCACACTGACAATGAGTATCCCCAAGCCCGCCGAGCAACTGCGTTATTTTCGTAAGCAGCAATCACAAATTGTTGAAACCATCCGCCAGTTGGTGGAAATTGAGTCTCCTAGCGACGTAAAGCAGGCGGTGGACCGGCTGGGCGCAGTGCTGGCGTCCAGATTTGCGGAGCTGGGCGGGCGCGTACGCTTTCACGCGGCGGAGAAATTCGGAAATCACTTGCAGGTGGATTTCAAGTCGGCTCATCGGCGCCACGAGCCTGCGCTTCTGTTGGGGCACCTAGACACGGTCTACTCGGTGGGAACTATTTCCAAAATGCCATGCCGCGTCGCGAAGGGCCGGGTTTGGGGGCCGGGCGTGCTTGACATGAAGTCCGGGATCGCGCTGGCGCTCCATGTCATGGGTGCGCTCCTCGAGTGGGGCGGAGGAAGGCTGCCCAGACCAGTAACACTGCCCAGACCAGTAACACTGCCCAGACCAGTAACACTGCTGTTCGTCTCGGACGAAGAAATTGGCAGTGCATCTTCGCGCAGTATCACCGAACGGCTGGCGCGACAGGCTTCGGCCGTGCTGGTGCTGGAGCCAGCCTATGGCTTGAACGGCGCGGTCAAGACTGCAAGAAAAGGTGTAGGTGGCTACACCTTGCAAGTTACGGGCAAGTCGGCGCACTCAGGACTGGACTTTGAAAAAGGTCAGAGTGCCGTGCTGGAGCTGGCACAACAGATCTGCGAAATCTCAAAGCTGATTGATTTGAAGCGGGGAATCACGCTGAACGTGGGCAAGGTGAGCGGGGGCACGCGTGTGAACGTGGTTCCTGCGGAGGCGAGTGCAGCTATCGATCTTCGCGTTGCAACAATGAGAGACGCGGTCAGGATGGACCGCAAGCTGCGTGCTTTAAAGCCGTTCAACAGGAATTGCAGGATCGCAGTGACCGGCGGAATCAATCGTCCGCCGATGGAGCGCACGACCGGAGTGGCTGCTCTGTACCAGAAATCCGCAGCGATTGCCGGCGAACTTGGCTGGGATTTGCGAGAGGCGGCGGTTGGCGGCGGCTCAGATGGAAATTTTACCGCTGCTCTGGGCGTCCCAACATTGGACGGTCTGGGTGGAGTCGGCGAAGGCGCGCACGCGGAGAACGAGTCCATTCTGATTTCAGAACTGCCGCGAAGGGCTGCGCTGTTGGCGGGGTTGATCGAGAGAGCTTGAATTCTGTGTGTCGACTTTGCCCCGTGATCTTTGACTCCCATCATCCAGTGGCCTAGAATTTTGTTTAGCCGGAACGGGTGTCTCTACAAGAAGGTCGTGGCCGGCATTGGAGGGTTTATGGAGGGCTTGTTTTCACCGCTGCACATTCTGCTGATTGTGGGCATCGCTCTCCTGCTATTCGGCCCCAGCAAATTCGCTGCACTCGGCAAAGGGTTGGGAGAAGGTATTCGCAATTTCAAGTCGGAGATAAAAAAGGGCGAGGATGAGCAGAAGAAATCCTAACTTTCACAACACTCCACGCTCCCGGAGCATCCGCCACACCAAACCCACCGGCAGTCCCACTACGTTGAAGTAGTCACCTTCAATCCCCGAAATCCAGCGAGAAGCTATGCCTTGAATCGCATATGCGCCAGCTTTGTCCATCGGCTCGCCGGTCGCAATGTAGCCGCGAATTTCAGCGTCCGTGAGCGGAGAAAAGTGAACAGCAGTTGTTTCCGACAGCACATCTTCAAAACCTGCACCGAGCAGGCAGACCCCGGTAATTACGCGATGCTCGCGACCTGATAGCACCCGCAACATGCGGGCGGCGTCTTCTGAATCTCGAGGCTTCCCAAGGACCTGATCATCGACGACAACCACGGTATCTGCGGCCAAAATGCACCTGCACGGGAAAGATTGTTGGACAGCTCGTGCTTTTTCTCGTGCCATCCTCTCAGCAAACGCGACTGGCGTTTCATGGGCGCGCCCAACTTCTTCGATGCTCGCCGGATGAACAACAAAATCAATTCCAGCGTTCTTCAAAAGCTCCTGGCGGCGAGGAGAAGCGGAGGCGAGCACGATTGGCATAAGGTTTGGGTTCAGCCACCGAGGAGGATGTTATCAATAAGCCGAGTCTTCCCGACGAATGCGGCAACCGCAGCCAGCACTCGCTGAGTGATTGACGGCGCTGGCTCGAGAGTATCGGGATCGACGATCTCAAAATAGTCGAGTCGCACTCCAGCCTCGCTGGCGAATTCCCGGCTCGCGGCGGCCACTAGTGTCGCAGAATCGTGCTCACCTCCATCGAACAATGCCTGCACCCGCGTCAACGATCGGTACAACACCAGCGCAGATTTCCGTCCTTCAGGGTTCAGGTAAGCATTTCGTGAACTCAAAGCCAGGCCGTCGCTTTCACGGACGATAGGGCAGACTTCTATTGCAACCGGCATATTCAGGTCGCGTACCATGCGGCGAATGATAGCGACTTGCGCGGCGTCCTTCTGTCCGAAGAAAGCGAGATCCGGCTGCACGATGTGGAACAGCTTCGAAACCACGGTGGTAACGCCGCGGAAATGTTCAGGCCGCGACCGGCCGCACAAACGATCGCTAAGGCCGTCGACAAGGACCCAAGTGACGGTTCCTTTTGAGTACATCTCTTCGACGGATGGGGCGAAAACCAGTTCGACGCCTTCTTGTTCCAGGAGTGCGCAGTCGTTCTCCAGACTGCGAGGGTATTTGGCAAAATCTTCGCTGGGGCCAAACTGGGTAGGGTTTACGAAGATCGAGGCAGCAACCACATCGGATTTTGCCCTCGCTGCGCGCACCAGCGATAAGTGTCCTTCATGAAGCGCGCCCATGGTCGGCACCAGTCCCAATCGCCCGCCGCGGGACCGCGCAGCACGGCATGCTGCTCGCACTTCCTCGATGGTGCGCACCAGTTTCATGAGGTTGGAAGCTGCTTAGGATCAGGCATGCGCTGACCGACGGTCAAATCAAAGACTTGGATTCGATTGCCGAAAAAGTGAGGGGCAAAGTGGAATTCCGGGAAGTTTTGAAGGTCGGTAGCCAGATGGGTTGACCATCCCATTTGTGTCACCCAAACCCTCGAACCTTGCGGCAGATTGTATTTGGCCACCAGGGTTTGCCAACGATCGGCAAAACTCCGGGGACTGAAGGTGAACGTGTTCCAGTCGGCGGAAATCACGCGGTGACCACCACAATCAAAGCTGAGCATGCCTGGAACGGACCGACTCATGGCGACCGGTCGCCGCTCACACAAATAATAGTGAAGCATCAAGCTAGTTTGGTAGTCGGTGAAGATGGGCTCTCTTGGGGCGACTTTTTGATGGATGAAATCAAGAGCAGCCTTCATGTTCGCGCTGCCTTGCTCCTGGCGCGACATGTAAGGCGCTCGGTGTGAAGGAGAAATATTGCAGAGCAATGAAATCAGCAATGCAGCAAGTACACCCAGAGCGAGCCGGTTCTTAAGAAAATGGGCCAGGGCGATGCTAACGCCCGCCAGCGCAAATGGGAGCAAGAAAGCCGAATGCCTCGTCCCTCCGTAGGGATAGATTCGCGCCAGAGCTGCGGCGCAATTGAGAACAAAGGGGAGTGCCAGCAGAATACCGAGTTGTCGCGGACTCAACTGGCCTAACGTGGGCTTGCGGAAGAGCAGAATGATGCCGGCCACGAACAGCGGATACGCGAGGTCCCCGACGGCGGACTGCCCGAAGTCGTACTGGAAAACTCCTCCGGTTCTGGCGAAGATGAACAACAATGGGGTCATCTTTCCAGGGACGAAGTAGGAGTTCCCCAGATATGGCATGCCCCCGCCAGCCGCACTTCCGGCGCCGCCTCTCCCGCCGAGCCTGGACATGTGAGTCACGTACAAGAAGTAGCAGAGGCCTAGAGCGATGCATTGACCTGCCTCCCATGCGGCGAAGACTCTCAGCGGCGGACGCTGTTGCGCCATGCGCAGAATTGCATACACAGCGAGCACTGCAGCCAGCAGGAACGCAGAGTAGTGCGAAAGAATCGCCAGCCAAAGGCACAAAGCCGAAAGCAGCATTAATGGCACAGAGTTCTTCGCCAGAGCTCGTTCCAGCCAATATGCCGATGCCATAGCGAAGGCGAGAAGCAGCGCATATTGACGAATCTCCGTTGAAAGGTCAATGGAAGAGGGAAGGAAGAGAGCGAAGACGAACGCGATCCAGGTTGCGCTCTCCGCGAACAGCATGCCAGCCCACTGGTATAAGAACCAGCAGAAGGCGGTTCCAGCCAGTATTGAGGGCAATCGCAGGATAAGTTCGGAAGTACCCAGAGAACGCCAGGCGTGTAACAGCAGGATCAGAAGCGGAGGATGATAGACGGTCAGACTTGACTTGTAGGTGAGCCACCAGGACACCTGGTTAGCTGAGTAGAAATGCATCGCCTCGTCGGGATTGAGAAACGTTCCGCTGGCATGCCAAAGACGAACCAGCAGGCCGGCGGCAAGCAGCGCACACACCCAGGCGCTGGGTCTGCTGTGGATTGATGACTCTAGCCGCGCCAGAAGAGTTTGCAATGGGCTGGGTGCTGTTGCTGGGATCTCTTGAAGTGGGGCCATTGGTTGGGGATTGGTACGACGAGGATACCGCATTGAGGCGGCAGTGGATAAGTTAAGTCTGCGTTCCTTGACACCGTTGCACAGCGGCTTTTATCCTTAACTTTAGCTCCCTGGAGTACTTACGCTTTAAGTGTGCTTCTGCGGCCTGCGCAGCACCATTTTGGGGGCGCGGAGGTCTCAAATGCTCATTGAAATCCGTGAATTGGAAGTCCATGCCGTCGATTTTGACGAGCAGGTCGCGCCGGGTGTCATCGATTTGGGTCCCGAGATCAGGCAGACCGGTGAGTTAAAGGCCTCGGGACGAGCGCAACTGGTGCGGGAGCATCACGGTAAGCACAAGCTTATCAATGATATCCGAGTGACTGGGGAACTGGCCATAAACGTCGAACTTGGCTGTGCCCGTTGCCTGGAGCCGATAGTTCGGGATGTGGCGAAAAAGTTCGATCTCTTGTACAGACCACAGGGCACCGACGCTGGCAAGGAAGAGATGTCGGTCACAGCAGCGGAGGCCGAGATTGGGTATTATCGCGGAGAGGGGCTTCTGCTGGAAGATGTACTCCGTGAGCAGGTCTTGTTGGCGCTGCCGCTGAAGGCAATCTGTCGCGACGATTGCCGGGGGCTTTGCCCTCATTGCGGCCGGAACCTGAATCACGAACAATGCACGTGCGCCGAGCCGATCGAAGACCCACGTTGGTCTGCGCTGAAAGATATTCGCGAGAAATTGCAGCACTAATAACGTAGAGACGCAGCTTCGCTGCGTCTTGAGACGTTGCAAGCAACGTCTCTACCGCTGACAGCTCGTTAACGAAAGGAATTCAATGCCTAATCCAAAACGGCGACATTCGCAAAGACGGACCAGCACACGGCGCGCCCATGATGCACTGACGGCGCACTCTCTTTCCGAGTGTCCAAATTGTCACGAACGCAAATTACCGCATCGTGCTTGCCCCAAGTGCGGTTACTATAAGGGGCGGGAAGTACTGGAAGTAAAGGAATCCAGCTAAACACTCCATGCCTGGCGTCATAGCCCTGGACGCAATGGGTTCTGACCGCGCTCCCAAGCCTGAGGTCGAAGGCGCAATTCAGGCGGCGCGGCGCTTTGGTATTCACGTTACGTTGGTTGGCCCGGAGGAAACCCTTCAGGCCGAATTGTCTCGCCATCCCTTCTCTCGTTTGCTGCCGATTTCCGTAGTACATGCCAGCGAAGTCATCGGCATGGACGACAAAGCCGTGCAGGCGGTGCGCGCCAAGCGGGATTCTTCCATGCGCGTGGGCCTGCGTCTGGTCCGCAGCGGGCAGGCTTCCGCATTTATCACCGCCGGCAACACCGGCGCCGCTATGGCAACCGCAAAAATGGTTCTAGGCGGACTGCCCGGCGTGGACCGGCCGGCACTGGTTGCCATCATTCCAACTGCGATTGGTACGGTTTCGACCGTGCTCGACGTGGGAGCGAACGTGGATTGCAAGCCGCATAACCTAGAGCAGTTTGCGGTCATGGGTGACATCTACTTCCGCAGCATGTTTGGAGTGGCAAGGCCGCGAGTCGGTCTGCTTTCCATTGGGGAAGAGGAAGGGAAAGGCAACGAGCTCACACGCGAATCTTTCCATCTTCTCAAACAGCTTCCGCTGAATTTCGTGGGCAACGTGGAAGGTCGCGATCTGTACAGTGGCAAAGTGGATGTAATTGTGGCTGACGGTTTTGTGGGGAACGTTGCCCTCAAGACATCTGAAGGCGTCGCGAATCTGGTCCGCGCTATTTTGAAAGAAACGTTGCGGGCGACAATCACGCGACAAGTTGGATATCTGCTCTCGCGCAGCGCGTTTTCGGACTTCAAGAAGCGGCTGGATCATACTGAATACGGCGGCGCGCCGTTGCTCGGAGTGAAGGGCGCCTGTTTTATTACGCACGGATCATCGAACGTCAATGCCATCAAGAATGCCATCCGCGTGGCCTCTGAATTTGTCGAGCGCAACATAAACGCGACGATTGAAGGAGAACTCGCGAAAATGAGAATCACCAGTCTTCTGATGACGAGTCCGGTCTGACCTCCAACAGGGGATGACGATGACGGTTGAAGAAAGCAGCGGGACGCAGGTGGCGTTCTTGTTTCCCGGCCAGGGATCGCAATCCGTCGGAATGGGAAAAGACCTGGCTCACAAATATCCGATTGCACTTCGTACATTCGAAGAGGCGGACGAGGCGTTGGGCACAAGACTATCTCAGCTGTGCTTTGAAGGGCCGGAAGACCAGATCCGCCTGACCGAGAACACGCAGCCCGCTATCCTGACGGTCTCGGTCGCGGCTTGGCGAGTGCTACAGGAAAAGGGAATCAAACAACCTGCGTTCGTCGCTGGACACAGCCTCGGCGAATATTCCGCGCATGTCGCCGCGGGAACGGTCGGTTTTGCCGACGCGGTCCGCACCGTACGCAATCGCGGCAAGTACATGCAGGAAGCTGTGCCTGTAGGTACTGGTTCAATGGCAGCGATCCTGGGAATGGATCTCGACGCAGTGGCCGGTGTTTGTGGTGATTCTGCACAAGGGGAGGTTTGCGAACCGGCAAACATCAATTCTCCTGAACAGATTGTCATTTCCGGGCATGCTGCGGCCGTCGAGCGGGCGGTTAAGCTGGCTGACGAACGCGGAGCCAAGCGGGCAAAAGTGCTCCCCGTGAGTGCTCCCTTCCATTGTTCGCTTATGAAGCCGGCTCAGGACAGACTCTCCGCCGATCTTGACGCTCTGCAATTCTCGGCGCCGAAGTTTCCGGTTGTGTGCAACGTGTATGCTCGCCCAGTTGAAGATGCGGAGAGCGCGCGGGAAGCGCTGGTGCGGCAAGTCACTGGTTCTGTGCGATGGAGCGAGTCCATGCAGTGGCTGATCCAACGCGGGGTTCAGACGTTTGTGGAAGTTGGCCCAGGAAAAGTGCTATGTGGATTGATGCGCCAGATCGACCGCTCGAAAAAGTGCTTGAATGTTGAAGATGAGGCTTCGTTGCAGAAGACGCTGGAGTTTATGGCGACCACTCCGGTTTCTTCCTGAGGCCGATAGAGCGCATGTCTCATCAGCATCTCTAGGTGTGAGCGATTCCGGCTTTTCTCTGTGGACCTCTGTGTCCTCTGTGGTTAAGGATTTTTCGAACTCACCACAGAGGACACAGAGTTACACAGAGGAACAACCACACAGGCCCAGAGTGTGCGCACACTATTCCGTGAGCCAGCCCCACCAATTGCCGCAATCAATTTCGCTGGGCGAGAAATGCAGCGTCTTGTCTGATTTGTCCACCCAAACGTAGGCGTGCTCGGCTCGGCGGTTGATGGTGGCCTGCACGATGACGCCGCTCCCGCTCGAGAACGAGCAATCGACGGTGTAAGACTTGATCGTCCCCCACTCGCCGGAAGGGCCCCAGTCTTGCGAAAAATCGCCGTAGCCATATTTCGGATACTTCTCGGGGCGTTGCTTCCATGCCGGATCCTGCTGCCAGATCGAGTACGCAGCTTCAAGATTCTGTTGTGTGAGGGCGGCAAAGAATTTATCGGCCGCACGACGCTCCGGGTAGTTGCGGACATGGTATCCCACCCATGCCAGAAGAAGCCCTGCAAAGACGGCGACAATGATCACCTTTCTGCGACGGCGATCTCGGGCTTCATCGTACTGCTGCGCATCCATCAGCGTCATGACCTACACAGCATAATGGAATCCGGGGGAATAGAAAAAGTTCCCGCCAATTAAAGAGTGCGCTTGAACAACGGCACCGCTATCGAAAAGGTAATTATTGCGAAGACAGACAGGTAAAGAATATCCGGCCAGATCGCGACCAATCCGGCCTCCTTCAGCAGGAGGGACTTGAATCCGTGCACGGCAAAAGTGAATGGATCCACACTGGCGATGGCCCGCAGCCAACGGGGGAAGGCCTGGATGGGATAGACCGAGCCGCTGGGGAAGAAAAGCAGCGTATTCAGGATGCCAAACATGGCTCTCGGAACCAGCGGGTCTTCGACTCGCACCATGAGCAAAAACATCATGGTATTGAATGCGAGCGAGGTCAGCAGAATCATCAGCGCGAGACCTAGCATGGTTCCGGGGTTGAAAATAGTTCCCACCCCTGCCAGCAAGGACCCGATCACCGTAATTACAATACCGGTCATTACCGCTTTGATGGCGCCCGCAGCATTCAAGCCCAAAACCAGCTCTGCTTTGGTAATCGGCGTGACCAGATAACCTTCGTGAACACCGCGAGCTTTGTCGTCGATATAAAGCATTCCGCCGCCAATCATGACGGAGACAAACATTGCCAGCGCGATCGATCCAGGCAGCAGGTACTTCATGTACTCGATGTAGGGATAGAGCTCGACTATCTGCAAGACCGTCTGTTGCAAGACTCGCGGCTGGACCGTAGGAGTGTTCAGCGCGTTGGTGATCTCCGTGAGTTCGCTCTCCAGTGTCGAGGTCATGAAGTTGTCGCTATTGTCCACAACCAGACCGATGCGCGGCTGGTCCTGCTCATACACGCGTCGGGAGTATTGCGGCGGGATGATGACCGCGCCCTGGATCTTGCCATTGCGCACATCCCCCATAGCCTTTTTTTCGTCGGAGTAATAGACCGGCTCAAAAGTGCGCAGGTTGCTGCGGACCGAGTCGAAGGCCTCGCGAATCTTCAGCGCCTGGGTGCCGCCGTCTTCGTCGACCAGGCCGAGCCTGGCATCGCGGATTTTCCCGCCGAACGCATTGCCCAGGACAATAAGTTGGACGAGAGGAAAAATCATTGCTACCAGCATGAGCGCCGGCGAACGGAAGAACTTGCGCATTTCGCGCTCGACAATGGCCATCATTCGATTCATGGTTGCATTCCTGGTCGGGCCGGCATGACGAACCCGTAGGCTTTCACCAACTCGTCACGCAATTGCCGTCCGGTGTAGTGGACGAAAACATCGTCAAGGGTCGTATTCTGGACGGACAGCGACTTCACGCCAACGCCCGCCTGTACGGCTGTCTCCACCAGTTCGGTTGTTGTGCGTGATCCATCGCTGGTGAGGATGCGATACATTCCCGCTCCCTCGTGCTGAACTGAGGTCACTGCGGTCAGACCCTGTAGTCGTTGCTCCCAGTCGGAGGGCGCGTTCTCGAACTGGGCCTCGATCACGTTTGATCCCGGCACGCTGGCCTTCAGCGCCGGCGGAGTATCGAGTGCGACCAGCTTTCCATGATCAACGATGGCGATACGATCGCAGAGCCTGTCGGCTTCGTCCATGTAATGTGTGGTGATCAAGATCGTAAGTTGGCGGCTTTTCTTGATGTTGTTGAGCATTTCCCAAACTGCGACCCGCGAGACCGGATCAAGGCCGGTGGTGGGCTCGTCCAGAAAGAAAATTCGTGGACTGTGCACCAGCCCACGCGCAATTTCCAGGCGCCGGCGCATTCCTCCCGAGAGCGTCTTGGTCTGAGCGGTGCGCCACTTGGTGAGATCCACCAACTCCAGAAGCTCGTCGATGGCCTGCTTGCGCTTTTTCGCGGGAACATCATAGAGCTTGGCGTAAATGCTCATGTTCTCTTCGACGGTAAGATCAATGTCGCTGGTGAGGGCCTGGGGGATCACTCCGATCGCGCGCCGTGCGTCGTCTGGATCGCTCTGGACGTCGTACCCGGCAATTCGTGCTTTTCCCGCTGTGATCGGAATGAGCGTAGTCATCATACGAATGAGCGTGGATTTACCCGCGCCATTCGGCCCTAGCAAGCCGAAGATCTCTTCTTCCTTAACGCTGAATGAAACGTCGTCCACCGCCGTGAAGTCGCCGAATTTCTTGACAATGTGATCGACTTCAATCGCATTCGGCGTGCCCGGCGCGGGCAGGTTCGGACGCAGTTCGGAGTACGACATCACGGCTGCGCCCCTTGTGTTGAGGTATTTGCGCTCGCGGTCGTGCCGTGCAGTTGTGCCTGAGAGACGAGCACATCGGCGGTCATTCCCGGCACGTAAACGCCTTTCGGGTTGTCGAGACGGACTTTTAGAACAATGGTTTTGATGTCGCGCTTGCTGCGGCTTACGTCGCGCTGAGTCGCGAAATCGGCTTCGGCGGATTTGAAGAAAACTTTGCCCGAGGTGACAGTTCCGCCCGGCAGGCGCACTCGGAGCGTGTCTCCGATGCCGATGTGGTCGGTTTGGGTTTCGGGTATGGCGGCGCGGACCCAGGTATCACCGAAGTCGACAATAGTAACGATCGGCGTGCCTGGATTCAGGTATTCGCCTTCCCGTGCAGCTCGCACGGAGACAGTCCCAGTAACCGGAGCATAAATCTTGGTATAGCCCAACCGGACTTCCGCTTGCTTCAGTTGCGCTTCGGCATTGAGAAGCTGGGCGCGAGTGGACGCAACTGTACTTTGCGCAGCGTGGGCCTGATGCGTATTCGCGATAGCGGTATTCAAGTCGGCTTGGGCAGCTGTGACCTGTTGCTGAAGCGACTGCACGACTGCTTGCTGTGCTTTCAAATTGCTTTCTGCCTGAACTCGGTCTTGATCGGATTCGACGCCCTGCTTCGCAAGCTCGACGGCACGGCGGCTGTCACTCTCAACGCGCGTCAACGTGGCCTCGGCCTGAACCAGCTGCGCCCGGGCCGATTCTAGCCGCGCTTGCGCATTCGCAACGCTGCTGGTTGTGGACCCCTGGGTGGCAGCGCTGGTGGCTTGCGTCGCGGAGACCTGTGAGCGAAGACTGTCAATCATGGCTGCAGCGCCGCGGGCTTCGGCCTCAAGCTCGGAAGGATCGAGCGAGGCAATCAAGTCGCCCTGCTTCACTCTGCTGCCTTCATCGACCAGAAGCTTGGAGATGCGGCCCTGAACTTGGGGGCTCACAATTACCTGGTTGGCATCAACGGTGCCGATTAAGTCGAGGTCGGAGCCGCGTGGCGTCGAGAGCAGGTAGTAAGTAAGCGAAATGGCGAACACGATGCCGAGCACAATGAGGAATTTGTTTCGTGCGTTCACTTGCGTCCCCCTTTCGGATGGGTGAACAGCGCGGCGGAAATGAAGTCGAGTACTGCAGCCCGGCGTTCGGCCAGGCGCGCCGGCGACATGGGATCAGAGCCAGTCATAAGTTTCATGATAGGAGCGGTGTTGAAGTGGAAGACGATCACAGAAATCATCGAAGGTATGAAGTGTATCGGGTTTACCGGCCGGAAATCTCCGTTCTGCGCGCCATGATTTAGCAGGGCCGAAATCTCGAGAAACACCGGCCGAAAATATTGTTTGGCGATGCGCTCCAAGCGTGATGGGTCGCGTCCCGCGCGCAGAAATTCCGCCTGCACAATACGCGGATAAAGAGGATTGGCTGCGATGTAATCAAAATGCGCGCAGACGTAGCTGGCCAACCTCTCCCGCGGAGCGAGTTCCTGCGCAAGCGCGTTGCGGATTGCAGCACGAACTCCGCCGAAAACCTGATCGAGCACCGCGCGGTAAAGGGCTTCTTTGTCTTCAAAGTAGTAGTAGAGCAGGGCTTTGTTCACCTTCGCCGAGCGCGCGATTGCATCGGTGCGCGCCCCGGCAACCCCTTCCTGGGCAAATTCGCGGACCGCAGCTTTAAGGATGGCAGCGCGGCTTTGCTTGGGGCGGCCACGGGTGCCGAGGTGGACTGCGCGTGGTGTCATGATTAACTAACCAGTTAGTTATATCATAAACAGATCGCAGAAATGGATAGTCGGGCTCGGCGCCGAATCATTTCTTCCGTTTGCGAACGGCCTCGTAAGAATTGCGGGAGGCAGTATCGCGAGGAGGGGTTCCGCTATCTTTGAATCTGCGGCGGCAACTGGCTAGACTCATGGAATGCTCGAACCTGATCCATGGGCAGTTGCTTCGGAGGCGCGCAGTGCCAGCCGCTGGCGCCGTCTCGCTGCGAGTTGGAATTCGGGCCCGACTCAGGCGTTGGTTGACGCGGCGGACCCGGCCCAACGCTCGTTCGTCCTCGACCTCGCGGCAGGCTCTGGCGATCCCGCTATAGGCATCGCGCTGCGGTTTAGCGCGGCGAGAGTGGTCGCACTAGATCGTTCTGGCGCTGGCTTAGTCACGGCGCAGCAAGTGGCGCAGAACCTCGGCATTGCCGAGAGACTTTGGTTCATCCAAGCAGATGTGCATCATTTACCGTTGGCCAATTCCCACTTCGACCGCGTCACCTGTCGCTGTGGGATTATGTTTTTTGATGAGACTCACGCCGCACTCCAGGAAGCGCTTCGGGTGCTCAAGCCGGGCGGTCGCGCCGCTTTCCTGGCTTGGGGCCCGTTCGAGCAACCGTTTTTTGAAAGCACCCTCGGCACAGTATTGCGACTTACTCCAGGAGCCACCCTCCCTGAAGCCGCTGGCAGAATGTTCAAGTTTGCTCGTGCCGGTTCTCTTGAGGTCGCGCTGCGGGACGCCGGGTTTCGCGCCATTGAAGAGAAGCACCTTACGATTAATAGAGTCTGGGCAGGATCGTCGCGTGAGCTGTGGGAATATCAACAAGAGGTCGGCGCGTTATTCCAGCCAATGTTCCAAGCGATAACCGCGGATGCACGTCCTCGCATCGATGAAGCGGTATGGACCGCCCTGAGCCGTTTTCAAGACGGTGACACGATCACAGTGCCCGTCGAGGTGGTGGTGGCAACTGGGGAGAACTGAACAAACTGTCGCTCAAGATTACAAATCGCGTGGCGACAAATCGCGTTACTCCGTAATCTGCAACAGTTCAGCGCCAGCCTCGCCCTCCCGGCGCACCCGCAGCCGATACCAGATCACGATTGCAAGCATCGAGAACACGAAAATAATCGTGGACACTGCGTTGATCTCGGGTGTGATGCCGCGCCGGAGACGTCCCCAAATCTCAAGGGGAAGTGTGTTGTCCCGGCCAATGAGGAAAAAGCTCACTGCAATCTCGTCCATCGAAAGCGTGAAGATCAGGAGCGCCGCGCCAATGATCGAGAGCTTGAGGTTGGGAAGGGTCACGCGCCAGAAGGTCTGCCAGTAAGTAGCGCCCAGATCTAGCGACGCTTCTTCTTGCGCGCGATCAAGTTTCTGTAGGCCAGCGAATACCTCGGTCGTGGCCACGGAGATGAGGGCGGTGCCGTGTCCAAGAATAACTGTGACGAGGCTGAGCTTCACGTCTGCCACACGGAACAGCATTAATAGGGACAGTCCGGTGATGATTCCGGGCAGCACCAGGGGCAAAAGGACCAGCCGGCGAAAAAGCGATTTGCCGGGAAAATTGGCGCGGTCGAGTGCCAGTGCGGCAGGAATACCCAACGCCAATGCGATGAGCACCGAAGCAAAAGCCACGGCGAGGCTGTTAAGAACCGCTGCCCAGATGGCGTCGTCTTGAAACAGCAGACGGTACCAGTTCAGGCTAAGGTCGTGCGGAGGAAAACCGCCGACGCCCTGTCCGTTGAAGGAATAGACGATCAGAACCAGAATCGGCGAATACAGGAAGACCAGCACCAGAGCCGCATAGAACGACAGCCAACGCGGGCTGTGGGCTTCGAAATGAGAATTGCGATCTAGACTCATGAAATCTTGCTTACAAAATCGTCGCTCACGAGAACGTCCACCTTTTCTCCAGCCTCTCGGAAAGCCAGAGAAGAGCCACAACCAGAGCCAGCATGCAAAAGGAGATTGCGGCGCCGAGCGGCCAGTTGTATGCCGCGCCGAATAAGCTCACGACAATGTTCGAAATCATGATGCCGCTTGGTCCGCCTAACAGCAAGGGAGCCAGAAAATCTCCAAAGCTGAGAACGAACGCGAACGTCGCCCCGGCGAGCACGCCTGGAATGGAGAGTGGAAGGATCACGCGCCAGAATGTTTGCCAGCGAGAGGCACCGAGGTCATGCGAAGCTTCCACCAGATTTCCCGGTATGTGTTCAAGCGATGCATACACCGGCAGAAACGTGAAAGGGGTGTAGATGTGGGTAAGCGTGAGCACGACGGCGAATGGGCTGTAGAGCAGAAATTGCAGGGGATGATGCGTCAGATGCAAATACTGTAAGGATGTGTTCAGCACGCCGTCGGTGCCGAGTATGGTTTTCCAGGCATAGGCGCGAACCAGATAACTGACCCACAGGGGAACAATCACAAGCTGATAGAGCAGGTTCTTCCTGCGCCCGGCGTGGAAACTGAGCAAGTAAGCGAGCGGATATCCGAGCAGAAGAGAAAACAGCATGACCCTGGCTGCAATCCATGCAGAGCGCAACAAGGTTTGCCGGTATACCTCGCGGGAGAACAACTGGCCGTAGTTGGCAGAATTCCACGAATGAACAATGGCCTGCGACGGAGAAACTGACCAGAAGCTGTAAGCGAACATCAGCGCGTAGGGCAGCAGCAAGAACACTGTTACCCACAAGAGCGGTGGTAGGGTGATGGCAGTCTTGTAGGCGCGGGAGAACATCTCATTTTCCTGATTCGCGGACCGGAACGGCGTCATCCGGCGAGAATTCCATTTCGACTTCTCCTCGGAGCACGGCACGTTGAGAAGTGCGAACTGTAAGGACCTGTGCGTCTGAAGTTTCAATGCGCACCAGTTCGCTGGAGCCGTGAAACGCGTGATCGAGCACGCGCGCGTGGAACCGGACGCCATTCGAACCGTCGCGTGCGAGACGAATGCATTCTGGTCGCAGCGAAAAGAGCCCGATTCCGTCGGGTGCTTGGAATGGCCAGGACAGAGAACCGGCTTCGGCAACTCCGCCGCGGACATCGGCTCGTAGCAAGTTAGTATGGCCGATGAATTGGGCAGTGTAGGAAGTTGAGGGGCGACCGTAAATTTCCTCTGGAGGCGCGACCTGCTCCAGTTCGCCGGCGCGCAATAAGGCGATGCGATCGGACATGACCATGGCTTCTTCCTGGTCATGGGTCACAAAAATGAATGTGATTCCGACCTCGCGCCGCAGCGATTTCAACTCTGTCTGCATTTGGCGGCGTAGGTTGGCGTCGAGCGCGGAGAGTGGTTCATCGAGAAGCAGTAATCGCGGGCGGTTTACCAAGGCGCGCGCCAGGGCGACTCTCTGCTGCTGTCCGCCGCTAATTTTCGACGGCTGATATTTTGCGTAAGCCTGCATCCTGACCTTGGCGAGGGCCTCATCCACGCGAGTGCGAATTTCGTTTCCAGGAATTTTCGCGACTCGGGGTCCGTAAGCGACGTTCTCCTCAACCGTGAGATGGGGAAACAATGCGTAATTCTGAAACACGGTGTTGACGCGACGTTTGTATGGAGGCAGAAGATCGAGCCGTTCGCTACCCATCCAGACTTGGCCCGAGCTGGCATGCTCGAAGCCGGCGATGATCCGTAGCAGTGTGGTTTTGCCCGAGCCGCTTTCGCCGAGGATGGTGAGGAATTCGCCTTCGGCAACATCGAGAGAAATAGCGTGCAGCACGACGTGCTTGCCAAAAGTTTTGGCAACGGAGCGGATGCTCAACAGAGATGAATTCTGTCCTTCGCGTTGCGCCGGCGAGGACGCCCGCGCCTCCAGAACTTTCGAAGCCGGCTGCGGAGCGCTGTCCATGAGGATAAATCTTACTGCGCCGCTTTCACTTCATTCCAGATTTCGTTGTACTTGGCGCGGCGGGGGACGTTTTGCCAGAAATAAATACGCTTCTGATATTCGTCCACATTGGCGAGATGCAGGTTCTTCTGCTGTTCCGCGGTCATGAACTTTGCCGCTTCCGGATTCGCCGGCGCATAGCCAGTCACGTCGGTGATCTTCTTCTGGGTTTGCGCTTCGATCATGTACTCGAGAAACTGGTATGCCAATTCTTTATTATCACTTCCCGCTGTGATCATCAGGTGATCAATCCAGCCAGTGGTGTTTTCTTCGGGGATGGTCTCACCAACCGGAAAATTTGCCTGGCGCAATTGATTGGTCATCAGCGGCCATCCCATGGCGGCGACGACTTCGTGGTTCTCAAACAGATTGGTGAGCTCGCCGCCGGTGGACCAGATCTTGCGAATATTCGGCTTGAGCGCGAGCAGCTTGTTCTTTACTGCATCCAGCTCTGCATCGCTCAAGTTGTAAAGATGATTGGGATCAGGCTTGTCGTATCCGAGGACTTGCCCCGCCATGTAAACCGTGGAGAGATCGTCCCAGACGGAAATCTTTCCTCTCAGTTTCGGGTCCCACATCGCAGCCCAGCTCTCGGGAGGAGCCGCGAAAGCTTTGGTGTCGTAAATGAGCGGGTTCGGTCCCCACATGAACGGAACGCCGTAAACGTTGCCGTTGACGCGGACCAACGGCATGGCTCGCAGCTTGGGAGAAAGCTGTGTGTACGCCGCCAGCTTCGCAAGATCGAGGGGCGTGGCCATTCCGCCTTCAGAAATCATGGTGGCGACGTCGCTCGAAGGAGAGATGACGTCGTAATTGCCCGCGCTGCCGCCGCGCAGTTTGGCGACAAGCTCATCGCTCGATCCCATATACGACGCGGAAACCTTGCAGTGATTCTGCTCTTCAAACGCTTTCATGAAAGAAGGATCAGCGTATCCTTCCCAGACCAGCAGGTTCAGGGTGGGCGTTTTCTTGCCACAGGAGACGGATAGGACTGTTAACAAAACGATGGATAGAAGCCGGAATTTCATCTTCGCGTAGAACCTTGCGGGATTATAGCAAGGTTAGATGGATGGCGGCTCCGGTTCGCCGTTTGGAAGAACACAGGTCTGGGGGCTGCCATGCCCGCACTCTAAAAACTGAAGTACACTTACTCCTATGGACGGACTAACTCTGCGTGATTACTTCACGGATGCCATAAAGTTCTGGGAGCCTCGCCGAGTAATCTATAATCTGGCGCTTGCGCTGATTGTGATCAGCTACTTCGCGGTGGGTTATCCCTCGTCGAAAGCCGTTCTCTCTATCGATTTTCTCTTGGGTCTGTTCTTGTTGGCCGTGGTCGCAAACGTAGCCTATTGCGCGGCCTACCTCGTAGATGTCTTCGTTCAAGCTTCCGGGTTCCGCGACACCTGGCAGCGGTCCCGCTGGATCTTGTTTGCTATCGGAACAACATTTGCCGCGGTCATCACTCGCTTCGTGGCAGTGGGAATGTTTCATCCAGCTGCGCAATGAGAGTCACGAAGTGATGTTAGGCTTCGAATTTAGCGCGAGCATCCGCCAGCGATTGACGGCACCAGCAGTACCTCGTCTCCATCCTGGAAGGCATAGCTCGGGCCGCCGAGGAAGCGGATGTCTTCTTCGTTTACATAGACATTGAGAAACCGGCGGATCTGGCCAGCGTCGTCGCGAAGGTGAGGCTTCAGCGCGGGGAATTGTTCGTCCAGGGTGGAGAAGAGTTCGTTCAGATTGGCGGCGGCGCAAGTCAGCTTGGCCGTGCCTCCAGTGTGGCGGCGAAGCGCGGTCGGGATTTGTACGGTGATGTTCATGACGTCACCTACAAGCTTACAAACTGCTCTAACTTCGGGAGGGCACGGCTTTCAGCCGTGCCGATCTCAAAATTTGCGCGACTTCACGGCACGACTGGAAGTCGTGCCCTCCCAAATCAAGCTCCCACTGCTATCGGCAGATCGATCGTGCTCTCCAAGTACTTTTCGAATTGGACCAGTTTCGGCGCGATGGGCTCTTCCGATTCGTACTCTCCGGTCAGCACATCCGTAGTCTTCAATCCGTTGCCGGTGACGCAAAGGACAGTTGTCTCATCCGGCAGAATTCGGTCGCTCTTGTATAACTTCCGCGCGCAGCCGACGGTTACGCCGCCAGCGGTTTCGGTGAAGATGCCTTCGGTTTCCGCGAGAAGCTGGATGGAGGTCACCATCTCGGGATCAGAAATATCTTCCGACCAGCCGCCACTCTTGGTGATGGTCTTGATCGCATAATGTCCGTCAGCGGGATTACCAATCGCCAGCGAGCGTGCGATCGTAGAAGGCTTCTGCGGATCGATTTCTGTGTTGCCGAGTTTGACCGCGGTTGAAATCGGTGAGCATCCCGTGGCCTGCGCGCCGAAGAACTTTACGGGCTTGGGTTCCACCAGGCCGAGTTGAATCAGCTCGTCAAAGGCTTTCTTGATCTTGACGATCAACGACCCGCCAGCCATCGGGCAGACGATATTGTCGGGGAGTCGCCAGCCAAGCTGCTCGGCGATTTCGTAGCCGACGGTCTTTGATCCCTCAGCATAATACGGGCGCAGATTGACGTTGACGAATCCCCAGTTGTGTTCGTCGGCGATCTGTGAGCAGAGGCGGTTCACCTGGTCGTAACTGCCGGAGATGCGCACCAGCTTCGCGCCAAAAACTTGCGTGCCGATAATTTTTGCCGGTTCGAGATCGGCGGGGATGAAGATCCAGCACTTGAAACCATAACGCGCCGCCTGTGCCGCAGTGGCGTTGGCGAGGTTTCCCGTCGAAGAGCAAGAAACGGTATCGAATCCGAAAGCGCGGGCATTGGCCAGCGCGACTGCGACCACACGGTCTTTGAAGCTCAAAGTCGGCAGGCAGACGGCGTCGTTCTTTACATACAAATTTCTTGCGCCCAGCTCGCGAGCCAGTCGAGGAACGGTGATCAGCGGCGTGAATCCAACCGGCAGACTCGGCTGGAAGTCTTCTGGCAGCGGCAGCAGGTCGGAGTAGCGCCAAATGTTGGGAGGGCGCTGGGCGATTTTGTCGCGCGTGAAATTCCGGCGGATGGAATCGTAATCGTAGAAGATTTCGAGGGGTGAGAAACAATCCTCGCAAATCGACTTGGGAACATTGCCCCAGCTCTTGTGGCACTCCCGACAGCGCAATTCGTATCGCATGATCTCGCTCAATCTGAGCGGCGGGGGCTTGCTCTCCAAGCTGCGGAACCTCAGCGGCTGAAGCCGCGAAGCAGTGAAGCTGTCAATTGCAGCGCTGGAAGCGCTGCTCCACCCAAAAACCAATGCAGGTCGACTGCCCACTACTTGAGTTCCGCAGAGTGAAAATGGCCCTAAAAACGAAATCCTCTTTTCCCGGAAATAGGAAAAGAGGCTCAGGAAGTGCTGAAGAATTCTCGCATCCCGAATCTCATGTCCCCCGTTTCCGGGTCGAGAGTTGGCACCTGGCGGTCGGAATAGATGATCCCGATCCGGTTGCCGTGGCGTCTCAGGGCTCGTCCCTCAGCCACTCTGCATGAAATCCAAGGTCAGCTCCGAAGAGCCGACTGGTGAGTTAGATGATACGAAGGAGAAGGAGGTTCGTCAAGAGGGGTCTTCTTAGCGCAGTAATGCTGAAGCGCACCACAGAATCGGCGCCTGGCCGTGCAGGTCGCCGGTATTCCGTTTGCGGTCCAGATAGTATTGAAGGTCGTTTTTCTTGCCCGTCCCTTCGCACACGTTGCGGATGTCGCCGTTCGGCTCGATGTATGTGATCAGGCCCAGCCAGCCTTTGCGCGCCGCGGGTGCGTAGGTTTTCTTGTCGAGCCAGCCGTTCTTCACACCGGTGATCATTGCGAAGGTAAACATTCCGGTGCTTGAAGTTTCGGGCCAGGCTTCCGGGTGGTCGAGCAATTGGCGCCACATACCGTCTTTGCCTTGATACTGCAAGAGCGCTGCCATCATCTTGCGGTAGCCTTCCATTATGCGGGCGCGCCGGGGATGGTTCTGCGGCAGCGAGCGCAGCAGCTCTGCCATTCCGGCAGCCACCCATCCATTGCCGCGTCCCCAAAAGAATGGCGTGTCAGGCGCGTGATAGAAGAGGCCATTCGGCTGCTGCAGATTGTCCAGGTACACGGACATTTCCAGCGCCGCGCGGTCAAGATACTTCGTATCGCCAGTGGCGCGAAACGCCTGTACCTGCGCGATGGTGACCATATACATATCGTCGATCCAGTAGCGGGTTTGAATGGTGAGTCCGTCGGGTGTGGTCTCGTCCCACTGCTTGTCAGCCAATTGTTTGCCGAGATCGAGATATTTCTGCTGCCTGGTTTCTATGTAGAGTTCCAGCGGAACCGCGCTGAACACAGTCAGATCCACGTGCTTTGGCTCCGGAACGAGTTTCGCGTCATCGCCCAGCAGCGGGTCGAAACGTTGAATCAATCGGGATGTAAGCTTCTTGTCGTGACTCAGTTGAGCAAAGGTCAGAGCCCCATACCAGGTCACCGATTCCGGATACGCAATGTACGGCTGCGTCGCCTCACCGGTTGAGAGCAGATGCGGGGTCGCAACAAAACGTTCGGCCACCCGGTTCCCGATTTGTTTGGGGGAAGAGCCCGCAGGCCAGTGAGTGAATTCCTTTTGCGAGTGGGCGAGAGGACTGAGGACAAAGCTCAGAGCGAGCATGAAGACTTGCGAATGTTTAAGTGACATGGGCCGGTGCCTTTGTTCGTAAAAACCATTAACCACAGAGAACACAGGGGTACACACAGAGGTACACGGAGATTTTATCTGCTGTACTGGTTCTTCTTCTTTTCGACGTGCCGCTCCATGCCTAGTTGGATCAGGCGTTCAATCAATTTTGGATACGACACGCCTGTTGCCGCCCACAGCTTGGGATACATGCTGATCGAAGTAAACCCGGGCATAGTATTGATCTCATTCACGTAGATTTTGCGCGACTTCGGGTCCATGAGGAAGTCCACGCGGGCGAGGCCGGAGCAGTCCACGGCTTTGAAGGCGGCGATGGCCAATTGCTGGATCTTTTTTGTCTCCGCTTTTGTCAGTTTGGCTGGGATGATGAGCTGCGAGCCTTCGTCCAGATACTTGGCTGAGTAATCATAGAACTCCGTGCTGGGAACGATTTCGCCGGGGACGGAAGCTTCGGGCCTGTCGTTTCCGAGAACGGAGCATTCAACTTCGCGCGCCTTGCGGTTTTTTCCGCCGACGCCTTCTTCGATCACAATCTTGCGATCGAATCTTGCGGCTTCTTCGATGGCTGTGCCGAGTTCTTTGCGGTTGCGCGCTTTCGAAATCCCTACTGATGATCCCAGATTTGCCGGCTTCACGAACACCGGATAGCGCAGCTTGCTTTCAACCAGTTTCTGAATTTTGTTCGGGCCTAACTCCCATTCGCTTCGAAGAACGGTCACGTGCTTCACGATCGACAACCCTGCGGCACGGAAGAGCGACTTCATGATGTCTTTGTCCATGCCGGCGGCAGAGCCGAGAACTCCGGCGCCGACGTAGGGAATGTCTGCGAGTTCGAGCAGCCCCTGAATGGTGCCGTCTTCCCCGAAAGTTCCGTGCAGCACAGGGAAAATGACGTCGACACTAATGGCGCGGTCGGAGGCACGGCGGGTGGGGGCATCGGTTTGAAACGGAGTCATCGAAGCGCCGGACTTATGCGGTTCCGGCGGTACGACAACGGCTTCGCCATTCTGCAAGACTGCGGCGGAAGGAGTGGCCTCGGGGTCTCCAGCGCGGAGATGACGTTCATGCTCTAACGACTTACCCGTGAGCAGGCGCTCGGCGTCGGCAGAGGTCAGCCAGCGCCCATCTTTGGTGATGCCGATCGGGACGACCTCATATTTGTTTTGGTCGATAGCTTTGAAAACCGAAGCTGCCGAGAGCAGCGAGATTTCGTGTTCGCCGCTGCGTCCGCCAAAAAGTATGCCGACTCGAAGTTTCTTCATTTCTTTCAGTGTGTACGCGAGTTTGGATTCTCGTCAAGACGCGTCACTTCGGTGTAGGCCAGTTTTCGAAGCGAGTTAATCGGGTTACGATTGTGGCTACGCATTGCCTATGATATTTCTCCGTAGGCGCAGTCTATGCCAGCAATTCACCAACGAAACCGACGCTTTGGTTTTCGCATCTTTATGCTCAAGCATCAATACAAAGTTCTGCCCATTTCTCTGCTAGCCGGCCTTATGTCGGTGGGAGCTTACCAACTGCTTGCCACCTCGTGGTTCTTGTCGCGCCTGAGCATCTTGCTTGCAATCATTAGTTTTGTCCCCGCAGTGCTTGTTCTTCTCGTCCACGTCCGGGAGTATGGACCTTTCTTCATGTGGGACAACAGCAATGTGGTTTTGACCACACGCCGTCCACGCAAATTAGAGAGGGCCGAGCTCATTGTGATGGCCGTTCTCTGGACGGTGATCTTCGCCTTTGTGGTCGTCGTAATCTTCTGGGCACGATAATGATCTGGCATCGCCGTGAAAATGCCTATTGGCGACGGTGTCAGCCCAGTGATTCTCGGGGTCCTTCGACTGCGTAGTTGCTTCGCATTGCGAAGCAACCACTCCGCTCAGGATGACAGGGTTTTTGTTTATGGATGCCCCATTCTTCCCTTCGCGTCCATAATTCCGGACGTCTTGAAAAACCAATTCACCACCGTATCGCGCCAGACGATGGCGTGTCCGGCCTGATACTCCAGGCGCGTCAGAACGTCAGAATATCTCTCGTCGTCAATCTGGCCGTGGAGCGACTTCCATTGCGTGACCAGTTCCGCTGCCTGTTCTGCGCCTTCGTAGTGCGAGTCGTAGATGTGCTGAATCACGGTGTTGCCGGAATGCAGAACAAAGGTGTAGGGCACGTGGTGCATGAAGAGCAGCAGTTCGTCCGGACAATTCGCGAGCCATTCGTACCGCTTCTGCACTTCGCGTGAATACTGCCCGATATAGCCAGTGCCGGTGGCGATGGTACGGTCCATGCCTATCCCGTGCTCGTCGGCGCGGTGCCATTGGCCCCATCCGTTGTGCTCGGAGGACTCAATTCCCGGCCCGTAATGGTCGCCGAGGATGTCCGTCAGCGTGCCTGCTCCGAGCGGCCCGGTGTAGCTCTCGTAAATGTGCCACGACGAAAGCAGCATTTTCGAAATTGTACTGACCACCTGCGGATTGTTTCCGAAAGTAAGCCGTGTCCATTCGGCGGCAATTTCTTCCGCGCTCAAGTTCGGATTCCACGCCAGGCGTCCGTAGCCATAAAGATTCGCCATAGCCAGCGGGTGTCCGAGCCAGTTCGCATCAAGTCCGACGTTCACGACCGCGTTATATCCGCCGAGACGACGATGCCAGACCTCGCCGGACACAATTTTCTTTACCGGCGTGGCGCCGTTCGCATGCATGTCGAAATCGAGAATCTCTTTCCACATGGGAACCAGGAAACATAGATGCCGCTGCTGTCCGGTGTACTCCTGCGTGACTTGCAGCTCAATGGCCTGGCTCGTATTCGGCATTGCGCCGAAGAGAGGCGAGGCTGGCTCGCGCACTTGAGAATCAATCGGACCGTACTTGATTTGGATAACGACGTTCTCATCGAAGTTCCCGTCGAGGGGATGGAAGTAGTCGTAAGCGGCGCGGGCGCGGTCGGCCTTTAGATCGCGCCAATCCAAGTGGTGGTTGTAAACGAAGGCGCGGTAGAGGAGAACTCCGTGATGCGGACGCAGAGCACGGGCGATGACATTGGCTGCGTCTGCGGCGGTGCGTCCGTATTGCGATGGCCCGGAGCGGCCTTCGGAATCTGCTTTGACTACGAAGCCGCCGAAGTCGGGGATTCGCGCGTAGATTCCGTCCCCTGCCTTCTTCCACCAAGCGGCCACATCAGGATCGAGCGGATCGAATGTCTTCAAGCCCCCGACTGCCATTGGGCTGCTCAAATCCACTGAAATCGCCAGCTTCACACCCCACGGGCGAAACGTATCCGCTATGCGCACGAGTTGCGGAAGCATCTCGCTGCTGAGCACTCGTGGATCAGCGTTGACGTTGTTGATCGCGCATCCGTTGATGCCGATGGACGCCAGCAGCCGTGCATACTCACTTACGCGGGTAAGATCGCCACGGACCTGGCCGTTGTCCAAAAAAATGGAGCGCCCCGCATAGCCGCGCTCGATCGTGCCATCCAGGTTGTCCCACTGACTGACCCAGCGAATCGGCGCCGAAGGCGATGGCGAGTCGTCGAGTGTCAGCACGTGTTGTTGTTGCGCGATTCTTGCGAGAAGCGAGAATGTGCCGTAGAGCACCCCGCGATTGCTGGCGCCAATAATCAGCCAGTATTTTGCTCCGTGCTGGGGGACGGTTTTCAGCCAGAAGCCGTCGCCAGAAGGCACGCGGGACCGGCTCAAGCTGGGGAAAAGAGGGTGTATGTCTCTCCATGTTCCCAGGACGAACGCGTCTGCGTTCGGAAGCTCTCCAGTCGGAACCCTCTTCCCCGGTCTTCCCTCCAGAGCGCGAACCAGTTCGCTGCCTGCAGTTCGCACGATCTCGCTGTTGCCAACCACGGCCACACGGTTGGGAAGTGAAGTCGCGCCCTCCTTCACCTGGGAGTATCGCAGCCACGCCTCGGCCCCACTTTCGGCGAAGGCGGTGTGTATGGAGATCGGGGAAAGAATCGCGATGTAGGCCAGACAAAATGCGTCGCGCATGAGACTCCGGTTCATGCGAAGTTCACGATACACTAGTCTCACCGCAGGTTTCCTTCAAGAACGACACCATGAAACGCCCGCCTGGCCCTAAACCGCACTTTCTAGTCGGCAACATGCCGCTGGCGAGCGCCGATCCGCTGGCGGTGTTTCTGGGCTGGGCGCGGGAGTTTGGTGACATCTTTTATTATCGTGCGGCGTGGATCCATGTTTATTTCCTCAATCATCCCGACCTGATCGAGACGGTGCTGGTTCGCAACTACCAGAATTTCCTGAAGGACCACGTGGTGAGGAAGAGCCGCTGGTTTTTTGGCGATGGACTGTTGACCAATGAGGGCGAATCGTGGCTTCGGCAGCGCCGGCTCTCGCAACCGGCTCTTCATCGTGAACGCATTTCGTCCTACGCAAGGACCATGACGGGCTACGCGGACCAGATGCTCGCTTCGTGGAAAGACGGGGAGACTCGTGACATCCACCAGGAGATGATGCAACTTACGCTGCGCATAGTTGTGCGGGCGCTGTTCAACGTGGAGTCGGAGGAGATCGGGAAAATCTCCGCGGCGATGAATGTGCTCATGCGAAACTCAGTCGGCCTGCGACTGCTCCTGCCCCCAATCGCTCGTTACCTTCCAACGCCAGCCATGATCGAGTTCCGGCGCGCGGTGCGGCAATTGGATGAGACGGTTTATGGGATCATCGCCGGGCGTCGCCCGGTAGAAAGCGACTCAGGCGATTTGCTTTCGATGCTGATGCAGGCGCGTGATGAAGACGGCAGCCGCATGACCGACAAACAGCTTCGTGACGAGGTAATGACTTTTCTTCTCGCCGGTCACGAAACCACTGCGCTCGCCCTCTCGTGGACATGGCACTTGCTGGGTCAGAATCCCGAAGTTGAGGAGAAGCTGCACGCAGAATTGGATCGAGTGCTGGACTGCCGGGCGCCGAGCTTTTCTGATTTGCCAGCGCTGGCCAATGCGGAGAGAGTGATCAAGGAATCCATGCGGCTTTATCCGCCAGCGTGGAGCCTGGCCAGAACTGTGATCAAAGAATTCGACGTTGGCGGTTACCGCATCCCGGCGGGGGCGAATGTGGTGATGAGTACTTGGATCATGCATCGCGACTCGAGATTCTTCCCCGAGCCGGAGAAGTTCGATCCTGACCGCTGGCTTCCGGAGAGATCGCAGAAGCTGCCGAGGTTTGCATATTTCCCGTTCGGCGGAGGGCCAAGACAGTGCATTGGCGCGGCATTTGCCATGATGGAAGCAACTCTGCTGCTGGCGACCATCGCGCAACGGTTCCGATTTCGTAGGGTTGCCGGACATCCGATTGTGCCGGTGCCGAGCTTCACGCTGAGGCCGAAGTATGGGATAAAGATGATGCTCCAAGCGCGACAGCCCGCTGGGTCAGTCGAGCGCGAAGCTTCTCAGGTCAATGGAGGCGTGCCCCTACAACCGTGAGAACGAGTCGCGGCATCTTCGCCTCATTCTCTGAAGCGCCTTTCCGGCAGGCCATGCCGCACATCGCGAATCCGGTCACTAAGATCCGGGCGTCGGGCCTGCCGGAGCTGCAGGTTTCCGAAAACGATCGTCCGGTATTGGCGTGTTTGGCTGCGCGCTTTCGATCTGTATGGTGGATCGTCCGGTGGGAGTCGCCGACGTCCACTGAAACGGCATCTTCACACCTCCCACGTCGAGGTAGTCGGAATAGTCAATCTGGGTTGGATTTCGGCCCAGAGGAGATTCAGCGTAGCGGACGATTCTGACCAACAGCCCACTCTGCACGTCGAAATACATTTCTACTGGCGGCTGGCCGGGCCGCTGGCCCGAGATCACCAGCGTGTCTTTGTCCCCGATCTTCGCCGCCTTTTCCAGTCGAAGCTCAGCGAAAATCTTTGCGAGATCCAGCGGGAAATGAAGATCAGCATCCATCCGGCTCGCATCCATGTCAGCCGTATTCATCGGGCGGAGCGGGCGGCCGGGGAACGCGATCCACCCAGACTTGCCGTCAAATGCGGTGATGCTGTCGCCATTGGGCCAGTGGGTCACAGTCGCGACGTGGTCCGGCGACTTTTTCAGGACTTCAACCGGGAACTGTCGCGGTCCAGCATGAAAAGTCCCGCTCTCCGTGACGCTCTGGAGCTTACCGATTGCGCTAGAGCCGCCGATCGCCGCAATGTATTCTTGCACAATCTCATCGGCTCTCGGCAGATCGCGCGTAACGGGCTGCTCCGCTGGCGCGGCTTCATTCAGCGGACGCGGAACCGATTCGCCGATGAGAGGAATCGCAAGCGGCTTCGGACTGCCGCGATGGCAGGAATAACACGTTACCTTCTGCTGACTGTCGAAGTTGTTGGAATTGATCGCGAACATCATTTGCATCATCTTGCGGGCAGTCTGCTTCGGCTTCTTGTCGTCCTTGTCGAATGCATTTTCGGAGTGACAGTACTCGCATTGCACCCCGAGCGAGGATGTAATGAATTGCATAGTGGGAAGCAGTTCTGAGGGAACGTCCTTTAGTACCTGCACGTTTTTGAAGACTTCGCTGCCTTTCTTGTCCGGACTGGGCAGCGGCTGATTCTGCGCGAGCGACGTCGATGAACAAAGCAGAATTCCAGCGAATATAGCTACAGTCACACGAGTAGGGCGGTGTCCTTGCAATTGCATTCGAACTCTCCTCATGCATCTGGAAACGAACTTGCATCTTTCACTATACGGATTCGGTGATCAGTAAAGGGCGCGTGCATTTTGGGAATCTCATATTGCGGCATGTGGCAACTTACGCATTTACTCTGGCTTACTGGGCAGGCATTGCCAGGATGGTCGGCCGACGGCTTAGAGCCGGCAGCGGTGACGTGGCAG
>Ga0137379_10000293_pt1 | contig 44403 bp, 48 predicted proteins | sample SagtaG_18_FD_104812 | JGI IMG/M metagenome (GOLD analysis project Ga0137379, IMG submission 104812) | Vadose zone soil microbial communities from Sagehorn Ranch, Mendocino, California, USA - Sage2_L_80_16 metaG | ecosystem: Environmental > Terrestrial > Soil > Vadose zone | place: USA...
GCCGGCATCACGATCAGCATCAACGACCTCATCGTTCCCCCGGGTAAGAGAGACTTCGTGGAAAACGCCCAAAACGAGGTCGTGAAAGTCGATCAGCAGTATCGTGACGGCGCGATCACCAACGGCGAGCGCTACAACAAGGTCATCGCCATCTGGTCCGACGTGACGGAAAAGATCTCCGACATGATGTTCAGCGAAATGGAACGCGCCGAGGAAGCCAGCCGCGGGTTCAATCCGATCCTGCTGATGGCCGACTCCGGAGCCCGGGGCTCGAAACAACAGATTCGGCAGTTGGCTGGCATGCGCGGTTTGATGGCCAAGCCGTCGGGCGAAATTATTGAAACGCCGATTACGGCGAATTTCCGCGAAGGCTTGAATGTGATGGAGTACTTCATCTCGACTCACGGCGCACGGAAAGGTCTGGCGGATACTGCACTGAAGACGGCAGACTCGGGTTATCTAACACGTCGTCTGGTGGACGTGGCTCAAGACGTGATTATCAGCGAGGCAGACTGCGGAACTGTCGATGGAATTTACGTGGGTTCCATTGTTGAATCGGGCGAGATCATCGAGCCGTTGAGAGATCGAATCATCGGCCGAGTGTCGCTGGAAAAGATCAAGGACTACGAAGGCCGGGTCATCGTCGAAATCAACCAGGAAATATCTGAAGACCTTGCCAGTGCGATTCAGGCAGCTGGTATCGAGCGCGTAAAGATCCGTTCGGTGCTGACCTGCGAATCAAGACGCGGAGCATGTGTCCGGTGCTACGGCAGAAACCTCGCGACTGGGAAGCTGGTCGAGATTGGCGAAGCAGTTGGCGTCATCGCGGCGCAGTCGATCGGTGAGCCCGGAACCCAGCTCACCATGCGTACGTTCCACATCGGCGGTACTGCGAGCCGCGTGGCCGAACAGACAAGCCTCGAAGCAAAAAACGCCGGCACGATCAAGTTCCATCAATTGCAGACCGTACGGAACCAGGAGGGCTTCCTCGTTGCGATGAATCGCAACGGTGTGCTTGCCATCATGGACGAGAAAGGTCGCGAGAAAGAGCGTTACACCATCGTGTACGGTGCCAAGCTCAAGGTCAACGAAGCCGATCTTGTGAAGGTCGGCGCCACGCTGGTCGAGTGGGATCCTTACACTTTCGCAATCCTCACCGAAGTCAGTGGAACAATTCAGTTCAAGGACCTGCTCGAAGGCGTGACGATGCACGAGGAACTCGACGAGGTCACCGGTCTGTCGCGCTGGGTTGTTACGGATTCGCCGGATGAGAAGCGTCAACCGACCATCCAGATCCGCGATGACAAACACAAAGTCTTGCGCAAATACCTTATTCCTTCGCGCGCCCACCTGATGGTTGCCGACGGTGATGCGGTCTACCAGGGCGACGTGCTTGCCAAGATCCCGCGCGAAACCACGAAGACCAAGGACATCACGGGTGGTCTGCCCCGCGTGGTCGAGTTGTTCGAGGCCCGCAAACCGCGTGAGACAGCGGTGATCACGGAAATCGACGGTATCGTCAAATACGGTGACATCAGCAAGGGCCAGCGCAAAATCATGGTCATCAACGAAAACCAGGTCGAACGGGAGTACGCCCTGCCGCGCGGCGTTCATGTGAACGTCCAGGAAGGCGAGCATGTTCGAGCCGGCGAGCCGCTAATGGATGGCCCGCGTAATCCGCATGACATTCTTGCCGTGCTGGGAGAAAAGGAACTGCAGGCTTATCTGGTGAACGAAATCCAGGAAGTCTACCGGCTCCAAGGCGTAAACATCAACGACAAGCACATCGAGGTCATCGTTCGCCAGATGATGCGTTGGATCAAGGTCGAGGATGTGGGCGACACTGAATTCCTGGTGGATGAGCAGGTCGACAAATTCCGGTTCCAGGAGGAGAACGATCGAGTGAAGAAGAACAGCGGAAAGCCGGCTTCAGGCCGTCCGTTGCTGCTCGGAATCACGAAGGCATCGCTGTCTACGGAGTCCTTCATCTCGGCGGCGTCGTTCCAGGAAACGACGCGCGTTCTTACCGAAGCTTCGATCAGTGGAAAAATCGACTACCTCCGCGGCCTGAAGGAGAACGTCATCATGGGCCGTCTCATCCCGGCCGGCACCGGTCTGGAGTTCTACCGCAACGTTGAACTGATTTCCGAGGAACCGGAGCCGGTTCTAGGCGAGGAAGTTCCACCGGAATTAGAACTCGCCGAGGACATGACTGCCGAAGAAGAGCCACAGCAGGAGCGGTTGACGACGTAGGTCCTCTCTGCCTTCGTGTCTTTGTGCCTTGGTGTTTCTGACCACCAAGGCACAAAGAATACAAAGAAAGTCATTGAGGCCTTACCGGAATTCCAGTAAAGTTAGAGGGTTTTCCTTGAGATGACATTTGCTATCGGCAAGACAGCTAGAAAATTTAGGAGCTTAATCGTTCGTGCCGACGTTTAATCAATTGGTTCGACAAGGTAGAAACAAACCGAAGTACAAGACGAGTAGTCCTGCTTTGCAGGAATGTCCGCAGAAAAGAGGCGTGTGCACGCGAGTATACACGTCAACGCCAAAGAAGCCGAATTCGGCCCTTCGCAAAGTTGCACGTGTGCGTCTGACCAATGGGATAGAAGTAACTACCTACATCCCTGGTATCGGCCACAATCTGCAGGAACACTCCATCGTCTTGATCCGCGGCGGCCGTGTGAAGGATCTTCCGGGCGTTCGCTACCACGTGATTCGTGGGACGTTGGACGCGGCGGGAGTCTCAAACCGGAAGCAATCGCGCTCGAAGTACGGCGCGAAGCGGCCCAAAGGTTAACGAACAGTTTAATAGATAATATTTTTTTGTCCCGATAGCTCGGCGCAAAACCGAGTTGGGGGAGCCTGGTAATCCAGAATTTAATTTCGGATTGCGGATTGCGGATTTTTGGGACCCGCGATTGATATTCGTAACTTTTCGGGTGCTTAGATTCGGTCTTCGGATGCAAATCCGTAATTGGAAATCTCCTTGAGGTTTATATGCCCAGGAAAGCGCATATCGTCAAACGCGAGATCATTCCAGATGCGATGTTTCAGAGCACGCTGATCTCAAAGTTCGTCAATTGCATGATGTACGGCGGGAAGAAGAGTACCGCCCAAGGGATTCTCTACAGCGCCCTCGACGTCGTCCAGAAAAAGACCAACGACGATCCCTTGAAGCTTTTCAAGAAAGCCGTCGAGAACGTTAAGCCGACTTTGGAAGTGAAGTCGCGGCGCGTTGGCGGTTCCACCTATCAGGTGCCGGTTGAAGTAAACAACACTCGACGAACTTCCCTGAGCATTCGTTGGATTCTGACTTACGCGCGGGCGCGCGGTGAAAAATCGATGGAGGAGAAGCTCGCCGCCGAACTCCTCGATGCGGCAAACAACCGCGGAAACTCAATCAAGAAGAAGGAAGACACCCATAGAATGGCGGAGGCGAACAAAGCGTTCGCACACTACAGGTGGTAAGTTTATGCCTCGTTCGGTAGCACTCGAAAAAACACGAAATATCGGCATCATGGCCCACATCGATGCCGGCAAAACCACCACCACGGAGCGAATCCTTTATTACACCGGCATCAATTACAAGATTGGTGAAGTGCACGAAGGCACTGCCACGATGGACTGGATGGAGCAGGAGCAGGAGCGCGGTATTACGATAACGTCCGCCGCCACCACTTGCATCTGGAACAATCATCGCATCAACCTCATCGATACGCCGGGTCACGTCGACTTCACCGCCGAAGTTGAACGATCGCTTCGCGTTCTGGATGGCGCCGTTGCCGTTTTCTGTGCTGTGGGCGGCGTCGAGCCGCAGTCCGAAACGGTTTGGCGGCAGGCCGATAAATATCGAGTGCCCCGAATTGCATTCGTCAACAAGATGGACCGTCCGGGTGCGGACTACGACCGATGCATGCAGATGATGCGCGCCCGCCTACACGCGAACCCGGTTGCGATACAGCTTCCGCTTGGAAAAGAGGAAACCTTTCGTGGCGTGATCGATGTGCTGGAGAACCAGGCTATCGTTTATTTGGATGAAACGCTGGGGGCGGAATACACAGTCGAAGAGGTTCCTGAAGAGTACAAACAGGCCGTTCACGAGTATCGCGATAAGATCGTCGAAGCCGCATGCGAAGCGGATGAGAAAATTCTTGAGAAGTATGTCCACGGGAAAACAATCTCGAATGAGGAGCTGAAGGCGGCGATCCGCAAGGGGACGATCGCGATCACGCTGACACCGGTATTGTGCGGATCGGCCTTTAAGAACAAAGGAGTGCAGCCGCTGCTGGATGCGGTTGTGAGTTATTTGCCCTCGCCGGTCGATATCCCGCCCGTTCAGGGTTGGACGACGGATCGAACCGGTGTCGAAGTCCGCAAGGCCGATGACAAAGAGCCATTTTCTGCCCTTGTTTTTAAGATCATGACGGATCCCTTCGTCGGGCAGCTCGCCTTCTTCCGCGTTTACTCGGGTCATCTCACATCCGGTTCCCACGTTTACAACTCGACCAAGCAGTCGCGTGAGCGGATTGGGCGTCTCCTGAAGATGCATGCCAACAAACGCGAGGAAATCAAGGATGTCTTTGCCGGTGATATCGCAGCGGCGGTCGGTCTGCGGAAAGTCACTACGGGCGACACGATTTGCGATGAGAACAAGCAGATCCTGCTAGAAGCGATGGACTTTCCCGAACCAGTGATTTCCGTTGCCATCGAGCCGAAAACCAAAGCGGATCAGGAAAAGATGGGTGTGGCCCTAAATAAGCTTGCCCAGGAAGATCCAACCTTCCGGATTCACACGGATCCGGATACTAATCAGACAATCATTTCCGGAATGGGAGAGCTTCATCTGGAAATCATCGTAGATCGCATGATGCGCGAATTCAATGTGGGCGCCAACGTTGGAAAGCCGCAGGTGGCCTACAAGGAAACCATCCGGAAAAAGGCAGATGCGGAGGGCAAATATATCCGCCAGACCGGTGGGCGCGGCCAGTATGGGCATGTGCGCATTACAGCCGAGCCGAGCGGCGCCGGTGGAGGTTTTGTTTTTGAGAACGCCATCGTCGGGGGATCGATTCCGCGGGAGTACATCAAGCCAGTCGAGCAGGGCATTAAAGAAGCCCTGGAAAGCGGTGTTCTGGCCGGCTATGAAGTCAAGGACGTCAAGGTTGTCCTGTATGACGGCTCGTACCATGAAGTGGACTCTTCCGAAATCGCTTTCAAAATTGCGGGCTCCATGGCGTTCAAGGATGCTTGCCGAAGAGCGAACCCAGTACTCCTTGAACCGGTGATGAAGGTGGAAGTGGTCCTGCCGGAAGAGCACATGGGTGACGTCATTGGCGATTTGCGTTCCCGGCGCGGAGACATCGAAGGAATGGAAGCGCGGCCAGGTACGCAAATCATTCGCGCGCTGGTTCCGCTGTCATCGATGTTTGGATATGCGACGGACCTACGTTCCAGAACTCAAGGGCGCGCAACGTATACCATGCACTTCGCGCACTACGAAGAGGTGCCGAAGCAGATTGCTGACGAAATTATTGCGAGAGCGCAGGGTAGGGAAGTTGAAAGATCGGTCTGATTGATGAATCCGCGTGATCCGCGAAATCTGCGGCTGGAAAAAGCCGCGGATTGCGCAGGTTGCACGGATATCGGGGGAACTCATGGCGAAAGAGAAATACGAGAGAGTAAAGCCACACGTGAACGTGGGGACGATCGGACACATCGACCACGGGAAGACGACGCTGACGGCATGCATCACGAAGGTATTGGCGAAGAATAACCCGAAGGTGAAATATCGGTCGTTCGACTCGATCGATAACGCGCCGGAAGAGAAAGCGCGAGGGATCACGATCGCGACGGCGCACGTGGAGTACGAGACGAAGAAGCGGCATTATGCGCACGTGGATTGTCCGGGACATGCCGACTACATCAAGAACATGATCACGGGGGCGGCGCAGATGGATGGGGCGATCCTGGTGGTGGCGGCGACGGATGGGCCGATGCCGCAGACGCGGGAGCACATCTTATTGGCGCGGCAGGTCGGGGTGCCCTACGTGGTGGTGTTTTTGAACAAGTGCGACGCGGTGGACGATCCGGAGTTGCTGGACCTGGTGGAGTTGGAAGTGCGGGACCTGTTGAAGAGCTATCAATTTCCGGGAGATGAGATACCGGTGATTCGGGGATCGGCGTTGAAGGCGATGGATGACGATCCGGCGTGGGTGAAGAAGATCGATGAGTTGATGGAAGCGGTGGACAACTATATACCGATACCGAAGCGGATCATCGACAAGCCGTTTTTGATGCCGATCGAAGACATATTTTCGATATCGGGACGGGGGACGGTGGTGACGGGAAGGATCGAGCGGGGCGTGGTGAAGGTGGGCGAAGAGATGGAGATCGTGGGATTCCGGCCGACGTTCAAGACGGTGATCACGGGCGTGGAGATGTTCAAGAAGTTGCTGGACGAAGGGCAGGCGGGAGACAACGTGGGTCTGTTGTTGAGAGGGACGAAGAAGGAAGAAGTGGAGCGGGGGCAGGTAGTGGCCAAAGGGGGATCGATCACGCCGCATACGAAGTTCAAGGCCGAGGTGTACGTGCTGACGAAGGAAGAAGGAGGACGGCACACGCCGTTTTTCAAAGGATACCGGCCGCAGTTCTACTTCCGGACGACGGACGTGACGGGATCGGCGGAATTGCCGGAAGGGGTGGAGATGGTGATGCCGGGCGATAACGTGAGCCTGGCGATCGAGTTGATCACGGTGGTGGCGCTGGAGAAGGGCCTGCGATTCGCGATCCGGGAAGGCGGACGAACGGTGGGCGCCGGCACGGTGACGGACATTATTCAGTAAGGAGAAATCGCAATCTATGTTGAACGAGAAAATTCGAATTCGACTAAAGGCGTACGACTCCAGAGTGCTTGATCAGTCAGCCACCGAAATTGTCGATACCGCGAAGAGGACGGGCGCGCGCGTTGCGGGCCCAATTCCGCTTCCGACCGTCATTAATAAATTTACTGTTTTGCGGTCGCCGCACGTGGATAAGAAGTCGCGCGAGCAGTTTGAAATTCGAACCCATAAGAGGCTGCTCGATATTCTCGAGCCCACGCCCCAAACGGTTGACGCACTCATGAAGCTGGATCTGCCGGCCGGCGTTGATGTGGAGATCAAGGCGTTTGGACGGGAACACGCGAAGTAGGAAATGGGTGATCTATGGTTAACGGATTATTGGGTAAAAAAATCGGAATGACCCAGCTTCTTGACAATGATGGGTCGATCGTCCCCGTGACTGTCATTCAGGCCGGTCCCTGCGTTGTGGTTCAGAAGAAGACGAAGCCGAAGGATGGCTACGACGCGGTGCATCTCGGGTTCGTGGAGTTCGTCAAACCCAAAAGAGTGAACAAGCCGATGACCGGACATTTCAAGAAAGCCAACGTTGCTCCCGTGAAGTTTGTCCGTGAGATGGCAGTGCAGGACGGCAATGGCGCCAATCCTGGCGACAAGGTGATGGTTGACATCTTCGCTAAGGGCGAGTTGGTTCACATCATCGGAACCAGCAAAGGACGCGGATTTGCCGGCTTTGTGAAGCGTCATCATTTCCGTGGCGGCCGAGCGACCCATGGATCTATGTTCCATCGCGCTCCAGGATCGATTGGCTCATCCGCCTACCCCTCTCGCGTTCTGAAAGGGATGCGCATGGCCGGACACTTGGGAAATGCTCGCGTCACGGTGCAGAACCTGCGTGTGGCGCGCATCGATCAGGAGAACAATCTTCTCTTTGTGCGCGGCGCAGTGCCGGGACCGGCAGGTGCATATGTGGTCGTGGAGAAGTCAGGGAGATAGAGAAAAGACAATGGCAACGGTAGATGTCAAAAATCTGAATAACGAAGTCGTCGGCACGCTGGATCTGTCGGATGACGTCTTCAATGGCCCCATCAATAAGGGTCTCATGCACCAGGCCGTGAAGCAGTATCTCGCCAGCCAGCGTTTGGGAACGCACAAGACCAAAACGCGCGCTGAAGTTTCCGGCAGCGGCAGAAAACCATGGCGCCAGAAAGGCACGGGACGCGCGCGAGTAGGGGAAATTCGAAATCCGCTGTGGCGCAAAGGCGGCACAGTATTTGGCCCCCGGCCTCGCGATTACGAATACCACCTGCCACGAAAGATGTTTCGAGCCGCGCTGAAATCTGCTCTCGCTCTGAAGTTCAAGGAGAACCAGTTAAACGTCATTGAAGCATTTGATCTTGAGAGCCACAAGACGAAGGCCTTTTCGCAAGCTCTTGCCAGACTCGGCTTCGACCGGAAGATTCTGGTGATCCATCATCAGGAAAACCCGAATCTCCAGTTGGCCGCGCGGAATTTGAGTAAAGTTCAGCTTCTTGCGAATCTCCAAGTTACGCCCTACCACGTCTTGAACGCGAAGCACGTCGTGTTTTCCAGGGCGGCCATCCAGGCATTACAGGAGGTGCTGACAAAATGAGCACCGTGTACAGCGTCATCAAGCGTCCAATCATTACCGAAAAAGGACTCACGCTAAAAGAGAACGAGCGTACGCTCTGCTTCGAAGTCGACGATAAGGCGAGCAAGCAGCAGATTCAGGAAGCCGTCGAGCGGCTCTTCAAAGTGAAAGTGCAGCAAGTACGAACGATGGTTGTTCCCGGCAAAATGCGTCGCCGCGGCAAATACAGCGGATACCGTTCGGATTGGAAGAAGGCGTACGTCACGCTTCGCGAAGGCGAAAAAATGATCGAGTACGGGGAGAACATGTAATGGGAATCAAGACTTTCAGGCCAAAGACCCACTCGCTTCGTTTTAAGACAGTGATCGACTATAACTCGGAGATCACGACCGACAAGCCATATAAGCCGCTGTTGGACCGTAAGAATCGAATCAACGGCCGCAACAATTATGGTCAAATCACGGTCCGGCATCGTGGTGGGGGCAACAAGAAGCACTATCGCGTTATCGATTTTCGGCGAGACAAAGTTGGGATTCCCGCAAAGGTCGAGACCATTGAATACGATCCGAATCGGTCAGCGTTTATCGCCCTGTTGAGCTACGCCGACGGGGAGCGCCGGTACATTCTGCAGCCGGTCGGGCTGAAGATCGGCATGTCCGTGGTGGCCGGGCCTGAAGCGGACATTCTCGTCGGCAACGCGCTGCCTCTGAAAAACATCCCTCTTGGCACGACGGTTCACAACATCGAACTTCGTCCCGGCAAGGGCGCCCAAATGGCACGCAGCGCCGGTGCAGCCGCGCAGCTTGTCGCCAAAGAAGGTGGCTATGCGCACGTGAAGCTTCCTTCCGGGGAAGTGCGATTGGTCAATGTGGAGTGTATCGCCACGATCGGCCAGGTGGGCAATCTCGATCATGAGAACGTCACGATTGGCAAGGCCGGCCGCAAGCGGCATATGGGAGTCCGGCCAACGGTGCGCGGTGTTGTCATGAACCCGGTGGATCATCCGCATGGCGGCGGTGAAGGCCGAGTAAAGGGCTATCACCCCATGACGCCGTGGGGAGTTCCGACGCTCGGTTACAAGACGCGCAATAACAAACGAACCGATCAGTTCATCGTGAAGAGGAAGAAGTAGCATGGCACGTTCAATCAAAAAGGGTCCATTCATTGACGACCACCTGATGAAGGCCATACTCGCCATGAATGCCCGGAACGAAAAGAAGATCCACAAGACGTGGTCGCGCCGATCGACGATCACTCCGGAAATGGTGGGCCATACCATTGCAGTGCATAACGGAAAGAAGTTCATCCCGGTTTACGTCACCGAGAATATGGTCGGTCACAAACTGGGAGAGTTTGCGCCGACGCGCACCTTCAAAGGTCATAGTGCGGGCGGCAGTGCCAGAGATAAGGCGATTACGCCGGCCGGAGGGCCGCCATCAACACCGGGTGCGCCAGCGCCAGCAGCGGGGCCGCCGAAATCCGCGGAATCTGCGCGTTGAGGAAATCATGATTAGCAAAGCAACGGGCCGATTTATCCGGATGTCGCCGCAGAAGGCGCGTCTGGTCGTGGACCTGATTCGCGGTAAGAATGTGAGTGAGGCGCTGATGACTCTGAAATTCACGAACAAGAGAGCCACGTTCGAGATTGAAAAAGTCGTGAAATCCGCGGTGGCAAACGCGACGCAGAAAAACGAAAACATCGACGTTGACGATTTGTTTGTCGAAAAATGTTTTATCAATGAGGGTCCGCGGCAGAAACGGATTCGTCCGGCGCCGATGGGCCGGGCGTACCGCTACCAGCGTCGCACCTCTCATATAACCATCGAACTTGGAGAGAAGGAGTAATGGGACAGAAAACACATCCGTACGGATTCCGGCTAGGGATTACCAAACCTTGGCGCTCCCGCTGGTTCGCCAAGCGTGACTACAGCCGTTTGCTTCATGAAGATTTGAAGCTGAAGCGTGATCTGAAGAAGCAGTTGGCTCACGCCGGTGTGAGCAACATCGAGGTCGAGCGGATGGCGAACAAGCTTCGCATCACGATCTACACATCGCGCCCGGGCATTATCATCGGCCGGAAAGGCGCCGAGATCGACAAGCTTAAAGCTGACGTTCAGAAGCGGACGAATCGCGAGGTCTACATCAATATTCAGGAAATTCATCGTCCGGAGCTGGATGCTCAACTTGTGGCTGAATCCATCGGCATGCAGTTGGAAAAACGAATCGCTTTCAGGCGCGCGATGAGAAAGTCCGTGGATTCCGCTCTTCGCTTCGGCGCTAAAGGAATCAAAGTTCGCGTCAGCGGCCGGTTGAATGGCGCGGAAATCGCGCGGTCCGAATGGTACCTGCAGGGCCGGCTTCCGCTGCATACGCTGCGCGCCGACATCGATTACGGGTTCGCCCAGGCCTACACAACGTACGGAGTTATCGGAATCAAGTGCTGGATCTATAAGGGCGAGATCCTGCCCAGCAGAGCGCCACAGGGTCCGGTGGCGGCGAGCATATGATTTCGAATTGCGAATTTCGAATTGCGAATTTGGAGGCACGCGATCTTCAAATTCGAAATTCGAATTTCGAAATTCGAAATGGGGTTTCTCATGTTGATGCCAAAGAAAGTGAAGTACCGCAAGCAACAGCGCGGCCGGATGAAGGGCAAAGCCTGGCGTGGCTCGACGCTCGAGTTCGGTGATTTCGGGTTGAAGACACTCGATGCGGCGTGGATCACGGATCGCCAGATTGAGGCGGGCCGAATCGCCATCACAAGATTCGTTAAACGAGGCGGTAAAGTGTGGATTCGCATCTTTCCAGATAAGCCCGTGACAAAAAAGCCCGCAGAGACCCGAATGGGTAAAGGCAAAGGCGCACCCGAATACTGGGTGGCTGTCGTGAAGCCAGGACGCATCATTTATGAGATGGAAGGCGTGCCGGAGTCTGTAGCCCGCGAGGCCATGCGCTTGGCCGCCCAAAAGTTGCCGGTGCATACAAAATTTGTAATGCGCCTTGAAAAGGAAGGCGAGAAGTGAAATCCGCAGATCGGGCAAGGAAACTCCGCGACATGTCGCTTGATGAACTGCAGCGGCAAGAAGCCGAAATGAACGAACAAACGTTTAAGCTTCGGTTTCAATGGGCCCTGGGCCAGACCGAGTCGCTGAAAAAGCTGAGAGAGCTTCGAAAGGATCGGGCGCGCTTGTTGACGATCCTTAAGGAAAGGGAAAGCGCGTAATGGCAGAAGAAAGACCAACTACGGAGCAGCACACGCGGCACCACCAGGAGAAGGTCGGCATCGTGACCAGCACGAAGATGCAGAAAACCATTGTCGTGGAAGTGCATCGGCGCGTTCAGCATCCGGTTTACAAACGAATCGTCACGAAGCGCTCGAAGTTCATGGCTCACGATGAGCACGGAAACGCGCATGAGGGAGACATGGTTCGAATTGTCGAGAGCCGTCCACTCAGCAAGAACAAACGCTGGAGCCTCAAAGAGGTCCTCCGGGCTGCGCCCACAGGAGTGTAAGAGCTATGCCTGTCCAAATGAGAACCATTCTCGAGGTGGCTGACAATTCGGGAGCCAAGAGACTCGCGTGCATTCTACCGATCGGCGGTTCGACTGGTCTGAAGGCCGGTCTGGGTGACATCGTCACCGCCTCGGTTAAGGAAGCCAGCCCGGACAGTAACGTGAAAAAGGGTTCCGTGGTGAAGTGCGTGATTGTCCGCACGCGCAAGGAGACCAGGCGCAAGGACGGCACCTATATCCGCTTTGATCAGAATGCTGCCGTGCTGATCAATGATGATCACGAACCCATTGGAACTCGCGTTTTCGGACCGGTTGCGCGCGAGCTGCGCGACAAGAGATTTATGAAGATCGTCTCGCTTGCTCCGGAGGTGATTTAGATGCCTGCAATTCCTCCAATCAAGAAGAATGACGAAGTTTTCATCCTGCGTGGGAAAGATCGCGGCAAAACGGGCCGTGTGCTGATCGTCATCCCGAAGGCACAGAAGATCGTGGTCGAAGGTGTTCAGATGATCAAACGCCACACGCGTCCAAATCCGCAGCGCAATATCAAAGGCGGAATCGTCGAGAAAGAAGCGCCGGTCCATATTTCCAATGTTGCGATCGTTTGCAAGAACTGCAAAGAGCACACACGCATCGCGAACAAGATACTCGCTGATAACCGACGCGTCCGGGTGTGCAAGAAGTGTGGGAGCACACTAGAATGATTTCGGAATTCGGACTTGGAGAATCGAAGTGAGTAAGAAAGAACCGAAGAAAGGCAAGGCGCCGAAGGGAGCGCGGGAAGCCACTCCCAAAGAGGCCGCGCCGAAAGAGAAGAAGCCCAAAGGCCCGCAAGAACCGAGCCGGATCAAGGTGCGATATGGAAAAGAAGTCGTTCCGGCGCTGATGAAGCATTTTAACTATACGAACGTTATGGCGGTGCCGAAGCTTGAAAAGATCGTGATCAATATGGGCCTGGGCGAAGCCGTAGCCAACGCGAAGATTCTCGATATCGCAACCGACGAATTGGGAAGAATTGCCGGTCAACGCCCAATTGTTACGAAGGCGAAGAAGTCCATTGCGAATTTCAAACTGCGGCAAAATATGTCGATTGGGGCGGCGGTCACGCTGCGGGGCGAGAGGATGTTCGAATTCTTCGACCGCCTGACGAATGTGGTTCTGCCTCGGGTCCGCGACTTCCGCGGTGTCTCGACGAAGTCTTTTGACGGCCGCGGAAATTACACCTTGGGCTTGCGCGATCAGTTGATCTTTCCGGAAATTGACTATGCCAAGGTGGACAAGATTCGCGGCATGAACGTAACAATTGTCACGACGGCCAGAACCGATGACGAAGCAAGGGAATTGCTGAAGCAGTTGGGGATGCCGTTTAGGCAGTGAATCTGAGGAGTATTGATGGCTCGAACTTCTTCCGTTGCTAAAGAAGCAAAGAAAAAGAAATTTGCCGTCCGCTACCACAGCCGCTGCAAGCGCTGTGGCAGGCCGCGAGGTTTCCTTAGAAAATTCCAGCTCTGCCGAATCTGTTTCCGGCAGTTGTCGCTCCAGGGAGAGGTACCCGGAGTGACTAAGAGTAGCTGGTGAGAGATTTCGAAATCGAGGTTCTGAGATGACCGATCCGATTGCAGATATGTTAACCCGGGTCCGGAATGCTGTTCAAGGCAAGCATCAAAAGGTTGAAATGCCGGCTTCGAGACTGAAGATCGAGATCGCAAAGATCCTCAAGGAAGAGGGCTATATCTCCCACTACAAGATGAGCGAGGAAGGCGGAAAGAGCCATCTGACTCTCTTTTTGAAGTTCGGCCCTAAAGGGGAAAGGGTGATTTCGAGCATCGAACGCGTCAGCCGGCCAGGTTGCCGCGTGTACGTTTCGAAAAACGAGATTACGAAAGTACTCGGTGGTCTGGGCATTAGTATTCTAACGACGTCGCACGGCGTCATGACGGGCAAGCAAGCCCGCAAGCAGGGTTTCGGCGGCGAACTGCTTTGCAACATTTATTAAGCCACTGGCGGATCGGACGGCCAGTAGAGAGAAAAGTACGCTGAAGCAGATGCCGTTCGGTGGGTTCCAGATAAAAAGGAAACAACGTGTCGAGAATTGGTAGACAGCCTATTCCTGTGCCGGACAAGGTGAAGATCGAGATCAAACCGGACACAGTTGTGGTCACCGGACCTAAGGGATCGGTGACGAATCCCATTCCTCCGGGCATCAAGTTCGAGCAGAAGGACAAACAAGTGCTCGCCATCCGGCAGGACGACAGTGGTCCGCAGAGGGCGTACCACGGTCTGGCGCGCGCGCTTGTCGCGAATGCTGTGAAGGGTGTGACCGTAGGGTTCACGAAAGAACTGGAGATTGTCGGTGTTGGATTCCGCGCAGAGTCGAAGAAGAATTCGGTTGTCTTTACTCTCGGTTTTTCGCATCCAATCGAGTATCCGCTGCCGCCGGGAATCAACATCACCGTTGATAAACAGACGAAACTCGTCGTTGCCGGCGTCGACCGGCAGCAAGTTGGCCAGGTCGCTGCGAACATTCGGTCTCTGAGAAAGCCGGACCCATACAAAAACAAAGGAATCCGGTACGTCGGCGAAGTTCTGAAAAAGAAAGCCGGAAAGGCCGGAGGTAAATAGGTATGCCCAAGCTGGCTTCAAATGAAGTGCGACTGCGGATTCATCAGAGGATCCGCAAGACCCTGAGCGGGACGCCTGTTCGTCCGCGGTTGGCCGTCTTTCGGAGCAATAAGCACATCTATGCACAGGTCATCGACGATGCGAAAGGCACGACGTTAACGGCGGCATCTTCTTTGGAAGCAGACGCGAAAAAAGACCTGAAGAACGGCGGAAACGTGGCTGCCGCGAAAGCTGTCGGCAAGCTTGTGGGGGAACGCGCGAAAGCGAGGGGAATCGACGCGGTGCTCTTCGATCGCGGCGGATATCTGTATCATGGCAGAGTGAAAGCGCTGGCGGAAGCCGCGCGAGAGGCAGGGTTGAAATTTTGAACACCCAACGAATTGATCCCTTACAACTTCAACTCAAAGACACGGTCGTTTCGATCAATCGTGTGACGAAGGTTGTGAAGGGTGGTAAAAACCTGAGCTTTAGTGCGCTGGTCGTTGTGGGCGACGAAGGCGGACATGTTGGATACGGCAACGGAAAAGCGAAAGAAGTGCCGCAGGCCATACGTAAAGCCATAGAGGCGGCCAAGAAGAATCTGATCCGGGTGCCGATTACGAATAACACCATTCCGCACCAGGTGATCGGGCTCTTTGGCTCCGGACGCGTGCTGTTGAAGCCCGCGGTTGAAGGGACGGGCATCATTGCCGGCGGCGCCGTTCGTGCGGTCATGCAGGCCGCAGGCGTGTCCAACATTCTGACGAAATCGATCGGGACTTCGAACCCTCACAATGTGATCAAGGCAACGTTCGAGGGTTTGCGAAGCCTGAAGGATCCTCAGGAAGTGGCGCGTCTTCGCGAGAAATCGTTGGAAGAGATTTTGGGGTAAAGCGCGGCGGACGACGCTAAGGATTCGCTCAAGAATAATTGCGCAGACGATCATGGCCAAGCCATCATCGCTAACCTTTTATTTTTGTGTCAATCCTGAGGAAATAGTCATGGCAGAAAAGAAGGTCAAGATTCAGTACTACCGGAGCGCAATCGGTTTCAACGAGAAGCAGAAGCTGGTTGTAAAGGGATTGGGGTTCAACAAACTGAACACAATTCGAGAACTTGTGGATACGCCCGCAATTCGTGGCATGATCGCGAAGGTGCCGCATCTGGTGCGGATCGTGGAGAAGTAAATACGGAGTTCGATGATGTCTGGAATTCATGATCTAAAACCGGATCCGGGTTCAACACACAAGACCAAAAGAATCGGTCGCGGTCCGGGCTCGGGGCGTGGGAAGACGGCCGGACGCGGCAGCAAGGGCATGTGGTCCCGTTCGGGAAGCCATCAGAAGCGGGGATTTGAAGGCGGCCAGATGCCGTTGCATCGCCGTCTGCCGAAACGGGGGTTCACGAACGCTCTCTTTAAAAAGACATACTCTACGATCAACGTCAGTGAACTCGGAAAATTCGAAAAGGGTTCCAAAGTCGGCCCTGCGGAGTTGGTGGCCGCCGGCGTTATCCGAAAGGTCGCGAAGGACGGTTTGCGTGTCTTGGGTGATGGTCACATCGATCGCGCTTTGCAGGTCTCTGCTCATTATTTCACTGAAGGCGCGCGGGAAAAGATCACCAAGGCAGGAGGTACCTGCGAGGTAATAAGCCTGTGATTGAAGCAGTCCAAAACATCTTCAACATACCCGACCTGAGAAAGCGGATCGCGTTTATGCTCGCGCTCCTGGCCGTGTATCGGATTGGGGCGCACATCCCGACGCCAGGGATCGATTCTGCGGCGCTCGAGCAGTTTTTCACGCAAAGCGCGGGATCGTTTTTGGGATTCCTGGATCTGTTCTCCGGCGGAAACTTCCGGCGGCTGACGGTCTTTGCGTTGGGAATCATGCCGTACATCACGGCATCGATCATCCTACAGTTGCTCACGGTCGTCTGGCCTTACCTGGAAAAACTTTCCAAGGAAGGGGAACTGGGGCGCCGCAAGATCACGACCTACACGCGCTACCTCACGGTGGTCCTGAGCGCTGTCCAGTCCGCCGGTATTGCGGTCGCGCTACAGCGGCAGGGCCAGTTCGTTGTGAATCCCGGTCTGGGCTTCACTCTGATGACGATGCTCACTCTGACCACAGGAACCGCGTTCATCATGTGGCTCGGCGAGCAGATTACCGAGCGTGGTATCGGCAACGGTATGTCGCTGATCATCTTTGCCGGGATTGTCGTCGGCTTGCCGAGGGGAATTGCCGACATCTATGAAAAAGTGAACACCAACGAGTGGTCGGTGCTCCAACTGCTCATTGTCGTTGCGATGATGGTTGCTGTGGTCGCCTTCATCGTGTTGGTGGAACGAGGTCAGCGCCGCATTACGGTCCAGTACGCGAAGCGTGTCGTTGGACGCCGCGTGCTCGGCGGCCAATCGACGCACCTTCCGCTGCGCGTGAATACGGGTGGCGTCATCCCGGTGATCTTCGCTTCATCGATTCTGACGTTCCCACAGACGTTCGGCCTGGTTGCACAGGACAACCGCTACCTGCGAGCTATTACCGACGCGTTGCGCTGGGGCGAGCCGCTGTACAACCTGCTTTATGTGATCGGCATCATTTTCTTCTGCTACTTCTATACATCGATCATTTTCAATCCGAATGAAGTCGCCGATAACATGCGGAAGTACGGGGGATTCATTCCCGGAATTCGACCCGGAAAGCGTACCGCCGAGTACGTGAATTCGATTCTGACCCGAATCACTCTGGTTGGCGCTCTGTATCTGGCGCTGATCGCGATTATCCCGGAATTTCTTTATACCGGGTTCCATGTTCAGAACCTTCCGTTTGTCGGGCCCAGGCTGGACGCGACTTTGCCGCAGTGGTTTACGCAGGGACTTCGGGTGAACTTCTACTTTGGCGGCACGTCGCTGTTGATTGTCGTCGGCGTGGCAATGGATACTATTCAGATGGTCGAGTCGCAGTTGATCATGCGTCACTATGACGGTTTCCTGAAAAAGAGCCGCATCCGCGGGAGGCGGGGTTAATGGGTCGTAAGATTGTGATCTTGTTGGGGCACCCCGGCGCCGGCAAGGGCACTCAGTCACGGGCGATCGTGCGCCGACTCGGCATCCCGCACATTTCCACCGGAGACATGCTGCGCGAAGCCGTCGCCAGCAATACGTCATTCGGTCGGGAAGCCAAGCAGAAAATGGACGCCGGCGAACTGGTCAGTGACGAGATTGTTAACGGCATCGTTGCCGAGCGGATCCAGCAGGAAAATTGCAAGAAAGGATTCATTCTCGATGGTTATCCGCGGACGGTTCAGCAGGCCGAAGCGTTCAATTCGGAAATCACCAAGGACGACCAACTTTTCGTTATTGAAATCAGCGCGGAGGCCGAAGGCCTGACAAACCGGTTGGTCGGCCGCTTGATGTGCTCCAATTGCGGCGCGATCTACAACGTTCAGAGCCGGATCCCGAAACTCGAAGGCATTTGCGATGATTGCGGCGTGAAGCTTGTGCGCCGCTCCGATGACCGCGAAGATTTGATTCGGGAGCGTTTTCGGACCTATCAGGAGGAAACGTATCCTCTAGTGAAGTTCTACAAGGACCTGGGCGTGTATTACCAGGTCGACGGCATGAGGCCTATCGAAGAGGTAACACAAAAAATTCTATCGATCATTGTTAACGGTGAAACCCTCACGCCGACCCCTAAAGGAGGAAAGCAGTCGTTTGCCTAAAGAAGATGCCATTGAAGTCATAGCAACAGTGATCGAGCCCTTGCCAAACGCGATGTTTCGCGTCGAGCTGGAAAATAAACACCAGGTGCTTGCGCATATTTCGGGGAAAATGCGCAAGAATTTTATTCGCATCCTTCCGGGAGACAAGGTGTCGGTCGAACTTTCACCGTACGATCTGACTCGAGGGCGGATCGTGTATCGGTATAAATAAATTGCGAGTTTCGAATTGCGAATTTCCAATTGGGATTTGTCTTTATGAAAGTTAGAGCATCAGTCAGAAAAATTTGTGACAAGTGCAAGATAGTGCATCGCAAGCGAGTAGTGCGCGTGATTTGTGTCAACACCAAGCACAAGCAGCGCCAGGGTTAAATTCGAAATTCGCAATTCGAATTTCGAAATCGTTTCCGGAGGTTTTTAAATGGCACGTATTGCGGGTGTGGATCTTCCGCCGAATAAGCGAGTCGAGATCGGCCTCACGTACATTTACGGCATTGGACGTTCTCAGGCGAATAACATTCTCAATGCCGCCGGCGTCAACCTTGACACCAAAATTCGCGAGTTGAACGATGACGAGATCAACAAGATCCGAAAGATCATCGAAGAGCAGTACCGGGTCGAAGGCGACCTTCGCAAGGAGATCTCGTTCAACATCAAGCGGCTGATGGAAGTGAGCGCCTATCGTGGCTTGCGCCACCGCCGCGGGTTGCCGACTCGGGGCCAGCGCACCCACACGAACGCGCGCACACGGAAAGGCCCACGGCGCGGCGCGATCGCCGTTCGCAGAAAGGCGACGGCAAAGACATAGTTCTTATTTCGGATTTCGGATTGCGGATTTGTAGAAACGCTCAATCCAGCCGTCAGCCAAAATCCGCAATCCGCAATCGGAGTGATCGATGGTTCAGCCCAAAAAGAAAGGCGCAAAGAAGAAAGAAAAAAAGATCGTGCCGAGCGGTGTGGCACACATTCAGGCCACATTCAACAATACCGTCGTCACGATCGCTGACATGGAAGGCAACGTTGTTTGCTGGTCGAGCGCCGGCTCCCTTGGCTTCAAAGGGTCACGAAAGGGAACACCGTTCGCTGCGCAGCAGGCGGCCATGACGGCAGGGAATCGGGCGCGCGAAGCAGGCATGCGGACACTCGAAGTGAGCGTGAAGGGACCAGGGTCCGGCCGCGATTCGGCCATACGGGCCCTGCAGACTGCCGGCCTCGAAGTTCGCGCAATTCGCGACGTTACCCCCATCCCCCATAACGGGTGCCGTCCACCAAAAAGAAGGAGAGTTTAATTCTCAAGGAGATGCAGCTTGGCTAGATACATTGGACCGGTATGCAGGTTGTGCCGGAGAGAGGGAATGAAGCTCTTCCTGAAGGGAGAACGCTGCTTCAAGCCTTCCTGCGGGATCGAAAAGCGAAACTTCCCGCCCGGCCAGCACGGACGCGATCGAAGGGCAAAGATCATCGGATACGGGCTTCAGCTTCGCGAAAAGCAAAAGGTGAAGCGCATCTACGGAGTTCTTGAGAACCAATTCCGATCCTATTTTGAGCGTGCCGTCCGTCAGAAGGGCGTTACCGGCGAGAACCTGCTGGCGCAGCTTGAGCGGCGTTTGGACAACGTGCTTGTGCGCCTTGGCTTTGCCACAACCCACGCGCAGGCGAGGCAATTTGTCCGGCATGGTCACGTCGTGGTGAATGGGAAGAAGGTGAACATCCCTTCTTACCAGGTCTCCATTGGCGATGAGATCGGCGTCAAGGAGAAAATGAAGAAGAATGTTCAGGTCGTGAACGCGCTCGAGCTGGTGGGCGGCCGTGGAACTCCGCATTGGCTGGAACTGAGCAGCGAAAATGTGTCCGGAAAAGTCCTCAGCCTGCCGAAACGCGAAGACATCAACCTGCCTATACAGGAAAGAATGATCGTGGAGTTGTACTCCAAATAAATTCGCCGCGTAATTTGCGGCCCGCAAGGGGACATTGAATGCTTTGGAAAGGTTTCCAAAAACCAAAACGATTAACGGTCGTTGCCGATCCTCCGGCAACGGATCAGTATGCACAGTTCTCTGCTCAGCCATTTGAACGAGGATTCGGCACGACCATTGGTAATGCGCTCCGCCGAGTCCTGCTGTCGTCCATCGAGGGCGCAGCAATCACTGCCGTGAAGATCGAAGGTGTTTTGCACGAGTTTTCATCGATTCCGGGTGTAGTCGAAGATGCCACCGACATTATTCTCAATCTGAAACAGATCCCGCTGAAACTGCACGGCGAGGGACGGAAGACGATTTACCTCAAGGGTACTCATCCAGGCGTGTACACGTCCGGCAACATTGAGCATGATGCGGATATCGAGATTCTCGACAAGACCATCTACATCGGTACCGTTAGCGAAGGCGGTTCGCTTCAAATCGAAATGCGCGTGCAGAACGGCCGCGGCTATGTTTCGGCCGACCGGAATTTCGATGAAGACCTGGGCATTGGCTATATTCCGGTCGATTCGGTCCACTCGCCGGTTCGGAAGGTGAACTACTATATCGAAGCTGCGCGCCTGGGCCAGGTGACCGACTACGACAAGCTCACCATCGAGATCTGGACGAACGGTTCAATCGGCCCTCAGGACTCTCTCGGATTGGCTGCAAAGCTCATCAAAGATCACATGCAGATCTTTATTCAGTTTGAAGAGAAGCCGGAACCGGTGGAAGAGCCTGCCGAAATACGGCATGATGCCGTGATCGAACACCTGAACAAGTCCGTAGACGAGTTGGAGCTTTCGGTCCGCTCATACAACTGCCTGAAGAATGCAAACATTCGCACTATTGGCGAGCTTGTAACCAAGACCGAAGCTGAGATGCTCAAGACGAAAAACTTCGGACGCAAGTCGCTGAACGAAATTAAGGAAATTCTTCAGGGCATGGGCCTTTCCCTTGGCATGAGACTAGATGAGCACGGACGGCCCGTCGCCCCCGCGTCCGCCGAGCAGACCGTCTAACTCAGAGGCTTACTATGAGACACAGAAATGCGCATCGGAAGCTCAGCCGGAATACCTCGCATCGGCGAGCTCTCCTGCGGAACCTTGTTACCGATTTTCTCGACCACGGGCGCTTGATGACCACTCTGCCGAAAGCGAAGGAAGTGCGCCCGCTTGCGGAAAAGATGATCACCCTCGGCAAGCGCGATAGTCTTCATGCGCGTCGCCAGGTGCACGCCTACCTTCTGAGAGAAGCCATTGTGCAAAAACTATTCGATACGATCGCTCCCCGCTTTGCCGACCGTCACGGCGGCTACAGCCGCATCATCAAACTCGGCAACCGCAGAGGCGACGGCGCGGATCTGGCCATCATCGAATTGCTCGGAAGCGAGCTCGAAGTGAAAAAGGCCGAGCGCGCCGAGAAGGCCAAGGATAAAGAAGCCAAGACCGAGGGGAAGAAAAAGAAAGAAGAAGAGGAAGAGTAACCCAAAACGGGAGGGGCAACATCGAAGGACGGAGGGAAAGATTCTTTTAACCCAAGAATTTTCCCTCCGTCCTGAATTGCCCCTCCCGTTTTTGCGCGGCGAGAGTGCCATCCGGCGCCATCGAAATCGCCATGGCAAGTGCGACGACAGTTTTACGGACCGGCAGGGGGACAATCAAAGAAAATACGACTTGCGGAAATCAGGGGCGAACGGTCAGACGACAACATTGAAGTCGGGAAATCCGCTCCCCAATTAAGACTGACTCCAACAGGACGGACTACCGCCCGACGAGGTCAGGTCTGGTATCATTTAAATGTGCCTTCCGAAAACGACGATTTCCATGTAGACCTGACATTCTCCGGGGAGGACCGGCACCATGCCCGTCTAATCGCCGGCATTGTGGCCGCTGTGGCGATTCTCTTCATGGTCGCAACAATGACGACGAACCTTGCGACGCACCTCCTGCCGATGGAGGACAGGTACATGCAGATCCTTGTGCCCGTTGCTGCGGATGGCGGCGAACCCCTTTCTCTCAAAACTCTGGATCACCAGATTACGGGCAATACCATCTCGGTGCGCGGTACGATTGTGAACCGCACCGAGTACCCCGTGTCTGATATCGTGGCTGTAGTGGAAATGCAGGACACCACGGGCCGCTTTCCGCAAACGGTCGAGGTTCCTATTCGGCCCCGGGAACTACCGCCTCAAGTGCCCGGCGAGTTCATGACAACGGCCACGCTGCAGGAGAAACCCGCAGGCTATCTCGTTAAGTTCCGGCTTGCCGATGGACCCTTTGTTCCCCACAAAGATGATCGCGCGGCGACGTTCGGCGTCACGGTAAAATAGATGAGCACTGCTCGTCGTGTAGGTCTTTCAATCTTGCTGGTAGCTGCAGGCTTTATGCCCGCGCGAGCGCAAGCCCCAACTCTTCGCTTCGAACTGTCGACAAATGCTCGACCTGCCTCGGGCCGTCTCTTTGTCATCATCGGCAAGACGGACCGGCCTGAGCCTCGAAACACGATAGGCGAAACCGGAATGAATGCCACGCCGATCCTGGCTCGGGATGTTAAGAATTTCGGACTCGGCATCACCGCTGCGGTCGACCGGACTGCCGCAATTTTCCCAATCGAAAGTCTCGATGTGCTTCCAGCCGGTGATTACTACGTCCAAGCTCTGTTCGACTCGAACATCGATCTGAAATCAGTGAACGCGCCGGGTAATCTGTACAGCGACATTCAGCGGGTTCATCTCGACCCTCGCCGCGGCAGCACGGTGAAACTGGAGTTGACGAAGGTTATTCCACCGGAGCAACCGCCGCCCGACGATCCATATGTGAAGTACGTCAAGATCCAGTCGAACCTTCTGACGCGGTTTCACGGAAGGCCCATCTACCTGCGCGCGGGGCTGATTTTGCCAAAGGACTATGATCTCGATGAGAACCGGCATTATCCGCTGCGAATTCACATTGCTGGCTACGGGACGAGATATACATCGGTGCAACGTTTGATGGCGCCTAGCTCGGAATTTCGCAGGATGTGGCTTGCCGATGATACGCCACGAATGGTCTATCTGCAGCTCGATGGCGATGGACCGTACGGCGATCCATACCAGGTGAATTCGGATAACAATGGACCGTACGGCGACGCGATCACTCAAGAACTCATTCCCCACATAGAAAAGAAATTCCGCGTTATCCCGCAACCCTATGCCCGCGTGCTCGACGGAGAATCAACCGGGGGCTGGGTTTCACTTGCCCTGAAGGTTTTTTATCCCGACTTCTTCAACGCGGTGTGGTCCTCGTGCCCGGACGGTGTGGACTTTCGCGGTTTTCAGCTCATCGACATTTACAAAGACAAGAATGCCTACGTCGACGAGCATGGTGTCGCGCGCCCGAGCAAGCGCGATATCAACGGCAATGTGGAATTCACGATCCGACACGAATGCCAGATGGAAAACGTCATGGGACAGGGCGATAGCTGGACGATGTCCGGCCAGCAATGGGGCGCATGGAACGCGGCCTACGGTCCGCGCGGCCGAGATGGCCGGCCGGTGCCGCTCTGGGATCCCAAGTCAGGGGAGATCAACAAATCCATCGTCGAGCATTGGAAGAAATACGATCTGCGTCTTGTCCTTGAACAGAACTGGAAAACGCTTGGTCCCAAGGTTCGCGCCAAAATCCACATCTCTGTTGGGGATGCTGACAGTTACTTTCTGAACAATGCCGTTCACATGCTGGATGACTTTCTTAAAAGAGCAGATCCACCGGCTGAGGCACGCCTCACGTATGGTGCCAGGCAGGGTCATTGCTGGAGTATCCTCACAGAAGGCCAGATGATGGAGGAAATGTTCGTGGCCATCGAACAATCGAAACCGCCGCGGTCTGCCCTTTGGGAGGAGCAGAAGAGTGTCGAAGTAGCCGTCGGTCCGTCAGGCACCGATTACCGGCGGCCGACTCGCTGCTCGCGTTGTTTGTTCGCGGCGTCACCGAGGGGTTTATTCACGCGGCCAACCGCCGGCTGGTGCTTCAGGAGACGGATCCCGAGCGGTTGCTGAACCTACTGGCCAGTTATACTCCTCCTCAGGTTGAAAAATGGATTGATCGCGATGAGTCCTAGAGCCCTTCTTACTTTATCGATTCTGCCGGACCGCTATGCAATTTGCCGCCTTGACCCGAAGGCTGCAGTGCCGGGGTGGACGTCGAGCGGCGATTTTGTATCCATCACTCGATCGGCCGGCGAACTGTCTATCGTTTGTCCCGAGAAAAACGTGCCCCACAACGTCATTGGTGAAACCGGTTGGCGTACCTTCAAGTGTGAGGGACCCTTGGATTTTTCGCTTGCCGGTATTGTTGTCTCATTGGCCGAACCGCTGGCCGACGCCGGCGTTGCGATCTTTCCAATCGCCACGCACGACACCGATTATTTGCTGATAAGAGAGCCGCAACTCGAAATCGCTATAGAGGCGCTTACGGCCTACGGCCATGCCGTCCGTGTCCAGCCTACCTAAGCTCTACGGCGAGCTTGCCTCATGGTTCCACTTACTGTCCGCTCCGGCAGACTACGCCGAAGAAGCGGAATTCGCACGCAATTTGCTAGTACAGGCAAGTTCCACACCGCCACGTACATTGCTCGAGCTCGGTTCGGGAGGAGGCAACAACGCCTCGCATCTCAAAGTGCATTTTCAGATGACCCTCGTCGACTTGTCGTCCGGGATGCTCGATTTGAGCCGTGCCCTAAACCCCGAATGTGAGCACCTCGTTGGCGACATGCGAAGTCTGCGGCTGGACCGTGTCTTCGATGCGGTGTTCGTCCATGATGCCATCATGTATATGACCACCGAAGATGAACTGCGCCAGGCCGTCGAAACTGCGTTTATCCATTGCAAGGCGGGCGGCGCGGCCGTGTTCATGCCGGATGTTGTCCGTGAAAATTTTGTATCACTGACGACACATGGCGGGCATGACGATGAAGGCCGTGGCATCCGATACATCGAATGGACGTTCGATTCTGATCCTTCCGACACAACCTACACAGTGGATTTCGCATATCTCCTTCGCGAAGGGAACAGGCCGGTTCGTGTCGTGCATGATCACCATGTGTTTGGGCTTTTCTTGAAAGAAGTGTGGTTGCAGCTATTGCAGGATGCCGGCTTCACTCCCAGTGTTGTCGCGGATCCCTGGGGGCGCCTGGTGTTTGTTTGTAGCCGGGAATGATGGGGGAAATTCGGGGACAGGTCACTAATGTCTCGTACTTCAGAAATTAGTGACCTGTCCCCGAATTTCCCCCTCTCTTGAGATTCTTCTTCTCAATCTTTGCCCACGTATCGCGCAGAGTGACGGTGCGATTGAAGACAAGCGCGTCTGGTTTGGAGTCCAGATCGACACAGAAGTAACCCTGTCGCTCAAACTGAAACCGGTCCCCGGGCTTCACATTCTTCAGACTGGGTTCTACCTGACATGAGACCAGCAACTCGAGCGAGTTCGGATTGATCGGAGCATCGTCTGCCGGCCGCTCTTCATTAAAAAGGCGGTCGTAGAGGCGCACCTCGGCCGGAACGGCATGAGCCGCGGACACCCAATGCAGCGTGGCTTTAGGCGAGCGTCCATCCGGAGAATCGCCGCCGCGCGTTGCCGGATCATAGGTGCAGCGGAGTTCGACAATGTTTCCGGATGCGTCTTTGACGACTTCCTTGCAAGTGATGAAGTACGCATAGCGGAGGCGCACCTCGCGGCCTGGCGCGAGCCGGAAAAATTGCTTCGGTGGATCCTGGCGAAAGTCGTCGCGTTCAATGTAGAGCACCTTCGAGAAGGGCACCTTCCGCGTACCCGCGCTTGCGTCCTCGGGGTTATTCACCGCATCAAGCTCTTCGGTCTGGCCTTCCGGATAGTTTTCGATAACGACTCGAAGCGGGCGCACAACCGCCATAACTCGAGAAGACCGCCTATTGAGGTCATCACGAATGGCATGTTCGAGTTGAGCAACATCCACCACGGCGTCCCGCTTCGCAACACCGATTGCGTCGCAGAAATTTCGAATTGCTTCCGGTGTATATCCACGCCGCCTCAATCCGCTGAGCGTCGGCATTCGTGGATCGTCCCATCCCTTGACGAGACCTTCGTGAACCAGAGTCAGGAGCTTTCGTTTGCTCAACACCGTATAGCTGAGATTCAAGCGAGCAAACTCGATCTGCACCGGGCGATATGGAACAGGAAGGTTATCCAGAAACCAATCGTAAAGCGGGCGATGATCTTCAAATTCAAGCGTGCAGAGAGAGTGCGTGATTCCCTCCAGCGCATCCGAGATCGGGTGAGCGTAGTCATACATGGGATAGATTACCCATTGGGTGCCGGCACGGTAATGAGCCACGTGCATAATGCGGAATAGGACAGGGTCCCGCATGTTGACATTCGGTGACGCCATATCGATTTTCGCGCGGAGCACATGCGTACCATCTTCGAACTCGCCTGCCCGCATGCGCTCGAAGAGGTGGAGGTTTTCTCCGACAGGGCGGTTCCGATAGGGGCTTTCCCTGCCGGCCTCGGTCAGCGTTCCGCGATGCTCGCGGATTTCATCGGCGGTCAAGCTGTCGACATACGCCTTCCCGTCTTTGACCAGTTGAACCGCGTACTCATAGAGCTTTCCGAAATAATCTGACGCATAGTACAACCGGTCATCCCAATCGAAGCCGAGCCAGTGGACATCCGTCTTGATCGACTCTTCAAATTCGACGGTTTCTTTGCTGGGATTTGTGTCATCAAACCGCAGATTGCAGAGGCCGTTGTTCTCGGCAGCCACTCCAAAATTCAAGCAGATCGATTTCGCATGGCCAATATGCAGATACCCGTTCGGCTCGGGGGGGAAGCGCGTGTGCACGCGGCCATCGTTCTTATTGGCGCTCACGTCTTCGGCGACACGCGCGCGTATGAAGTCTAGTGAGGATGAAGCTTCCAGATCAGGCATTTTCATAGTGATAAAACGTTAAATTTTAGCATAGACTTCATACACTTGCCGCGGGGAGGTTTAGGATGAGTGGATAAACGTCGCCATTGCGGCCCTCACCCGGCTTTCGGCCCGCCCTCTCCCGGTGGGGGAGGGCTCGTGTTTCCACCCGTGATGACGGCCACCACAGCGCCTTGCATGCGAACCTTGCCCTCGGCAACGGCGGCGAACGCGGCAGCAGCGGCGCCTTCGGCGAGTAACTTCTCACGGTTCAGCAAATGAAAGATGGCGGATTTGATCGTCTCCTCGGAAACGAGTACGACGTCATCCACGTATTTCTGAATGATGGGAAAAGTAACAGTCTGGAGGTCGACGTTGCCGGCAATACCGTCTGCAACGGACGGGAGATCCGGAATCGTCACCATGTGTCCTGCCTTCAATGAATGGTAGATCGCGGCCGAGGCCTCGGTTTGAACACCGATAACGCGAACCGCAGGACGAAGTTGTTTCACCGCCGCTGCCACGCCGGCTGCAAGCCCTCCGCCACCAATTGGAACAACAATGTCGGTTACGCCGGGCAGTTGCTCCAAGATCTCGAAAGCCAGCGTGCCCTGTCCAAGTATGACAAGCGGATCGTTGTAGGGCGAAACAAACGCATAGTGCTCGGTGTTCCTCGCCAGGCCGAGCGCATATGCCTCCGCTTCGTCGTAGTTTGCACCTTCGATGCGCAAGTCAACGGAGTACTTCTGAATCGCTTCGATTTTCGTCTGCGGAGCCGACGCTGGCACAACAACCGTGCACGGCAGTTTGAAAAAGGATGCAGCTCGCGCAACAGCCTGGCCGTGGTTTCCAGCCGACACAGTCAGGACCGTGCGTCCGTCGGCTTTTTCCACCAGCTCGAAAAGGTGTGCGAATGCACCGCGAACTTTGAACGAATGTGTATGTTGAAGGTTTTCGAGCTTGAGAAAAAGGTTGCCGATTTCGCAGGCAACGACGGGTGTCGCCCGGATGTGCGGCTGAATGCGCGCTCGAACGTGCCGGAATTCCGTGAGTGTCATTCGAGCTGTAGTTTGTCCGCCAGCTCCATCCACTCGATCTTGCTCCGAAGTGCGACGACTTCTCCAATGATGATGATGCCAGGCGGCCGGATCTGTTCAATCCGGTTTGTAATGTCGCCCAGAGTTCCGATGCGGCAATCCTGATCGGGACGCGTTCCGTTCGAGATCACGGCAACAGGAATCGAAGAGGCGCACTCGCCCGACAAAAGACTTCCAATAATCGTCCGGATGCGAGCGAGGCCCATCAGAACCACTACCGTCCCGCCGGCTTTCACCAGCGCGCGAGCGGCAAGCCACTCGGGCGATTCAAGGTCGTGGGACCGGCTGCCCGCGATCACCATGAAAGAATGCGCGTAATCGCGGTGCGTCACTGGAATTCCGGCATATGCCGGGACGGCGATTGCGCTCGACACTCCGGGCACAATTTCGAAGGGAATTCCCGCTTCCGATAACGCACGGGCTTCTTCAGCGCCACGGCCGAAAACGAAAGGGTCACCACCTTTCAAGCGGCAAACCGTTTTTCCTTCGCGGGCTTTTTCGACCATGAGCCACTGAATGCGCTCTTGTTGGAGGTCTTCGTCGCCTGCTTCCTTTCCGACATTGATGACTTCGGCGTCCGGCCGCACTTCGCCGAGCAAACGCATATCGATTAGACGATCATGGAGCACCACGTCCGCTTCCCGCAAACACATGAGCCCGCGTACCGTGATCAGGTCGGGATTTCCCGGTCCCGCGCCGACAATGAATACAGTTCCCAAATGCTTCACGGCGTTCTCTCCGGGCACACGAAATCTTCGATGATTTCCTGCAAACGCCGCTCGGCCCCGTTGCTGTCATTCTGTTCGAGAAGCGTTATCACGTCCGAATCCAGGATTCGATAGTGCAACGCCTTTCGATTGCGTTCGTGTTGAACGCGCCGGCGAATTTCCGGCCGGGCTCGAGCCAGGAGATCCAACAACCGTTCATATTCCGGGCCCAGCATTCGCGAGAACCGGCCCCTCAATCTGGCGGCCAGTGCCGGACTCGTGCCACTGGTCGAAATCGCAATCGTCAGATCGCCTCGCCGAACAACCGCCGGCATGATGAAGTCGCACAACGAGGGCTGATCTGCCGTGTTCACAAGAGTTCCCACCGTGCGCGCTTCGTTCCATACGGCCGTGCTGACGTCCGCGTCGTCTGTGGCTGAGAGAACCAACGCTGCGCCACTACAATCGCCCCGACGATACGGACGCTTGTGCAGCTCGACTCGTTTTTCATCCGCAAGCGCTGACAGACGCGGAGTCACCTCTGGACTCACGACGCTTATCAGTGCTCCGGTTTCGAGCAGCGATTCCACTTTACGCTCGGCCACTTCACCACCCCCGATGACTACGGCCCGCTTGCCCTTGAGATTCAAATAAACCGGATAAAACATATGCGCTGGACGAGGGACGATGGGACAGACCCCTCGTCCCCTATTTCGCGAAGAAGTCTGCGACGGCCTGGGCCATCGAACCCATCTTCGACTGTTTCGGGACAATTTGCGGGAGCAGACCTCTCTCGCCAAGAGCGCGACTGGTCACTTCCCCAATGGAGGCGATGACAAAGTCGTCCTTCAGGGTCCTTTCAAGCTCTGTCGAGAGGCCCAGCTCCGAAGCGATGTCGAAAAGCATCCGGACCTGGGGTGCGCTGGTAAACGTCAGGACCTGCACTTCGCGGTTTATGATTCTCGTGATGAAACCCTGAACCGATTTGCGGTCCGCAGCCGTCCCATATGCGTAAACCTGGACCGGTTCGACATGGGCGCCCTTGGATTCGAGCGCCGACGCGAGTTGTGGATTCGGTATCCCATAGAGTTGCACGCCCACTCGACGGCCCTGAAGATCACGAGGCCGCAGCGTCTCTATCACTCCTTCGGTTGTCGGAATTTCTGGTGTGACATCGACGCGCACGCCGAACTGGCGAAGCGCTGCGACGGGTTTGGGACCTCTGACGACCACGGTCAGTTTGTCCAATGCACACAGGAACTGGTCTCTCACACCGATCGACTCGGCTTCCGAAATCAGAAATTTGGCGCCGACTCCCGTCAAGAAGATCATCATGTCGAGATTCCCCGACACCACAAGCCGGACAAAATCCCTCAGTTCGTCCCGATTTTCCAAGGGCTTTTCTTCCAACAGCGGGCATGCATCGACGTGAGCCCCAAGACGCTGGAAGAGCGTTGAGAACTCCTTGGTGTAGCGATGCTCGGTAATCGCGACGGTGATGTTTTCAAGTGGCTGCATCATACGTCCATAAAGCAAAAAGCCCGCCGGCTGCGGCGGGCACTTCCGGGAGATCGACCTAAGGCCTCAACTCCCTTGGAGAAGTACCCAAGTCATACAACAGCAAGCCTGTGTTGAGGTTACCGACTTTTTTCTCATATCTAGTGCCATACATTACCACATCTGGCCGAGTACAATCTAATCACTGAAAGCCGGTGTGTAATCAGATGTGCGACTCAGGAATCGGGAAACGCACCGCAGTTCCAACTGGCAAGCCGGCTTTTCAATAGCTGATTTGCGATGAGTCTGGGTCTGGAGTCGCACTTCGGATTACGCCCGAAAAGGTCGACTCCGGTATCATGCCTGACTATGTATGACGCGGCATATCAGGGAAGCCGTGGCGCGTTCAGTGAGGATGCCGCTTTCAAACTCCTCACTTCAGCCGCACGCCTGCTACCACAAGATACTCTAGAAGATGTTTTCAACGCAGTGACACGCGGTGAGGCCCGCTTCGGAGTCGTTCCGATCGAGAACACGCTGGCCGGATCGATCCATCGATGCTACGACCTCTTATTCGAACACGATTTGAAAATCGTAGGCGAGACGGTTTGCCAAATCGTGCATGCTCTCATTGCCCTGCCAGGCGTGGCTTTTGACGAGATTCGCAAAGCGCTGTCTCATCCCGTTGCGCTTGCCCAATGTGAACTCTTTTTCCGACGCAACCCACAAATTCAAGCCGTTTCCGTCTACGACACGGCCGGCGCCGTTGAGAGCATCATGCGCGAGGGTCTCCGGAACTCTGCCGCCGTGGCCAGCCAGCGGGCGGCGGAAGTTTATGGTGGAGTGATTTTAGCCGACGCTATCCAGGATCACGCCGAGAACTACACGCGATTCTTACTCATCACACGATCTGCTCCCGTCGTTCCACAACTGCCGGCGACGGAATACAAGACAACGATCGTCTTCGGCGTCGGCAACATTCCCGGCGCGCTTTATCATTCCCTCCGCCCATTTGCTGAGCGCGGCATTGACCTCGCAAAGATCGAGAGCCGGCCGCTACGCGGATCTCCATTTGAATACCTTTTCTACTTGGACCTGATCGGCCGCGCGGATTCTGCACCCGTTTCCGACGCTTTGGCTGAGCTGGCTGCGCAAGCTAAATCCGTTCGCGTACTTGGTACGTTTCCTCGATCTAAGGGCTAGCTCACGCGCGCCAGGAGAGTCTTCACTTCGGGGGATTGGTCTGTTTGAACGCGGACCGCGAATCGTTCCTTCGGATCTTTGCTGTAGCGACTCAGTGTGAACTCGGTTCCGTCTAGAATCCGCTTGAACAGGGCCGACAGCGCCGGTTGCAGTTCGAGGAAGGTGGCGTCCTCATTCGGGGTGTTGAGCCTGTCGTTGGCGATGATCAGGAGTTCATCCGTCCGGAAGCGAAGCCGTCGGGAGAGGCCCGGATCTGCTTCCAAGAGGCAGCAGCCTCGAAGCACGAACTTCAAAATCGTGACAAAGCCGTCATGGATTGTCACGCTGGCGGGTTGCTTGCGGTTGTAGAGAAGTCCCATCCGCCCGTCGCCCATATCGATGCTGAAATTTCCCTGGTGAGCCACCAGCAGAATACCAGGTCCATGGTGGATGTGGCTGTAGTTATGGACGTCGACCAGAAGGTGGTCTTGCACAATCTGTTTCTGGATCCAGGTATGAAAGATCGGAATGAAGTCCGTTACCTGGAGCGGTACAGGCTCGGCTACGAAGACCTTGATCCCAAGTCGATGCACGTCCATTAACGAATCCCCGCAGCTTTTTCAGTATGAACGGGCGGCCGAAGCGGGGCCACCGTGCTCCGTCGTTCCGTAAGGAGGTCGTAGCAGGCGTACGCCGATTCAATGAATAACTGCGCTTCCTCCACCGTGCGGTGTGCCTGGTCGCGCGTGTGCTCGTGGGGCGGCGACGCGTGGCGTTTGAATAGGTATTGAGCGAACCTGCTACCGGCGTACCGATCACCGAGCAATTGCGTGTCATAGAAGCGTGTGCGGAACTCGTTCACCACGGTATCGGGGGCGTCGGTAACATCCTGAAACTGAGTTTTCACAAGAGAAATGGCGGCCTGGAGCATGGCCCGGTAAGCGAGCGCGTCGGCTTGGGCATAGTCTCCTTCATCCAACCGCAGTTGACCTTCGAAAACCATTCTCTCTGCGGCCGCCAAGTCAAACTGCGCGACCGAGACGACTTCACCTGCGCACTCTCCTACTCCCAGGTCACCGATGCTGAATTCTCGAGGATCGCCCCAATCTGAATAGAAGGATGGGTCCTGTTCGTAAGCGGGGACTTGCATCAACGGCTCCAGCATGTTCCTCAGTTCCTGTTTCCCGATGCGTTTTACGAATACCTGGAACGTCTCGGTTTCCTGGCGCTCCCGGACGAAGCGGTCGGTGATGCGTTCCACCACTTCGGGAATGCGCCTGGACGGCACAGTTCCCATGGCGAGGCCATAGGCGCCGGCGTTATCTTGCCACTTGCCGCCGAGCACAACCTGAAAGTGAGGGACCTTGCGGTTGCCGATCGTTCGGCTGGTTCCATAAAAGCCAAGATCGGCGACGTGGTGCTGCCCGCATGAATTGAAACAGCCGCTGATTTTGATGCGCAGATTCTTGACGGCCTCGTCGAGGTTGAAAAACTTTCCGGCCAGCCGTGTACGGATTTCAGCAGCAAGACCACGCGAAGAGGCGATTCCCAACTTGCAGGTGTCCGTGCCTGGGCATGCGGTGACATCCACGATGGTACCGGCTCCGGCGTCACCTAATCCGATCCGCTTCAGTTCGCGGTAGAGGTCAGGCAGGTCGGCTTCCGAGACCCAGCGCAGGACAATGTTCTGTTCTACCGTGGTTCTTACGTTGTCTCCGCTGAAGCGCCGCGCAATGTCGGCGAGTCCGCGCGTCTGCCAGGCGGAGAGATCTCCCAATGGCAGAGTGATGGCAGCCACTGCGTATCCCGCCTGCCTCTGGCAATAGACATTGGTCCGATACCACTCATCGAAACCTTCGGTACGCTGCCGCCCATTGAGCGGACTGGCTTCCCGGCTTGGTTTCTCTTTGTACTTCTCCACAGCCGCAAGGTAGCCGGTCCAGCGCGGATCCACAGGCATGGTCTTGCGTTCTTCCAGAACGATTCTGCGGAATTCATCGATGCCCAGCTTTGTGACGAGGAACTTGATTCGAGCCGCCGCACGGTTCTTCTTCTCACCCAATCGCGCGAAAACTCTGGCAATCGCTTGAGAAATCGGAAGCAGTTCTTCCTCGGGCAGGAAGGAATCCAAAAGTTTCGCCTGATGGGGTACAGCGCCAAGTCCGCCGCCAACGTAAAGCTCGAAGCCCCGCTTTTCCTCGCCATTTTCGACTCGCTTTACGGCAATGCAACCCATGTCATGCATGTTCACCAGGCCGCAGGCTCGCTCCCGGCAACCCGAGAAAGCGATCTTGAACTTCCGGCCGAAGCCTTGGGCATCGGGGTGTCCCAGCAAAAACCTGGAGGAGGCTTTGGCGTACGGCGTCACATCGAAGACTTCATCGCGGCATACGCCGGCCAGGGGGCAAGCCGTGACGTTCCGGATGGAGTTGCCGCAGGCTTCCCGCGTCGTGATGCCAACGGCCGCAAGCCGTCGCATCAGCGCGGGCGTATCGTCGATATGAACGTAATGAAGCTGAAAATCCTGGCGCGTCGTGACGTGAAGGACACCGTCGGAGTATTCCTCAGCGAGCTCTGCCAGAGCGTCCATCTGGTCCGGCGTAAGACCTCCAAAAGGGATTTTGATCCGCTGCATTCCCGGCGCGTCCCACAGCGTATCCGGCCCCTTCGTCATGTCGCTAAGGTATTGAAGCTCCTGCGTACGGATTCCGTCATGCCGATGGCCGTTGTCGTACCTCTGGCCGTAGACGCCCCTGCGAAGCCGCGTCTCTGCGAAGATTTTCTCGTCCAGCTTTCCCGACCTCCGCAGCGCGATCTGCGTTTCAAACACGTCGATCTCTTCCTCAAGTTGAGAATCCATCTTGCTGGCAAGCTTTTCTTTCCAGGTAGGCATTACAACCTCTCGGTACGGCATTTTTCCTTGTTTGATCGAATTTGTCAACAATCGAGAGACGGATCGCATCTAGGTTGAGCCCGGGTTGCGTTTGGTTTGTGGAAATCTCCTGTCTTTTGATATAGATAAAGCTAAGGGCATCATGACCAGCCGCGGAATTCGCGGATTACGCGGATGGCGCGCGAGGATGTGTGCACCATCCGTGGAATCCGCGCAATCCGCCGCTGGTCTTCATCCTGTCCCGAATTTTCAATGTCTGTGTTAAAGTCCTCGGACCATGAGTCTTCCGGTGCTTTCGATTGTCGCGTTTGCGATTGCCATCATCATCAGTTGTGTGTCGCAAATCAACGTCGGGTTCCTGTCCATCGCTTTTGCATTTATCATAGGTGTTTTTTTCGGGGGGATGAAGGTTGCTGATGTGGCGGCGGGATTTCCGACAAGTTTGTTTCTCATCCTGGTTGGCGTGACGCTGTTGTTCAGCCAAGCCAGTGTGAATGGCACGCTCGACAAGGTGGCGAAGCAGAGCGTGAAGTTGGCGCGTGGAAATGTGGGTGTGATCCCGGTCCTTTTTTTTTCCCTGGCGGCGGGATTGGCGACAATTGGGGCAGGGAACATCGCGACGACGGCGCTGCTGGCGCCGGTGGCAATGACCGTTGCGGGGAATTTAGGAATCAGCGGGTTTCTGATGACCGTTGCCGTCTGTTGTGGGGCCAATTCCGGGGCGCTTTCCCCGTTTGCCCCGACAGGAGTTATCGCCAATGGACTGCTCGCGCGAATCGGGATTACCGGGCAGGCATGGCCGACTTTTTTCAATAACTTCATTGCCGAAGGTTTTGTTGGTCTCAGCGGATACTTCCTCCTCGGGGGATACAAGCTCTTCTCACGTACGGCCTCGCGGAAGGCGGTACATAAGGACGATAGGCTATTGGCCCATGAGGGGCCGTTTACGTGGGAACAGAAGCTGACACTGTTGGTGATCGGCGCCCTGCTGATTTCTGTATCATTCTTTGGTATCGACGTCGGAATGGGAGCCATCATCGGGGCGGTGATCTTGACAGTTTGCCGGGCGTCCAATGAAGAAGCGGCGGTGAAAACCATGCCTTGGAACGTCATCGTAATGGTCTGCGGCGTGACGGTTCTCATTTCCATTCTCGAGAAGAAAGGTGGAATGGATCTCTTCACGACGATTCTGGCCCGCTTTTCGACGCAGACCTCAGTGACTGGTGTCATGGGTTTTGTCACGGGCCTCATTTCGGTTTACAGCAGTTCTTCAGGCGTTGTCTTGCCGGCGTTTCTTCCCACGATCCCGGGTTTGATCCAGAAGATTGGCGGTGGCGACCCGATGGCCATCGCGTCTTCAGTGAATGTGGGCGCCCATCTCGTCGACGTATCGCCTTTATCCACGCTTGGGGCGCTGTGCATCGCAAATGCTGCGGTCTCTGAGGATCGGAAAGCGCTGTTCAATAAACTGATGATCTGGGGCCTTTCCATGAGCGTTGTCGGCGCCCTGGTGTGCTGGGTTTTCTTTGGCCTTTTATGAGATTCACCTTAAGTCTGGTGTGTCTTCTTGTGGCCTTTCCCCTCCGCGCTGAAGAAATCCGCGTGGCGGCGGCATCCGATCTCAATTTCGCCTTGAAGGAGATCATCCAGGAATTCGAGCACAACACCGCACACAAAGTTCGCCTGACGTTGGGCTCGTCGGGAAATTTCTACGCGCAGATCGTCAGTGGGGCGCCCTTTGACGTGTTTCTTTCGGCCGATCTCAATTATCCGCGGCGGCTCGAGCAAGGTGGACAAGCGGTGTCCGGTTCGACCTTCGTGTACGGCGTTGGACGAATTGCGTTGTGGATCCCAGCCCGGTCCGCGCTGAATCTTGAAAAGCTGGGTATGCAGGCTCTGGTTGAGCCTTCAGTGAACAAGATCGCGATTGCGAATCCCGAGCATGCGCCTTACGGGCGGGCAGCCATTGCCGCGATGCAACATGCGAAGGTTTTGGAAGAGGCGAAGAAGAAACTGGTCTTGGGAGAGAATATCTCGCAAGCCGCTCAATTCGTGCAGTCGGGCGCGGCAGACATCGGCGTGATCGCGCTTTCCATCGTCTTGTCCGATCCCATGCGGAGCGCGGGCCGCTATTGGGTGATTCCTCCGGATTCGTATCCTCGAATGGAACAGGGCGCCGTGCTGTTGAAGCGGGCCGGAGCCCCGGCGAAGGCGTTTCACGAGTGGCTGCGGGGGCCGGAAGCACGCGGGATCTTGGACAAATACGGATTTGGCCGCTAATTACGCGAATTACGCCAATGAATTCGCGTCATTGGTGTAATTCGCGGCTGATTTCCTATGAACTGGCAGGCCGTCGCCACAACTCTAAAGCTCGCATCCGCCACATCGATCATTCTCATGATCATTGGCCTCCCGGTGAGTTATTGGGTCGCATTTTCGAAATGGCGATGGAAATTTCTGGTCGAAGCAGTAGTGGCGCTGCCGCTGGTCCTACCGCCGACCGTACTCGGCTTCTACATTCTTCTGGCGATGGGTCCGCAAAGTCCGTTGGGGCGCAGGTATGAATCGCTCGCCGGACATGGCCTTCCGTTCACTTTCGAAGGGCTTGTCGTGGCCTCGGTTCTTTACAGTCTTCCATTCGCAGTACAACCTATCGCCGCAGCATTCGGGTCGGTGGACCGCAAATTCATAGAGGCTTCCTGGATGCTCGGTGTGTCCAACCTTGAGACTTTTTTCCGTGTTATCGTGCCGCAATCCTGGGCTGGCGTGATGACGGGGCTTGTCCTGAGTTTCGCGCACACGTTGGGGGAATTCGGGGTCGTCCTCATGGTTGGTGGCAACATCCCGGGGGTTACACGTACTCTGTCTATCGATATCTATGATCAGGTGCAGGAGTTGAATTACTCGGGTGCGGCACGGACGTCCGCTATGCTGCTCATCGTATCCTTTGTGATTCTTTCTATCGTGTACGGTTTCAACCGAAAGGTGTGGCTCTTTGCTGCTGATCGCCGACATCGACAAGACGTATGATGGCGGCCCGCACATCCAGGCTTCTCTGCGGATCCCGCATGGAGCCTCGAGTACAATTCTGTTCGGACCTTCCGGTGCGGGAAAGACAACGGTTCTTCGCTGCATCGCGGGCCTGGAGAAGCTGACGGCGGGAAAAATTCTCTTCGATGGCCACGAATGGACGAGCGTCCCGCCCCAGAAAAGGCCTCTGGGTTACCTTTTTCAGGAGTACGCGCTGTTCCCCCACCTTCGAGTTCGTGAGAATATCGGGTACGGCGTCAGGCACAGAACGGACGTGGTCGAGCGCGTTGCGGCGAAATTGAACGTCCATGAGCTTCTAGACCGATGGCCATCCGAACTTTCCGGCGGGCAACAACAGCGTGTTGCGCTTGCGCGAGTGCTTGCGCGTGAGCCCCGGCTGCTTCTCCTGGACGAGCCTCTATCCGCCCTTGATGCGGCAACGCGAGATCATGTGCGGTCTGAGCTTGCTCACCTCTTGCGTGGGCTGGGAATTCCTGCCATCGTAGTCACGCACGACTGGGTGGACGCCCTGACGCTCGGCGACCAGATGGTCGTCATGAGCGCTGGCCGTGTCCTTCAAACCGGTCCACCCCGGGAAGTCTTCACGCGGCCTCAGCATCGTGAGGTTGCGGCTGCCGTGGGTGTCGAAACAGTTGTTGCCGGCCGCGTAAAACGCCGGGAAGGAGGACTCGCGATACTCGGCGTGGGTTCAGCTCAACTGGCAGCCGCGGATCCTGGCAGAGAAGACGTGGATTTCTATGTTTGTATTCGAGGCGAGGACGTCACGGTCGAGAAGGGCCGCGCCGAGCAAAGCAGCGCCCGGAACCATTTGAGCGGGATCGTTGTGGATGTTGCACCGGCAGGTATCTTAACGAAGGTCGTTCTCGATGTCGGATTTGAGCTCATTGCGCTTGTCACTCGGCAGGCGGTTGCGGATCTGGAGTTGACGAAAGGCGCTGACGTCTTTGCGGTGTTCAAAGCTTCGGCAGTGCACCTGATCCCCAAAAGTGCTTAGCCGCGAATCGTGCGAATCACGCGAATGGGGATTTTCCGCGACCATTCGCGTAATTCGCGGCCAAAACTTCATCAAATTATGTCAGTTTCACTGATTTACGATCCTGCCTACCTAAAACACGATACGGGCATTCATCCGGAAAACGCCCGGCGGCTTCAGGCCATCTTAGGTGCAGTAAACAAGGATGAAGCGCTTTCGAAAAGGCTTGGGCGTGTAACACCCATACCCGCTTCAAGCGAAGATATCTCGAGGTGTCATCGCGAAGAACTGATCCACGAGATCGAGTGGCTCTGCGCCGAAGACGCGGGTTTCATCGACGTGGACACCCGCGTTAGCCGGGAATCTTTTGAGGTCGCCCGATTGGCTGCGGGCGCGGCCATCGCGGCCGTCGATGCCGTCATGAAAGAGGAGGGGGGCCGCGCTTTCGGCTTAATCCGGCCGCCCGGCCACCATGCCACCATCTCAAAGGCGATGGGCTTTTGTCTTTTCAACAATGCCGCGATTGGGGCTCGATACGCACAAGCGAGGTACGGAGCGGAACGTGTACTCATCATCGATTGGGACGTACACCATGGCAATGGCACACAGGAAATCTTCTGGACGGACCCGACCGTCTTCTATTTTTCCACTCACCAGTTCCCCTATTACCCGGGCACCGGCGCCAGTGGCGAGCGCGGCGCAGGAAAGGGCGAGGGCTTCACGCTGAACATCCCACTGCACGCCGGCACACCCGCGCGGGATCATCGACGTTCGTTCATTGATGCGCTTCACGAAATCGAGCGCAAGTTTCCGCCGGACCTTGTGATCATTTCCGCTGGCTTCGACTCCAGGAGGGGCGACCCCCTTGGGGGGCTCATGCTAGAAGACGGCGATTTTTCCGAGATGACCAAGGAGGTCCTCCGCATCGCCGAGAAACATGCCGCGGGGCGGGTGATTGGGTTGCTGGAAGGTGGCTACAACCTGGAGTTGCTGGGGGACTCCGTCCGGAGTCACGTTGCGGCACTGATATAAGCGAGGATTTCGGATTGCGGATTTCGGATTTAGAGGAACCCACTCGGTAGTCAGGGTTCCCCAAATCCGAAATCCGCAATCCGAAATCCGAATTCTCTGTTCCCTGCCTCATCCTCTTGCGGCTTTGGATGAAAAAAAGCTAGCATTTTGAGTTTTGGGCTGTCTAAAAGAGGCCGGATGGTGAAATGAGGTTCAAGTCTCTATTTCTGGTGTCGATGATACTAGTCACCGCCACATTTGCTCGTGCAGCGGAGCGCGATCTAACGCCCGCAACCAAGTGCTCGGCCGAAACGGTGGAGCATGCCTGTAGTCGCGGGCTTCAGCCCGCGTTATCCCTTCGTTTCGAAGCCAATCTTGGACAAACCGATAGGCCGGTGAAGTTTCTTTCACGCGGATCAGGGTTCGGATTATTCCTAACGAATCAGGGAGCGGTTCTGCGTCTGGCACAGCCGAAACCCTCCACCGTTCGGATCGCACTGACTGGGCAGAGTTCAAAGACGCGAATAGAAGGTATTGATCGCCTGCCTGGGAAAACGCACTACCTGAAAGCCTCATGGCATGGAGACGTCCCAACTTATGGGCGCGTCCGATACGCCGGGGTTTATCCGGGGATTGACCTCGTCTACTACGGCAATCAGCAGCAGCTCGAGTATGACTTCGTCGTTGCGCCAGGAGCACGGCCTGACGTCATTCAACTCCACTTCGACGGCATTCGGGGAATACGGATTAATAGAGAAGGGCAGCTCGTCCTCGAGACCCCTGGCGGCGAGATCCTTCAGAAAAAGCCTTTGGTTTATCAAAGCGACGGCGAACAGCGAATTCCCGTTGAAGGTAACTATATCCTCCAGGGCAAGCGCCGCGTGGGTTTCGAGATCGCTTCCTACGATTCCACAAAACCGCTGATCATCGATCCTGTTCTGGTCTATTCCAGCTACTTTGGCGGGACCGGCACAGCGGATCAGGGAAACGCGATTGCGGTCGACGCCGGCGGCAATGCGTACATTACGGGACAGACGAATTCGACCGATCTGTTGACAGTGCGCGGCGTTCAAAGTGCTCTGCGTGGTCAACTGGACGGTTTCGTAATCAAGCTCGACTCTACGGGCACCACCGTTCTCTATTCGACATACTTTGGCGGATCCGCCAATGACGAGGGCCACGGCATCGCGGTAGATGCGGCCGGAAACGCCTACGTGACGGGCTATACGACCTCTTCCGATTTTCCGATAGTGAATGGATTCCAGAAAACCCGCGCGGGCGGACTCGATGCGTATTTTCTGAAATTGAGCAGCGCAGGCGATACCATTCTTTATTCAACCTACATCGGCGGCTCCGCAGATGACCGGGCCTTCGGCCTGGCTCTCGATGCCGGAGGCAATGTCTACATCACCGGTTCGACTTCGTCGACGAACTTTCCCACCGTGAATCCGCTCCAGCGCGCAAACGCGGGAGGGCTTAATGACATTTTCGTGACGAAAATCGGAACCGGTGGAAACGTCGTTTATTCGACCTACGTCGGTGGAGTTGGGATAGACCAGTCCTACGGCATTGCTGTGGACGCCAGCGGCGCTGCGTACGTCACCGGCTATTCAAGCTCGTTGAATTTTCCTTTCGTCAACGCCTATCAGTCGGTATTCGGGGGAGGCTCCGATGATGCAATCCTATTCAAAGTGAACCCCGCGGGAAGCGCGCTCGAGTATTCGACGCTGATCGGTGGAGTCGGTTCAGATAATGCCGTCCGCGTCGCTGTCGATGAGGCTGGGGGCGCTTATATTACCGGCTACACGAATTCTGTGAATTTCCCGACGGTAAAGCCGTATCACGCCTCACTAAACGGCGGCGATCAGTCTGGTTGCCAGCAGCCTGTATTGTGCTTCGATGCGTTTATCACGCGGTTCGCTCCGGACGGAAAGTCGCTGATCTTTTCAACCTTCTATGGCGGTTTTAAGACGGACAGCGGAGCCGGCATCGTGGTGGATCGAGCGGGGAATATTTACGTTGCCGGTTACACGCTGTCGTTGGATCTGCCGGTCGTGAACGCGATTCAAAACTTCATCGGTGGAGATCGTGATGCTTACCTTCTGAAGCTGACGGCGGACGGCGGTACGATCATATTCGCGACGTACCTCGGCGGCCTCGCGGCAGAAGCGGCTGTGGGATTAGCAGTGGATGGCGCTGGGAATGCCTACGTCACGGGGCTGGTCAATTCCACGGATTTTCCTCTTGTCACGCCGTTCCAACCGGAAAACGCTGCGGCTCAGGATGCTTTCATCGCAAAGATCAATTCGGAAGACATTGTCGCCAGCTCGCATTTTCAAATCGCTGAACAAGGCGGGACGTCCGTCGAGACACGCGGGACCCGCACGGACGCGGTTTTTGGATATGCGACGGCAGAACCTGCAACACAAGGGACACGTCTGAATGGTTTGGCGATTGTGGATCACCGGCAGTCCGGGGACCTTGTGACCGAAGTTGGAGTTCCGACCCCGCCATTCATTGAAATTGGCCGCATGTTTGTCGATACGATAGGGGCGGCCCAAACCGTCATATCGATCGCGAATCCGAATGACGCGGACACGACTGTGGACTTCTTCTTTACGGATGAGGCCGGCACGACTTCAAACTTCGCGACCACGACCATCGCAGCGCATGCGCACTTCTCCCGCTTCGTCACCGATAGTCCACTTTTAGTACCGGCAGGCGTGACTGGAACGTTGAACTTCACATCTTCTCTTCCGGTAGTGGCGAGTGGCTTCCGCGGTTTCACCAATGAAGGCGGCGATTTCCTGCTCAGCAATGTACCGATTGCAGAACCACTGAAAGTCAGTGATCAACCAGTGGTCATCCCGCAGTTCGCGGAAGGCGCCGCTTGGAACACTCAGGTCGTTCTTGTGAACACAACCGAGGATCGAATGAACGGTGAAGTGCGGTTCCTCAGCCCAGGAAGTCCCGGGGAACCCGGCAGCCCGGTTGACGTCGGCATCGGCGACGGCTTCACCTCGGTAGTTGAATACGACATTCCACCGCGTAGCGCTCAGCACATTCAGACAGCGGGAAGTACGACGAAATCTGATTTTTCCTTTGCCGCGAGGAGTGGTGTTTCGTTCACAACCCCTGGTTCAGACACCGTGCAGTTGAACGGATTCGCCGTGGCTGAGTCCACGAGCAACACACCACTGAACGGTCTTCAAATTCTGGAATACCGGCAGAACAATGTGACCAACAGTGAGGTCGGGGTGGTTGTGCCTCCGCTTACACAGGCCGGACGCTTATTCGTCGAGGTCAACGATAAAGTTCGCTCGATGATGGCCATCGCAAATCCGGCCGACGAAGAGGCTGTGGTCGAATTTTCATACACCGACACGGCCGGCACTGCATCGGCTCCTGCAAGTGTCACCGTTCCCGCCGGCGGCCAGGTTTTCAATTTCGTCGGCGATGCTCCTATCAGTGTTCCAAGCGGCTCCACGGTCGCCCTGAACTTTAGTTCTTCGGTTCCGATCTCGGCGACCGCGCTCAGATTCCTTACCAGCGAGAACAACCAATCGCTGATTAGCGCGATACCGATCGCAGACGTCAGCAAAGTCGTAAATCAACCGGTGATCATCCCACAGTTCGCCGACGGCGGCGGTTGGAAGAGCCAGATTGTCCTCGTTAATACGACTGACGAACAAAGCGCGGGTGAAGTACGCTTCTTTAGCCAGGGGAGCTCTTCAGAACCAGGCCAGCCGATTGAAGTAGGAATCGGTGACGCGACCGCTTCGGTTCTCGAATATGACATTCCGCCGCGTGGTTCGCAGCGGATCGAAACTGCAGGTACCGCGGATGCCCTGAGCATCGGTTCGGTTCATATTGTTCCGTTCGCCGGCAACAATACACCCCACGCTCATGCACTGCTTAGCCTTCTGAGCTCCGGTGTTCCGGTGCTTCAGACCTCGCTTGAAGGCCAACTGCCCGCCACAAGTTTCCGGTTGTACGCGGAGGCATTTGGCGACTTCGATTCGGGTAAAGCCAAGTCTATACGCACGGCTGTTGCATTTGCGAACCGTTCCGAAAGCGAAGCGGCTGTGCGACTGGATCTGACGTCGCTGGATGGAAGATTGCTGGGAACTTCGGCACCAATTCGGCTTCAGCCCAACGGGCAGGTGGCGATGTTCCTGAATCAGGTTCCCGGATTCGAGACGCTGACAGGCGCTTTTACAGGCTTTCTTCGAGTGACCGCCACGTCCGGAGCGATCACTGCGGCGGGCTTGCGCGCGATGTACAACGAAAGCGGAATTTTCCTCATCACAACGACAGGACCCCTGAATGAAGATGCGTCCTCGCCAGCACGCCTGATATTCCCGTACGTCACCGACAGCACCGGATATACCAGCCAGATCATCCTGACCGGCGCCTCGCCGGAACAGAATATCTCGGGAACACTGCGGTTCTTTTCACAGGATGCGACGCCATTGCAGCTCGCCGACTTGCGGACAGGCTCGGTTCGTGTCGTCCCGTTTGCCGGGCTCAGCACGCCGCACGTCCATGCGATCGTGAGCCATCAGGTTGAAGGTAAAACCGTCTTCCAAACCGCTGTCGAAGGAGAGCTGCCTGGAACGAGCTTCAGGCTCTATGCCGAAGCTCTGGGTGATTTTGATGCGGCCGCAGCCGGATCCACCCGCACAAACATTGCGCTGGCCAATCCGTTCGACGTACCGATCTCCGTTCGATTGGATCTGACGAGTTTTGATGGCCGATTCGTCGGCAGTTCCAGATTGATTCAGATTCCGGCTAATGGCCAGTTGAGCATTTTCCTGGACCGGATTCA
>Ga0137379_10000302_pt1 | contig 43681 bp, 33 predicted proteins | sample SagtaG_18_FD_104812 | JGI IMG/M metagenome (GOLD analysis project Ga0137379, IMG submission 104812) | Vadose zone soil microbial communities from Sagehorn Ranch, Mendocino, California, USA - Sage2_L_80_16 metaG | ecosystem: Environmental > Terrestrial > Soil > Vadose zone | place: USA...
AACCTTCTGGCGCTCATCGCTGCCGTAGTACTTATCGTTCATGGAATCACGGAATCTGGCGGCACCGGCCAAGTGGCTTCGACACCACGCCTCTTGACCACGACGCTCGCTCTGCTCGCAATAGTCGTCGTGCTTATTCAGAGCAGCAGTCTGATTATCAGCCGCCTTGCAGATATTCTGGTTTGCTGCCTCGCCCTGCTTGGTTTGATCGTCGTCACTGAATTTGTCTTTGAAGTGGTCCCTGTTTTCGGACGGAGCTCCACCAGTTCTGCGTCGCCAGTCATCCTGATCTGCCTCGCATTGCTTTCGCTCGTGGTCGTCCTCCGCCAGGCCGAACACGGCGTCTTTGCAATCTTTATGGGTGTTGGCATCGGCAGCCGGCTTGCGCGAATTTTCGCGCCGATCCTTCTTGCTCTGCCGTTTCTAAGAGAAGCCGTTGTGGCGGGACTGACCAAATCGGGCGTGCTACCCGGACCATACGGCGATGCGATTCTGGCTTCGGCCGGAGCCACGATTCTGTTTGCAATCTTGCTGTTCTTTACCTGGCGAATCAGCGGCATGGAGAACGAGATTCACGATCTCATTCTCCGCGATGATGTTACGCGCCTCTACAATTTCCGAGGTTTTCACATGTTGGCCGAACATGCGCTACGCCTGGCGCAGCGATCCAGCCTTCCTTTTTCGGTCCTGTTCATAGACCTGGAGAATGTAAACAAGATCAATGCTGAACTGGGAGCCGACGCCGCTACCGCCTACCTTGCACAGGCCGGAGAACTCCTAAGAAAAACGTTTCGCGAGTCGGATATCAAGGGACGAATCGGCAGAGATGAATTCGCAATAGCGGGTCAGTTCGATCGCACCGGCATTACTGTAGCAGCGTTGCGCCTTGAAGCCGCTTCCGTTGCACACCGCTCCGAAGGCGGCTTGCGCTTCCCGCTCACGTTCAGAATTGGGCACGTCACGTCGAATGAAGATTCACATGAATCGCTGAAGGATCTGCTTGCGAGAGCGGACAAGAGCCGATACCAGCAGAAGCGATTGAAGGACCTGCCGGTCAATTGAAGCTGCTCCGGGGAGCTCGGCTGCTCAATCAAGCTTGTGGCTTCGGCGTGAGGCGAATGAATTTGCTCGATTCGTTTTCCCAATGCGCAAGGAGCCATTGCGCGCGGGTGCTCGCAGTCTTGGCGGCATGCAATTCTACCCATTCTTTGATCGATTGGCGGCCTGCCGCTTCGAGTTCCCTCCATGTTTCCGGCTGAAGAAACGCGCCGTTGTAGCGGCCTTGCGAAAGAAAGACCCCGTCCTCGTCGTAAACCCAGGCCATGCCCCCCGTCATTCCGGCGCCGAAGTTAATTCCCGTCGCACCGAGCACGACGGCCAGTCCGCCGGTCATGTACTCGCAGGCGTGATCGCCTACTCCCTCCACAATGGCGCGCGCCCCCGAATTGCGCACCGCGAACCGCTCTCCTGCACGCCCCGCCGCAAACAGCCAGCCGCTGGTGGCCCCGTAAAGAGCCACGTTCCCCAGCAGCGTGTGCTTTTCGCTCTGTTGCGCCGCACGCCCTCTCCCGCGCAGAACAAGTTCTCCGCCGCAGAGTCCTTTGCCTACAAAATCATTTGCAATGCCTTCCAGCTGCAGCGTCATCCCGGCAACGGCGAATGCACCGAATGACTGTCCCGCAACGCCCTTCAAATCGAAGGTCAGGCTCGACCCGGTTGCATCCGGATTTTGCGTTTTGTAGAGTGCGATCTGACCGGCAAGGCGTGCACCAAGCGAGCGATCTACATTGCTGACGCGCGCCTCTAGTCGAAACGGCTGGTTATTCTTGTAGGCTGCCAATGCGGGTTCGACCCATGCATCATCGGTGGGTTTGTGTTCTTCCGGCCGGTCATTGCGCCCGCCCTGCCAACAGACCGCTCCACCTGTCTTCTCGGCGATGGCCGCTCCAGCCAGGACAGCTTTGAGATCGAGGCCTGCGTCCGAACGCACCTGCTCGAGCAAGTCCGTTCGGCCGGTAGCTGAGGATAGAGAAGGCAGCCCAAGCTTCGCAAGCAACTGTCGCACCTCTGCTGCAATCTCGTTGAAGAAGCGCACCACGTGTTCCGGCCTCCCGCGGAACTTGGCGCGCAAGTCTGGACGTTGAGTGGCGATACCCGTAGGGCATGTATTCAAATGGCACTGGCGAGCCATATCGCAGCCCAACGACACAAGCACCGCTGTGCCAAATGGAAACTCATCGGCGCCCAGCATGGCTGCGATGACAATGTCCCGCGCAGTGCGCAAGCCGCCGTCGGTGCGCAGACGAACGCGGCCGCGAAGACCGTTGTGAACCAGCACCTGCTGCGCTTCGGCGAGGCCCAGTTCCCAGGGATTGCCAGCATATTTGATGCTTGAAAGCGGGGAGGCGCCTGTTCCTCCCGAATGCCCTGCAATCACGATGTAATCGGCATAAGCCTTGGCCACGCCGGCAGCAATCGTGCCAACACCGCAGCCAGACACGAGCTTCACGCCAACCGCCGCTCGAGGGTTCGCGCGCTTCAAGTCATAAATAAGTTGCGCCAGATCTTCGATGGAGTAGATATCATGATGCGGCGGCGGCGAAATGAGCTGCATTCCCGGTTGCGCGTGACGCAAGCGAGCAATCAACTCCGTCACTTTATGGCCGGGCAGTTGGCCGCCTTCGCCGGGCTTGGCGCCTTGCGCGATCTTGATCTCAAGTTCCTCAGCGTGCGCAAGGTACTCCGCAGTCACACCAAATCGTGCGCTCGCCACCTGCTTGATCTTGTTGTTCAGCAGGGACGGTGCGCCGTCAACTGTTGCATAAACTGCGGGGTCCTCGCCACCCTCGCCCGTGTTCGAGCGCGCACCCAGCAGGTTCATGGCCTCGGTAATCGTCTGATGCGCCTCTGGTGACAACGACCCAAATGACATTGCGCTCGAGACAAACTTCTTCGTGACTCTTTCTGCGGCCTCAACCTCATCGATCGCAATTTCCGGACCCGCAGGACGAATCTCGAGCAGGTCGCGCAGGTGAGATGGCTCCGCCTCTATCATCGGCGCCGAGAAACTCGAAAATGGCGCAAGAGCAAGTGCCGCTCCTTGCTTCGTTGAGCCCACCACGGTTTGAAGAGCGCGCACGGTTTGCGGCTGCCATGAATGCGACTCCGCTTCATCGGCCTTGCGGAAGCGCACAAATCCATAGTCCGGAAGCTCCGGTACCTTGGATGGCGCGGCCCCGTCAGACGAACCATCTGCCGACTCGTGGGTCAGTCGCTCCGAACTCCAAAGCTGGCGCACGTAATCCTCGATCTCCTTGAAGCCAAATCCTCCGATGGGTGCAGGGACGCCGGTGAAGCACTTCTCGACCACCGCGGCGGAGATGCCAATTGCATCGAAAAGATGCGCGGCGCAATAACTGTCAAGAACACTGATGCCCATCTTCGACATAACCTTGGCCAGTCCAAGCTCGAATGCATGCAACAGATTCTCTTCGCCTTTTTCAGCATTGAGGCTGCGCGCCGTCTCCAGCGCCAACCAGGGACAAACCGCACCCGCGCCGAGGCCAAGCAGCACCGCGACGTGATGGATCTCCCGGCAATCGCTCGCTTCGACGGCAACACCAACTTCAGCGCGCACACCGGCCCTTGTCAGTTCCGCATGCACCGCACCCGCAGCCATCGCCATCGGAATCGGAAGCGCCTCGGGCGTCGCTTCGCGATCGGTAAGTAACAGGAGAGACGCGCCCGCAGCCACCAGTTCCACTGCCCGCCGCACCAGAATGTCGACTGCAACCTCCAACGTTGTGTCGGGCGAATAGAGGCAGTTCATGACCGCACGGGGCATCTTTGCCGCATGCGCGTGATGACCATGCTTGAGGGCGTGCATCTGTCCAAGGGTCAGCAGCGGCGAACTCAGCGAGAGTCCCGGCAGCGGTTCACGGAGTTCAAAAAGATGCGGCCACGGGCCTAGGCGGGTGTGCATCTGCAACACGACAGCTTCGCGCAGTGGATCGATCGGTGGGTTCGTGACTTGCGCAAATCTCTGCCTGAAAAATGCATAGAGCGGGCGCGGCGCTCGCGCCAGCGGAGCCAACGCCGTATCGTCTCCCATGGACCACACAGCATCTTTGCCGTCGGCTGCCATCGGCTGCAAAATCATGCGCACGTCTTCTCGCGTGAATCCAAATCTGCGCTGCAAGCGATTGAGTTCTGCCGGATCGAGGGGCGGTGGCGCCTCCAGCGAGTCTTCAAGCGGCGTATCGATTCGAATCAGGTCCTGGTAGTGGCGCTTCGCGTCGTAGATTTGCAGAATCTCGTCGTTCTCAAAAAACTGGTGAAAGTCCAGATCGGCCACGATCATCTGGCCTGGGCCGAGCCGGCCGCTGTGCACAATGTGATCCGGGTCCATATCCACCAGTCCAACTTCAGACCCCGCAACCACAAGACCTTCGTCATTCAAAGCAAATCGGCATGGCCGCAGACCGTTGCGATCGAGAATCGCGCCCACCTGGTGGCCGTCGGTAAACGCCAGTGCGGCAGGACCGTCCCATGGCTCAATGCAGTCCCCGCAGTATTGCAGGAACGCCGAGCGATTACCCGGATTGGCTGGAGGCACCAACATTCGTACGGCTTCCCCAACAGTGCGACCATTGTGCGCCAGCAATTCCACAATCTCATCCAGCGAAGTGGAGTCCGAGCCGCCCTCAGTAAGAACTGGATACAGATCCAGCGGCATACTAGCGGCGCGCGCCTCCATGTTGGAGCGATTTCCCCAGATCGTGTTGATTTCACCGTTGTGCGCCAACGTCCGAAACGGTTGCGCGCGATCCCAGGAAGGCAACACATTCGTGGCGAAGCGCTGATGGAAAAGCGCGATCGGTGTCTTGAACTCCGGGTCAGCGAGGTCGGGATAGAACTCAGCGAGCAAGCGCCCAGCGCATAGCGCCTTGTAAATCATCGTCGCAGACGAAATGCTGACCACATAGCCTGGCAGTCCGGAGCGGTCAAATTGCTTCCGCGCAAGATAGAGCCTGCGGTCAAATTGCGCAGAGTCATCAGAAGTTACGAGCACATGCCAAATTGACGGGCGCGATGATGCGGCAATCTCGCCAAGTGCCTCTGGCCGGATGGGTACGGATCGCCAATGAAGAATATCCAGATTCTGCGCCGCTAGCGCGTTTTCCAGTTCCGCTCGCTGATCGGCATCCTCTTCAGGCAGGAAGATCACCCCCACTCCGAGCGGACTCTCTTCCGGCAATTCGATGCCGACTTTCGACAGCAGCCATGCGCGCGGGATCGTCGTGGTCACGCCCACACCGTCGCTTGATTTGCCGTCCGCTGCTACCGCGCCGCGATGCTCAAGGCGCGCCAGAGCCGTTAGCGCATAGCGGAGGATTGAATGGGAAGGCTCGGACGAGAGCTGGGCTACGAATCCGACACCGCACGAATCTGAATCGAAACGTGGGTCCAGCAAGCTGTCGCTAAGATATGCCGGCGGGCGCGCAGAAGCGGGCCTTTCACCCTGTTTTAACGGGGAGATATCCGTAGAACGGGATAAAAGACGATCGGGCCAACCCATATGTAACTATACGACCTTTGTAGATTAATTGCCGTCCTCGCATGTGCTGATCGGAAGGCGGCAATCAAGGGAATCAGGCAGTTCCAGCCCGCCGGTGGGGGTCTCGTGTCACGCTTCGCGGTCTCGGATTGCGCCCCAGCAAGTAACTTGCTTGGTTCGTCCCTGCGGCTCCAACAAACCGTCTTGCATACTTATACACTCTTCTTGTATATTTATGCAAGCGCGGCCGCACACTGCGAGCCGCGTTTTGATTTGCTCTAAAATACCATGAAGTTTCAGAGACACAATGCGATACGGGAATTGGTTTCGCACGCACTCGTTGCCAACCAGGACGAGTTGCGGCGCAAGCTGCGTCGCCGTGGATTTGAAGTAACACAGGCGACCCTTTCGCGGGATATTCACGAGCTTCGCCTCTCAAAGGGGCCGGGGGGGTATTCCCTGCCCAACGGAAATGGAAACGGAAACGGAGCAACGAATCACGTTCCCGATGAAGAACCGCCCGCAGTTGCCGACATGCTCGAAAGTTTTGGTTTGCAAGTGCGGCAAGCCATGAACCAGGTAGTTATTCGCACGGTGATGGGCGGCGCCCAGCCGCTAGCTGCAGCGCTTGATCGCGAAGGCTGGAGCGACGTTGTCGGCACGATTGCCGGCGACGATACTGTGTTGGTCATTTGCCAGGATGTGCGCCGCGCAAGCGATGTGGAATCGCGGTTAAGGACGATTTTGGAATCATGAATGTAACTGCACAAACCGCTGTCGTTGGAATAACGGGTTACGCAGGCGCAGAGTTAGCGCGGCTCCTGCTCCATCATCCTCGCCTCAAGGCTATGCCTCCGGTTTTTGCGGGCCGCGTGGACGAAAAGGATATAGCACGCGGCGGAGTTCCTCTAACCGAGATCCATCCGCAACTCGCCGTCAATAATGGCAGCAACGGTTTCAGACTTCAGCCCTTTTCGTGGGAGCTTCTTGAGAATCGTGGCGTGGAAGTGTTGTTTTTGGCCACTCCGCATGAACGGTCGCGAGAATGGGTTCCAGAGGCACTCGACCGCGGTCTGCGCGTAATTGATTTAAGTGGAGCATGGCGGCTAACGGAAGCAACGAATCGCGCAGTCTATTCATTCGAGGACGAAGGATCAACAGTTGCCGTTGCGACTCAGGCAAAGTCCGTCTACGGATTGCCCGAGCTGCATCGCGCCCAGATCGCTGCGGCTCAGCTCGTCGCGAATCCGGGATGCTACGCGACATCCGTGATTCTCGCTCTGCGTCCTCTCATCGCCGCCGGGCTCGTTGATTTATCGCACGGCATCGTCGCCGATTCCAAAAGCGGAGTGAGCGGCGCGGGTAAGGCTCCAACTCCAAAGACGCACTACATGTACGCAGCCGACAATTTTTCGGCATACGGGGTGTTCAGCCACCGTCATACCGGAGAGTTGTTAGAACAGATTGGCATCGGATCGGGCGACATCGTGTTTACGCCACACCTGTTGCCGATTCCTCGCGGAATTCTTTCCACGATCTACGTGCGTTTTCGCGCGCCACAAACGAGGGCGAGCGTCTTGCAGGTATATCGCGAGTTCTTTTTCGGCAGTCCGATGGTGCGCATCTACGATCATTCGCTGCCGCAAATTCAGTTTTCGGTGCGCACGAACTATGCCGATATCGGCTTCCAACTCGCATCGGACGGCCGACGCGCAGTGATTGTCAGTTGCCTCGATAATTTGTTGAAAGGCGCGTCTGGACAGGCCGTGCAAAACTTGAATGTGATGCTCGGTTGGGGCGAATCGGAGGGGCTTGAATGAAGTACGTCGTCAAATTGGGCGGGGCGGGTCTCGAAGTTCCCTCACTGTTGGAAGGCTGCACCCGCGCGATTGCGGAACTCGTGCGCGATGGCCATCAGGTCGCAGTGGTGCATGGCGGCGGGGTGCAGTTGACGCGCATGCTCCAGGCGCTAGGCAAACAGAGCGAGTTCATCAATGGTCTTCGCGTCACCGACGCTGAAACCCGCAACATTGCACTCATGGTCTTTGCCGGCAAAGTGAACAAAGGACTCGTTGCCGCGCTGGGCGCGATCGGCCAGCCCGCAATGGGAATGACGGGCGGCGATGGTCTGTTGTTTCGCGCACGCAAGAAGCGAACGGCGCCCGACCTCGGTTTCGTTGGCGAAATTGCTTCCAGCGATCCGCGATGGCTTGACGCTATCTGGAAACTGAATGGCGTGCCCGTAATTTCATCGATCGCTCTTGGGTTTGATGGCGAATACTACAACATCAATGCCGATGAAATGGCTGCCGCCTGTGCAGTCGCCTGTCGCGCCGATGCGCTCGTCTTTCTCACCGACGTGGCGGGAGTAAAAGGGGCAAACGGCGAAGTACTCCGATGGCTCAGCATCGATCAGATCGCCGAGATGGCAAAAAGTGCAGTGATTTCCGGTGGAATGTTACCCAAGCTCAGCGCCTGCCGCGAAGCTCTCTTGAACGGCGTAAAGCGCGTAAGAATTCTTCCTGCGGAGGCGGCCGGTTCCCTTCCCGACCTGTGCAGTTCCCGCGTAGCGCACGGCACCGAAGTGATGGTGGCCTGAGGAGAAATTGAATTGACGAAACTCGACCAAATCCGCGCAGCTGAATCGAGGCTATTGCTATCAACCTACGACAGAAACCCGATTCTCTTCATCGGTGGAGAGGGCGTGCACCTCGTTGACGAGAACGGCGAAAAATACCTTGACCTGCTCAGCGGCATTGGGGTCAACGCGCTTGGCTACGGCCACCCGGCAATTGAAAGAGCGATTGTGAACCAGAGCCGCGCGCTCATCCACACATCGAATCTTTTCTACCACGAGGGGCAGGCGGAACTCGCCCTGCGCCTCACTGAACGTACCGGCCTCGATCGCGTGTTCTTCTCCAACACTGGCACAGAGGCGTGGGAAGGCGCGCTCAAGTTGGCGCGAGCCCATGCAGGCTTGTTGCGCAGCGAGGGCAAGCAGATCGGCACCAAATTCCTTGCGCTCGAACAGAGCTTTCATGGCCGTACCTACGGCTCCATGTCCACAACGTACAAAGCGAAGTACCGCGAGCCCTTCGGTCCAGTAGTTCCCGGCGTGGAGTTCGTCCGCTTCAACGATGTCTCTGATCTTCGCGCGAAATTCTCCAACGAAGTCTGCGCGATTCTTGTCGAGTCGATACAAGGCGAGGGCGGAGTCAGGCCTTTGACGCAGGAGTTCTTCGCAGAAGCGCGTGCGCTGGCCGATTCAACCGGAGCGTTGCTGATCGTCGATGAAATTCAATCCGGCATGGGCCGCACCGGCAAATGGTGCGCTTACCAGCATTATGGAATTCTGCCCGACATCACAGCGCTGGCGAAGCCGCTCGCAGGCGGTATTCCAATCGGGGCAGTCCTCTGCACTGAAGAAGCCGCGCGCGCAATCCACATCGGAATGCACGGCACGACTTTCGGCGGTGGCCCCCTGGCCTGTGCTGTTGCTATCGCGGTCATCGACACCATCGAAAGGGAAGGCTTGCTCCAGCATGCGATTTCCGTGGGCGATTACTTCCAGGCACAATTGCGGTTATTGGCCAAGCGCCACGAAACAATCATCGATGTGCGTGGAAAGGGCCTGATGGTAGCGGCCGAACTCGATTCCGCGGAGCTGGCCAAGCTCACGGTTGCCGAGATGCTCAAGCGGCACATCCTGATCAATTGCACCAGCGATACTGTGCTGCGCTTCCTGCCGCCCTTCATCCTGGAGCGCGCCCATGTGGACACCGCCATCGAAGCGCTGGACGAAATTTTCAACGAACATGCCGCGGCCTTAAGCGGCGCAAAATCTGCCGCCCAGGCATCTCAACCCGCAGGAGGAAACAACCGTGGCTACTAGAGCTACCATCGAACGCCGGGAACCGTCAGTTCCCGTGCAACAGGACAACGACATCCTCGCCGCCGCAGCGCGTCTCGCTGGCGAAGATCTTTGCTCTATCGCCGACTTGTCGAGCGGCGAGGTGCGTGCCATTCTCAAGCTGGGCCACGACGTCAAGCTCAATCCACGCGATTACCGTCATGCCCTCGACGCAAAGCAGATGGTGCTGATGTTCGAAAAGGCGAGCCTGCGCACACGGCTCGCATTCGAGACTGGCATCAACACCATGGGCGGCAACGCAATCTTTGTCGATCAAACCAACTCGCCGCTTGGTGAACGCGAAGCGATTGCCGACATAGCCCGAAACGTGGAGCGGTGGGTCGATGTGATCGTCCTGCGCACCTATGCGCATGACACCATCACTGAGATGGCTGCCAATTCCAGGGTGCCGGTTATCAACGCGCTCTCCGACTTTGAGCATCCATGCCAGGCTCTCGCCGATTTCATGACACTCGAGGAGCACTTCGGTTCCGCCGCAGGGCTTAACTTCACCTATGTTGGCGATGGGAACAACGTTTGCCATTCACTGATGCTGACGGGCGCGCAACTTGGCACTAACGTGACGATCGCTACCCCGCGCGGATATTCGCCGGACATCGAGATCGTGACCAAGGCGCGCGAGATCGCCGAGGCGAACGGCTGCGAAGTCCGTCTGCTGCAGGATCCGCAAGCCGCAGTCGAGAATGCCGATGCTGTGTACACCGATGTGTGCGTCAGTATGGGATTCGAGCATGAATCAACTAAGCGTGCGCCCATCTTCCGGCCATTCCAGGTCAACGAAGCTCTGATGCAAAAGGCGGGCCCCAATGCGGTCTTCATGCATTGCCTGCCCGCGCGCCGTAATGCTGAAGTAACCGACGCAGTTCTCGACGGCCCGCAATCCATCGTTTTTGATCAGGCTGAAAATCGCATGCACGCGCAGAAGGCCCTATTGCTATTGCTGCTGGGCGGGTTGGCCAACGTTGCGAGTTTTCAGTAATGCTGTCATATCTCTTCTAACAAGTGGGAGGATTTATGAGCATCCGTTTGCGAGGATTTGGGAAGCGTATCGCGGTAGCTTCTGTTTGTGCACTATTCGGATGGACGGTTGCAGCTCAGCCGTCGACTCCTGGGACTTTTGTAATCACAATTTCGCTGTCCGCACCAACAATACACGTTGGAGAAGGCCCAGTGATAACGATGATTACATCGAATCCAACCGATCATATCGTCTTTGCCGGACAAGGACGCGGAGGCGGACCTGAAGTAGAGCTATTGAATGACAAGGGCGAAGATCTGGGAGTTCATGCTGTGGGCGGTGTGAGTAAACATCCGGACTCTGGATTCGTCCTGGGAATCAATAGGGACGCCATGGGTCCGGGTACACACATGAGGGCCTTATGGCCTCTCAAACCAGAGCCAGGATATTTGGTGCCTGGAGTGTACAAGTTAAGGATCCATCGGCGCGACGTAAAAACTGGCACCGATGTGTACTCAAATGCAGTCACACTTACCATCGCTCCTTAACTGTGTCCTGCACGTGGCGTTTGCGCAGATTGCTCATTCCGTTCCTGACCGTTTGCATCCAGCCGGAAGCCGGATGCTCTTTGAGGTTCCCAAGCATGTCCGTAATTCTCGAATCTCTTCCCGTCGGCCAGAAAGTTGGCATTGCCTTCTCCGGCGGGCTCGACACCTCCGCCGCCCTCCACTGGATGAAGCAGAAGGGAGCCATTCCCTACGCCTACACAGCTAACCTGGGCCAGCCTGACGAAGCAGACTACGACGAGATTCCGCGCAAGGCTCTCGAATACGGCGCCGAAAAGGCCCGCCTCATTGACTGCCGCGGTCCGCTCGTTCGCGAAGGCATCGCCGCGCTCCAGGCCGGCGCCTTCCACATCACCACTGCCGGTGTCCCCTACTTCAATACCACTCCGATCGGCCGCGCCGTCACCGGGACCATGCTCGTCTCCGCCATGCAAGAGGACGACGTCCACATCTGGGGCGACGGCTCCACCTTCAAGGGCAATGACATCGAGCGTTTCTACCGCTACGGCCTGCTCGTAAATCCTAACCTCCAGGTCTACAAACCCTGGCTCGACGCCGCATTCATCGACGAGCTCGGCGGCCGCGCCGAAATGTCCGCCTTCATGCAGCGGGCAGGCTTTGCGTATAAGATGTCCGCCGAGAAGGCCTACTCCACCGACTCCAACATCCTCGGCGCAACCCACGAAGCGAAGGACCTGGAGCACCTTTCTTCCTCCGTCAAGATCGTCGTTCCCATCATGGGCACTGCCTTCTGGAGCGACGATGTCGAAATCAAGCGCGAACAGGTCATCGTCCGCTTTGAAGAGGGCTTTCCCGTCGCACTCAACGGCCGCCGATTCGACGACCCCGTTGCCCTTCTTCTCGAAGCCAATTGCATCGGTGGCCGCCACGGCCTCGGCATGTCCGATCAGATCGAAAATCGCATCATTGAAGCCAAATCCCGCGGCATCTACGAGGCGCCCGGCCTCGCCCTGCTCTTCATCGCCTACGAGCGCCTCATCACCGGCATTCATAACGAAGACACCATCGAGCAGTACCGCGACCATGGCCGCAAGCTCGGCCGCCTCCTCTACCAGGGCCGCTGGTTCGACTCTCAGGCCATCATGCTCCGCGAATCCGCCCAGCGCTGGGTCGCCAAACCAATCACCGGCGACGTCACACTGGAGCTGCGCCGCGGTAACGACTACTCCATCCTCAATACCGAGTCGCCTAACCTCACCTTCCATCCCGAGCGCCTCAGCATGGAGAAGACCGAATCCACCTTTTCCCCACGCGACCGCATCGGTCAGCTCACCATGCGCAATCTCGACATCACAGACACGCGCGATAAGCTGCTTACCTACGCCGCCGCCGGCCTCCTCACCCTAAGCCAAGGCAGCGAAATGCCAAAATTGAACAGCGCCAAAGAGAAGGAATAGCGTGAGGTACGCCTAGATCAATGTCGAATAAACAACAATCCGTGAAGATGTGGTCCGGCCGCTTCCGCGAGCCGCTCGATCCAGACTTCGAGCGTTGGCAGCGCTCCATCGTTTTTGATTGGCAGCTCCTCAATGAAGAGGTAGCTGCCAGTAAGGCCCACGCTTCCGCTCTTTATGCTGCCGGGGTCTTAACGGTGGCCGAGACAACAGAACTGCGCGCCGCGTTGGATGCGGTCGCCGCCGATTTTGACTCCGAGGCCGGCAAAGAACGGGTGCGCAATCATCCCACCGCAGAGGACATTCATCACTTCGTCGAGTTGTCGTTGGTAGAGCGCGTCGGCTCGCTGGGACTGAAGCTTCACACGGGCCGCAGCCGCAATGAACAGATCGCGACTGACCTTCGGCTTTACGTTCGTGCCCAAATCGGCCGCGTCATCAACTCGCTGGGCTCGTGGGCCAACGCTCTTCTAAACCAGGCACGGTCAACAAATGAAGCGGTAATGCCGAGCTATACACATATGCAGCGAGCGGAGCCCGTGCTTGTCGCTCATTGGCTGCTGGCTTATGTCGAGATGATCCTTCGTGACGCAACTCGTCTGCGCGATTGCTCTGAGCGTCTCAATTACTGCCCACTCGGCTCCGGCGCTGTGGCGGGAGCAACGCTCGTTCTCGATCGCACGATCGCTGCGCGTGAGCTGGGATTCACTGCACCCACGGCGAATTCCATGGATGCCACGAGTGATCGCGATTTTATTCTCGAATACCTGCAGGCGCTCACGTTTGTCGGCCTGCACCTGAGCCGCTTCGCCGAGGAGATCACGCTCTTTGCGACCGCGGAGTTCGGTTTCATCACTCTGCCTGAAGCTTTCTCCACCGGGTCCAGCGCCATGCCGCAGAAGAAGAATCCCGACCTCACCGAATTGGTTCGCGCCAAAGTGGGCCGTATCCACGGAGCTGCGGAGGCGGTCACGTTGCAGCTCAAGGGCTTGCCCCTGGCCTACAATAAAGACATGCAGGAGACCCAGGAGCCGGCTTTTTCAGCAGATTTTGTTCCTCAAATGCTGGCCCTCGTCGCGCGTTTCACTGCGACCATTCGCTTCAACACTGAGCGTATGAACGATGCGGCGCAATCGGGCTATCTCAACGCCATGGCTGCGGCCACCTATCTCGTGCACAAGGGCGTTCCCTTCCGCACTGCGCACGAGAAGATCGGGAATGCCGTCCGCTTCGGCATCGCAAAGGGGTCTGAATTGGGCGGCCTGACTTTGGAAGAACTTCGCCAGTTCGGCGAAGAGTTTGCAGAGGATTTTTATCCGGCAGTGTCGCTAGCTTCAACGCTCGATTGCCACGACGTGATCGGCGGAACTGCGCGGCTGCGCGTTCGCGAGGCCATCTCTGCCGCATCGGAGCGCATCGCCGCACTTTCGCCATCCCGTGCCTTGGAGGATATACATGCTGGTGCGTAAAGCGCTCCTCCAGGACGCTTCCCACGTCTATGACCTCGTGAATTCGCTCTCGGGCGACGGCACGCTGCTCAAGCGCGCGTTCGCGGAGATCTGCGAAAACATCCGCGATTTTACGGTTGCCGAATCCGACGGTGGTGTTTTTCTCGGTTGCGGAGCACTCCATCTTTACGGTCCGCATCTTTCCGAAGTGCGCTCCATCGTCGTCAAGCCCGAAGCCAAGGGGCAAGGCGCCGGCGGCCGCATCCTGGGCGCGCTCATCGAAGAAGCCGAAGAACACGGCATCCAGTCTGTGTGCCTGTTCACGCGCATTCCCGACTTCTTTTTCAAATACGGTTTTAGAACTGTCGAAGACAAAGCGGAACTGCCCGACAAGATCTTCAAAGACTGCCAAATGTGCCCCCGCCTTCATCGCTGCGACGAGGTTGCGATGGTGCGCGGCCGCATTCCGCGCATGTCAATTCTTGGCCCGCGTATCGAAGCCGAGCAGCTAGTGCGCCTTTCGGGTTAGGTGCCCGCTCGCAACTCGACCCGTTGTTTGATCGTCAGCGATCTGAGCAGCGAAGCGAAAGATCGCAACGCCAAAGTACGCCAGCACCGTGCGCGTGCTGAGAGTCTCCAATACCGTCGATGCTACGCTGCCGCAGTACCCCAGCTCTGCGCAAGTTCGCCAATTCAGCGCGGCAAACACGCCGGCATAGGCGACAGCCAGAATTGCAAGCAGGATTGCCGATCTCTGGGCCGGCCGAACGAGAAGAAATACCGGGAAACTCAGGAACGGCAACAAACTATAGAGCCCCGTCAAGATCGGATCTTGCCGAAAGTCGATTGCAATTGCGGAATACACGCCATACAAAGTAACCGCCGCGCTCAAAATGCCCGCGAGGATCATCAAGGTACTCCACACCGTTCCTCGAATTGTCATTCGTGTCGGCTCCAGTCTCTCAACTCATTCTCGTTCAGACCGCATGATCGCCGCCGCGACGGCGACCTGACCATAGCTCAGCCCGCCGTCGCCGGGGCTCACTTGGCGATGTTTAAAGACTTCAAAACCTCCCGCCTCAAGTCCCGTGCGCAACAATCGCGCGAGCCGTCGATTGTGCATGCAACCACCGCTCAGCGCGACCTGCCCGATGCCGGTAACCGCTCGAGCTCGCTGCGCAGCTTGCACGAAGGCGGCCGCTATTGAAGTGTGAAAGCGCGCCGCAATGCCGGCTCTGCTCTTCTCTAACCGCAGATCGTCAAGCAGCCCGCGCCAAAGCGGTGCGACGCTGATGCGAATCGGTTCGCGATTCTCCCAGTCTCCACCGCAAAGTTCAACCTGGTACGCCGAAGAAGCTGTTGGATCGTCACTCTCGTCTACCGCGAGTCCTTCCAATTCAATCGCGGCTTGTGCCTCATAGTCCACCTCGCGCCGCTGCAACACGATTGCCGCCACAGCGTCGAAGAGTCTGCCGCAGCTCGATGTCAGCGGAGTATTCACGCCGCGCTCGATCATTCGCAGAAGCACACGCGCTTCCTGTTCCTTCGCCCCGAGAAGTCTCAGTGTCGCTGAGTCCGACACGTTCACTCCTGCGGCATGCAGATGACCCAACGCCATTCGCCACGGTTCTCTGATAGCGGCCTCGCCGCCAGGCATGGGCACATAGTCCAGATGCGCGAAGCGCTCAAAACCCTCAAACCCACAGATCAATACTTCGCCGCCCCAAATGCGCCCGTCGGTGCCGTATCCGGTCCCGTCCAACGAAAGCCCGATGACCGGTCCCTTCAACCCGTGCTCAGCCATGCAAGCCGCGACATGTGCGTGATGATGCTGCACCGCGATCACCCGCAGGCCACGCTCTGCAGCCCACTGCTTTGCCCAAGTCGTCGAGAGATATCCCGGATGCAAATCATGCGCAATACTCTCCGGCTCGATCTCAAATGTGCGCATCAGGTGCTTCAGCGACTCCTGAAAGAACTCAAGCCCTGTCAGATTTTCGAGGTCGCCAAGATGTTGGCTCTGGTAAGCAAACTTCCCTCTCGCCAGCGCAAAAACATTCTTGAGGTGTCCGCCAACAGCCAATAGCGGCGGGCTCTCAAGGGAAAGTGCCGTCCCAAGCGGCACAAAACCGCGTGCTCTTCTCAGCAGTTGCGGCGCACCATCCACGACAGCAGCGACCGAGTCGTCGCACCTCTGCAATATCTCGCGATCGTGCATCAGGAACGCATCCGCAATGGCGCCGAGCCGCGCTCTCGCTTCGTCGTTGTCGATTGCAATCGGCTCCTCGCTGAGATTTGCGGATGTCATTACGAGCGCCTTCACTCGCGGGTCAGCGAAGAGCAAATGCTGCAATGGCGCATACGGTAGAAAAACTCCGAGCCATGGAATTCCCGGTGCCACCGACAGCGCGATGCCATTGCCAGCTCGGGATCGGGCCAGCACAATCGGCCGCGCATTCGTTTGCAGCAGCGATTCTTCCTCGGGCGTCATTACGCAAAATGCGCGAGCCGCCTCAAGGTCGCGCACCATCACTGCCAGCGGTTTGCCGTAGCGATTTTTGCGTTGCCTCAGTCGAGCGACGGCTGCTTCGCTGGTAGCGTCAACACTCAGATGGAATCCGCCAATGCCTTTGATCGCCATCACGGCACCGGCCACCATGCGATCGATCGCGGTTCTAATCGGATCTTCAGACTCGATCGATCTGCCGTCCGGCCCCTCAAGCCAAACCCTTGGGCCGCACTCCGAGCATGCATTCGGTTGCGCATGGAACCTACGGTTCAGCGGATCATCGTATTCCGCCTGGCAAGCCGGGCACATCGGGAACCGGGCCATCGAAGTCTGTGGCCGGTCATAAGGAATGCGACGAGTGATCGTGAATCGTGGTCCGCAATTGGTGCAGTTCAAAAATGGATAGCGAAAGCGGCGATCTGCAGGATCGAGAAGCTCGCGTAGACAATCTGCGCAGGTTGCGGCATCGGCCGGAATCCCCGTGCTTACGCCGCCCAGCACCTCACTTGCCACAATCTTGAAACCCGCCCCGCCCGTTGCTTCTAGCTCCCGCGTCACGATCGAATCGATGCGCGCCAGCGGCGGAGTTTCTTTGGTCAAGCGCTGGATAAATGCCAAGATTCGAGCGGGCGGTCCCTCGATTTCGATCGTTACGCCATCTGTGTCGTTTCCGATTGATCCCGCAAGACTCTCTTCCATGGCCAGTCGGTAGACGAATGGGCGGAATCCAACCCCCTGCACCACCCCGCGAACCAGCACGCCTCGCCGCTGCAACAGCTCTTGCCGTTCTCTTTCTGAAACGGATCGCTCAGTCAAGCACTTACGCCTCGCACCGAATCAAGCATAGCGCACAAACAATTCCCGATTCGCCAGCCGATCGGGGTTCATGAGGCTCTGTATCGCTCGCTTCGGGCAACCAAATGCGTCGCGCGTCACTCCAATCCGTTGGCGAAGTTAAGCCCCAAGCCGCTCCTCTGCGCAAGTTATAGAGGACAAAACCTAACTGGCATGGGCCAAGGCCCTCCCCCTGACATTTCCTTGGGCCTCGCAAGTGTGTGTCCTGCAAATCAAACCGAAAGGTGACTGCAATGAAAAAGATTATGTTGACACTCGCTGTAATGAGTCTGGCAAGCATCAGCTGGGCAGAAGACCGGAAGGAAGCCACCACTGAGCGACTCGACAAAGCCGCGGCAGTCCTGCACGAAGTGATGGCCGCACCCGATAAGGGAATTCCAGAAGAAGTGCTCGAACACGCAAAATGCATCGCAGTGGTTCCCCACATGATCAAGGGCGGATTTGTATTCGGTGCTGAGGGCGGCAAAGGCGTAGCCACCTGTCGCACCGCCAATGGACGCTGGAGCGCGCCCGCTTTCTTCGCAATCACAGGAGGTAGCTGGGGATTGCAGATCGGCGTCGAAGGCGTTGATCTTGTCATGATCATTCAGAATGACAAGGGCATGCAGCACCTGCTTGCCAGCAAATTCCAGGTTGGCGCTGATGCGTCTGCGGCGGCGGGTCCGGTTGGCCGTCATGCTTCCGCCAACACCGATTGGAAGATGAACGCTGAGATCCTGACTTACTCACGCGCCAAGGGCGCCTTCGCGGGCCTCACACTTTCCGGCGCCGACATTCGCCGCGATGACGATTCGATGAAGGCTGTCTATGGACCAGAAGCCACAACCCGCGCAGTTCTCGGCGGCGAAGTAACTGCCCCGTCCGAGGCGCACGCCTTCCTGAGCGCAATTCGTAGCTCCAAGGCGCAAGCAGCTGCAAACTAAGGCTGAACTCACTTAAACGCAACGTATCCGAGCACCCGGAGATTCCGCTTCGGGTGCTCGTTGCGTCTAAGGGAGAGGGGCTCCATCTTCTGACAAGAGCAGTTTGGCGCAATCCTGCTTCAATCAAGCTCCAATCCCGTATGAAAGACAGTACGGAATTCCAACATGGATGTGTCGGTGAATGTTAATTAGCCAGCGGTTCAAGATTCCCGTCGTATTGCTGTTCACGTTGCCGGCGTGGGTCTCAATCATTGCCCTTCCTCCTCAGCAGCCCGATAATGCAACTGTCGTGCGGGGTATTGACGCCTCAGTCAAAGTCAGAATCGGCAATCTCGCGGGCTACACGGTCAGCGAGCACTACGCGGTATTCCGCAGCCACGATGAAACCCATCCTGCGGCAGAAATGTTCGTGAAGACGGTCTATCGCAAGGATTCGGGAAAAAGTTTCTCGATCCTGTCGCGAAGCGGATCCACTTTGCTCCTCAGCGAGGTGCTGGACAACGTTTTGAGCAACGAAAAGAAGATGAGCCAGCCAGGAAACGTGGAAACCGCCCTGATCAACTCTGGAAACTACGACATGAAGTTATTGCCCAACCCACTGCAGCAACTGGACAAACGCGATTGCCTGGTTGTTTCCCTCTCCCCGCGGCGAAGCAGCCCGTTCCTCTTCAGAGGGAAACTGTGGGTCGACGCAAAGGATTACTCGATCGTACAGCTTGAGGGAACGGCATCAAAAAGCGCATTCTTTCTTGCCGGCGCCGCGGACGTCTCGCGCCAATATGCAAATGTGAGTGGATTTCCGATGGCCACACACGCACGAGCTGTCTCAAACAGCGCGCTTCTCGGCCAAACCATTGTCAAAATCGACTACACGGATTATCAGGTTGACCTTGCCCCGGCTCTGAAAAGCATGAGCAGCACCCAGCCTTGAGCCTCAATCGACCAGGAATCAAAATTGCCCTAAAACGCCCCGCTTCTCTCATTCCGGTGACGCAAACCACACCAACCGTATCGCACCTGCTCTATACTGTGCTTCGTGACGCCAATTCCGGGCCAATGGACGCTCGTTGCTGCTCTCGGCTCCTGCCTGGTGCTGGGACTGAAGCACGGCTTCGATTATGACCATTTGGCCGCCATCTCCGACATTACGGCGGTGCAAAGGAACTGGCGAAGCGGCCTTCGGCTTGGCATGACCTATGCCCTGGGGCATGCTTTCACGGTGGCCGTGCTCGGTGTCGCAGTGTTGCAGTTGCACCTCGGCCTGCCCCAGAGCCTTGACCACATCACAGAACGCCTGATTGGCCTGACCCTCATCGTCCTCGGCATTGGCGTAGTGGCCGGCATCCTTCGCAAAGACGCTCATGGCCACAAGCACTCCCGTATTGAGAGCCGTCTGGCGATCGCAATCAACGGCATACTGTGGATCGCCTGGCGCGCGCGGCGACTCGGGTACCCGCAAACACCCCGGCCGAAGCGTTTCCAATGGATGTACACCGGGAAATCCGTGTTCACGATCGGAGTTCTGCACGGCGTCGGCGCCGAAACCCCCAGCCAGTTGGGGCTCTTCTTCCTGACCGCCAATCTCGGCGGAACTTCTCGCGGAATGCTGGGCCTGGCCGCCTTCGCCGTTGGTCTGATAGCCATGAATGCTCTCATGACCGCATCCATGGGCGGAGCCTTCAAAACCAGCGGCCGCCACCCACGCCTTTACCACCTGATCGCGTGGACGGGCGCAGCCTATAGCTGCGGCATCGGCCTCATCTTCCTTTTCGGCATCTCCGACCGGCTCCCCTCTTTCGGCTAAGCTCGGTCCCGCGAAGCGCACAGCCAGACTCTATCGCCTAAACCCCCTCTTACAAGTGGGTTGCCAAGATATGCGTGCCACCACTTGGTCTGTCCGTTTAACGCGGTGACCGTTGTCACTGTCAACTGTTAGTGTTCGAGGATAAAACTGAGCCAGACGGGGAGCGAAGCGTCCGGCTTATCGCTTTGAAGTCAAAACCTGGAGGGGATTGTGCCAGCATTCACACCACCGCCGCTGCCAAGCGACGACAAACGATGGAAGATCGTGAACGGCACCATGCGCAAGAATGGTTTTGCCCGTCACGCCCTGATTGAGACGCTACATACGGTGCAATCTTCATTTGGCTACCTGGATGACGACGCCATTCGCTTTGTGGCCCGTTCCCTGCGCGTGCCGCTGAGCCAGGCTTATGGAGTGGTGACCTTCTACCACTACTTCAGCCTCAAGCCGCCCGGCGAGCACACCATGACCCTTTGCACTGGCACTGCCTGCTACATCAAGGGCACCGACAAACTGGTTGCCGCGGCCGAACAACACTTGAAAGTTAAAGCTGGCCAGACCACCAACGACGGCAAGATCAGCCTGATGACCGCCCGCTGCGTCGGCGCATGCAGCCGCGCCCCGGTGGCCATCTGCGATGGTGAAGTGGCCGGCGAGGTGACCAGCGAGCAATTGCTCGCTCAACTGGAAAGGTGGGCGGTGGAATGACAATCGAAGAACTGGAACAAATAGCAAAAAGCGTCCACCAGGAAAATGCGAAATACGACTATGAGGTCAATGTTTGCATGGACCTCGCTTGTGCCAGCCAGGGTGCGGACAAGCTGCGCGAAGCGCTGGTGAAATCTGCTACGGCGTCGGGCAAGAAGGTCCTCATCCGCAAGACCGGATGCATGGGTCCTTGCTCTTCCGGTCCTCTCGTTCGTGTGGATCCCGAAGAGCATCTTTACCACCATGTAGGCGCCGGCCATGCTGACGCGATTGTGCAGAGCCTTGGCGGCAACCCCGTTCCTGCCCTGCAATGCGACCTGAATGATCATTTCGACAAGCAAGTAAGGGTGGTCCTCGAAAACGCAGGCCACATCGACCCGGAAAAGATCGACGACTACATCTCCCGCGAGGGCTACAAAGCGCTGCTGACTGCGCTGACTGAGATGACGCCCAACGGCGTGGTTCACCGCATCACCGAGAGCGGGCTTCGCGGACGCGGCGGCGGCGGCTATCCAACCGGTCTGAAGTGGGGCACGGTAGCCAAAGCCGGCGGCGAGCTGAAATACGTCGTCTGCAACGGCGACGAGGGCGACCCCGGCGCATTTATGGATCGCAGCGTCATGGAAGGCGATCCGCATCGCGTCATCGAAGGCATGGCCATCGCAGCTTACGCCGTGGGAGCAAACAAGGGCTTCATCTATGTCCGTGCCGAATACCCCGTTGCAGTCGCGCGCTTGACTACCGCCCTTCGCGATGCGCGGCGTCGCGGCTTGCTGGGCAGCAACATCTGCGGCACGACATTCAACTTCGACATTGAGATTCGCCTTGGAGCCGGAGCCTTCGTCTGCGGCGAAGAGACTGCGTTGATTGCCTCCATCGAGGGCCGGCGCGGCACTCCCAAACCGCGTCCTCCTTATCCGGCGGTCAGCGGCCTATGGGGCAAGCCAACCCTCATCAACAACGTCGAAACCTACGCCAACATTGCGCCGATCGTTCGCAATGGTGGTAAATGGTTCTACAACATGGGCTCCGAGCGCAGCAAAGGAACCAAGGTCTTTGCGCTCACCGGTAAGATCACCAACACCGGCCTCGTCGAAGTCCCCATGGGCATCAAGCTCTCGGAGATCATCGACGTTATTGGCGGCGGCGTACCCGGCGGCCACAAGCTCAAAGCCGTCCAGACCGGCGGACCGTCCGGTGGTTGCATCCCCGCTGAAATGCTTGGCCTCGGCGTCAGTTACGATGCGCTCATGGCAGCCGGTTCCATCATGGGTTCCGGGGGCATGATCGTCATGGACGACACGTCCTGCATGGTCAACGTGGCGCGATTCTTCATCGAATTCTGCATGACCGAATCCTGCGGAAAATGCATTCCCTGCCGCGCCGGCACAGCCCAGATGTTTACCCTGCTCACCCGCTTCTGCGAAGGCAGCGGAACTATGGAAGATCTCGAACTCCTTGTAGATCTCTGCAACACTGTCAAGGAGACCAGCCTCTGCGGGCTGGGCATGACGGCGCCCAACCCCGTGTTGAGCACATTGAAATATTTCAAGAGCGAATACATTGAGCACATCGTTCATAAACGTTGCCCGGCCGGCGTCTGCAATATCACCGGGGCAGCCGCGGTTGAACAGTCTCCCGTGGAGGTGGTGGCATGACCGAGGCAGCCGTAGAGGTTAAAACTCTTGAGATCGATGGTCATGAAGTGAGTGCTCGACGAGGCCAGACCATCCTTGAAGTGGCGCGGGAAAATAACATCAACATCCCCACGCTCTGCCATCTCGATGGCCTCAGCGAAGTCGGCGCGTGCCGGTTATGCCTGGTTGAGATCAAGGGCAACAACAAGCTCCTCCCCGCTTGTGTAGCCACTGTCTCCGAAGGAATGGTGGTAAGCACTGACACCGAGCGCCTGCAGAAACATCGGCGCACCATCCTCGAACTCCTCTTCGCGGAGCGCAACCACATCTGCTCGGTTTGCGTGGCCAACGGCCATTGCGAACTACAGACGCTTGGACAGGAGCAGGGCCTCACTCATGTTCGTCTGCCCTACCGCAATCCCGAACTGACCGTCGATGCGTCGCACGAGCGGTTCACCGTCGATCACAATCGCTGCATCCTGTGCACGCGCTGCGTCCGTGTTTGCGCTGAGGTTGAAGGCGCGCATGTGTGGGATGTGATGGGCCGCGGCATCAACTCCATTGTCATCACCGATCTCCACGAGGACTGGGGCGCATCAAGCTGCACGCGTTGCGGCAAATGCGTACAGGTCTGCCCCACCGGAGCGCTGTTCGATAAAAGCAAGATCGGCTCCGACCACCCCAAGTACCCTGATTTTCTGCCTTACCTGAATCTCATGAGGGAAGCTCAATGAGCAAATTGAAATTGGCAACGGTCTGGCTCGACGGTTGTTCGGGCTGTCACATGTCGTTCCTCGACATGGACGAGAGGCTTCTCGAATTGGCTGAACTTGTCGACGTGGTTTACAGCCCAATCGTCGACACAAAAGAGTTCCCCGACCAAGTGGATATCGCACTCGTTGAGGGAGCGGTGGCATCCGTCGATGACGAGAAAAAGATCAAGAAGATTCGAGCCCACTCCAAAATGCTGATCGCAATGGGCGATTGCGCGGTCGCGGGCAATGTCCCCTCGATGCGCAACCCCATAGGGCCGCAAGCTGTCCTTGACCGCGCCTACATCGAGAATGCGACCATACAGAAGCAGATTCCCTGCGTCGTCGTGCCACAACTGCTCAAGGTGGTGCGTCCTATTCATGAGTTTGTGAAGGTGGACGTTTTCCTGCCCGGCTGCCCGCCTTCTGCCGACACATTTCACACCGCGCTGACTGCGCTGATCACCGGCGAGCCGCTGGATATCCCAGCTCTCACACGCTTTGGAGCCTGACCTATGAGCCAGACGATCACCATCGATCCCGTAACCCGCCTCGAAGGACACGGCAAGATCACCATCCAACTCAACGACCAGGGTGAAGTCGCCAATGCCAATTTCCACGTCACCCAAGTCCGCGGCTTTGAGAGATTCGCGCAGGGCCGCCCCTTTTACGAGATGCCCAGCCTCATGGCGCGCATCTGCGGCATTTGCCCGGTGTCGCACCTCGTGGCCTCCGCCAAGGCATGCGAAGCCATCATGTCCGTACGCATTCCGCACACCGCTGCGCAACTGCGCCGCATGTTGAATCTTGCACAGATGGTGCAGTCGCACGCGCTTAGTTTCTTCTACCTGTCGTCTCCCGACCTTCTGCTGGGAATGGAATCCGATCCCAAAACACGTCACATTTTCGGGGTAGTCGGGGCCAAGCCGGAACTTGGCCGCGCCGGCATTGCGCTGCGCCGCTTCGGCCAGCACATCATCGAACTCCTCGGCAATAAGCGCATCCATCCCGGGTGGGTCGTGCCCGGCGGTGTCACCGAGCCGTTAGCCTCCGCAAAGCGTGACGAAATCCTCGCCATGCTGCCCGAAGCCTATGCCAGCATTAAGCTCGCTCTCGCTTGGTACAAGCAGATTGCCGACACATTCAGGCCCGAGATCGAGGTGTTCGCCAACTTCCCATCGCTCTACATGGGCCTGATCAATGAAGACGAGTCTGTGGAGTTCACCGACGGCGCCCTCCGATTGATCGACGCTAAAGGCGCCATCGTGGCGGACGACATCACCGCTAACCAATTCACTGAGGTCATCGGTGAAGCTGTGGAGCCCTACAGCTTCACGAAGTTCGCCTACTATAAGCCGCTCGGGTATCCCGAGGGAAGCTACCGCGTCGGTCCTCTGGCGCGCCTCAACATAGTCAAGAGCATGGGAACTCCGCTCGCCGACGCCGAACTCAAAGAATTCAAGCAGCTCGCCACTGGGCCCGTGCAGAGCTCGTTCTACTACCACCATGCGCGGCTCATCGATATCCTGCACGGTATTGAGAAGATCGAGCTCATCTTGTCCGATCCGTTGATCCTCGACAAGCACGTTCGCGCCACTGCGGGTGTGAATCGCCTGGAAGGCGCTGGACAAGCCGAGGCGCCGCGCGGCACGCTGCATCATCACTACAAGGTGGACGAAAACGGCTTGATCACCTGGGCCAACCTTGTGATCGCAACCGGCCAGAACAACAACGCCATGAACAAGGGCGTTCTGCAAGCCGCCAAGCACTACGTGAAAGACGGCAAGTTCACCGAGGGCATTCTCAACCGGGTTGAAGCCGTTGTCCGCACTTTCGACCCCTGCCTGAGCTGCTCAACTCACGCCTTCGGGCAAATGCCGCTGGCGCTCTCGCTCGTCTCTGCGGACGGCGAGGTTGTCGATCAGCTGATTCGCTAGACCGGACTCGCCTGAAATAATTCCTGGGTGCCCCAGGTCTTGACTCTGAGACCTGGGATTTCCTTAAGACTCCGCTCCAAACTACACTGACCATCTATGCAGAGAAACCAGGTCCGCTGCCTCATTCTCGCCTGTGGAAACACTCTTCGCGAAGATGACGGCGTCGGGCCTTGGCTCGGTCAGTGGGTTGAAGAGAATTGCGTCACCGACAACGGGGTGCGAGTTCTGATCCGGCAACAATGGACGCCTGAACTGGCCGAAGAAATTTCTCAGGCTGCTTCGGTGCTCTTTCTGGATTGTTCCGTCGAATCCCCACCGGGAGCTGTTCGGCTCGCTGCCGTTGAACCCGCCAAGCCTGCTCCCGGATTGGCCACACACCATCTTGGAGCTCAAGAGCTGCTGGCTCTTGCGCAAGAGCTCTACGGTTCCATTCCTGCGAATTCCCTGCTGCTCACAATCGGCGCGGGATCGACGGAACTCGGCGAATCGTTCAGCGAGAGCGTCACCGCGGCACTCCCGGGGGCCTGCGACCTCCTGAAATCCACCATCAGCCAGATGGTGAGCAAACCGGTTTAGCGTAAATAGCCAGCCAACTTAAATGAGTAGGCGTAATCGCCCTTCGGTTGGTCGCGCAGGACGATTCGCATGTTCTCAGACTGAACTTTCGCGCTGAGCTCATCCCTGTCCCCAAGCTGCGTAATCTGCACATCCCTCTTCACGGGCAAGCTCTCAATCGTGATCGTCGACGCTTTGGGCTTCTCCAGCACCGTCACATACAAATCGTTTCCCTTGCGCGTGAACCGCAGATCATCTCCCTCCTCTGACTTCCCCACAGCCCGCGTCCAAGGCCTCGTATCGTAAATCGCCTCGCCATTCTGCTTCAACCACGCACCCAGCGCCTTCAGCCGCTCCATCTGCACCGGCGGAATCGTCCCATCCGCTTCAGGCCCCACATCGAGCAGCAGGTTGCCATTCTTGCTGACGATGTCCACCAGCAACGCAATCAGCTCACCAGGAGCGATCGTCTCCGCCTCGCCCTCCGCGCGGTTGTAGCCAAACGAACGGCCCAGCCCGCGGCACTCTTCCCACTTCTTTGCGCTGATCTTGTCCAGCTTCTCGTATTCGGGCGAAGTAAAGTCCGAATGCTTGATCCCAAACCGGTCGTCAATCACGCCGTCAGGAACAGCGTTGTAATAATCAGCCTCAACTTCAAGTGCCTTGCCCGTCTTCGGCCAGTCGATATCGTTCCAAAGCACCGCCGGATGGTACCGCTCAATCAACTCGTGAATCTGCGCGTTTGCGTACTTGCCGTACTCCTCGCTCTGCGGCTTCACCGTCTCATAATCCGCCGCAGTCTTGATCGGTCCCGGTACAAACGTCCAGTCGTAGCCGCCTGAGTAGTAGAGCCCCATGCGAAGTCCCTGCTTCGTCACCGCCTTGGTCAACTCGCCTACCAGGTCGCGCGCCGCATGTTGCCGGTCCGCCGGCAGGGTCGGATTCGGCGTGGAACTCGGCCACAGCGTGAATCCCTCGTGGTGCTTGCTCGTCAGCACCACATACCTCGCGCCGGCATCACGAAAAATCGCCGCCATCTGATCCGGATTCCACTTGTTGATCTCGCGATTGAACACCGGCGCGAAGTTGTAATAGTTAAAATCCGCGCCGTAGTGTTCGCGATGATAGGCCTGCGTCGGCGACCCGTCGATCCGCACCACGTTGTAATACCACTCGGCATACGGGTTGTATTTGATGTAGTCGGCCGAACTGAAATCGTGATCCGGATGCGAAAGCGGAGCCCAACCCGGCACCGAGTACAGTCCCCAGTGAATGAAGATCCCGAGCTTCGCACCCGCATACCACTCCGGCAGCGGATGCTTGTCGAGTGACTCCAGCTTCGGCTCATACTTTGTGTGCGCCTGCGCGGCGCAAACGCCGCACATCGTGAAAAGCGACAGCAGAATCTTTAATGCAAATGCATTCCTGAGCGTCATCCAATCTCCCATTCGTCCGTTCCGGCGAATTATCCCGAAAACAATCAACACGAATGATATTGAAGCCGCTTCGTTCTGCCAACCGCACTCCCTCTTGATCTGCGAACCGGGGCATGCAATCACCCCCCAAAAAAGTTAACGGCGACGGCTCCCTACTGGCGCCGCCGCCGTCAACCCCCAGGAAAAATCTATCGATACAAATCGCCTAGAACGCAGCCACCGTCTGACGCAGGCTGTAGGAGCTCAGCGTCTTGATGTAGTTGCCGCGGTCAAACGGCGAAGTATCAGGCACCGAGCGCCGGCTGAGGCAGCCCCGCGTCTCCGACAGCGACGCGTATTCACGCTTCTCCAGCCAGTACCGAACGTCTGAAAGCACTCGGCCGATGTGCTCGATCCCGTGGATGTGCAATGCCGAACACATCATGGCAATATTACCGCCAGCCATGATGCACTTGATCACGTCCTCGGCGGAGTGAACGCCGCCCGTGATCGCGAGGTCGGTGTTGAGATGGCCGTAGAGAATCGCCGCCCAGTGCAACCGAGGCAGCAACTCCGAAGGCGTGGAGAAATGCAGCGACGGCCGCACCTCCAGAGCCTCGATATCAAAGTCCGGTTGGTAAAACCGGTTGAACAGCACCACGCCCCGGGCTCCCGCATCTTCCAGTCGGCCCGCCAGGTGCGGCAGGCTGGTAAACGACTGTGAAAGCTTTACGGAAACAGGAACCTTGACCGCCTGGCAGACGCTATCGACCAGCTCAAGTAACTGCAGCTCGAGTTCCGACGAGGTCTGACTGCGATCGGTCGCGAGCGCGTAAGTATTCAATTCAATCGCGTCCGCACCGGCCTGTTCTGTTTCTTTTGCAAAGCGCACCCAACCGCCGGTTGTAGCACCGTTCAAGCTTGCGAGAATGGGGATCTTTACCGCCTCCTTCGACCGCCGCAAGTGCTCCAGGTATACTTCGTGCGACATGCGGTAATCATTGAGGTCGGGAAGGTAATCGAGCGACTCGGCAAACGATTCCGTGCCGCGCGATAGATCCTCGTCGAGGGCTCGCGACTCGAGCGCCAACTGCTCCTCGAAGAGCGAAGTCAGCACAATTGCCGCCGCGCCCGCATCCTCCATCCGGCGAACGTTGTCGAGAGACTCCGAGAGAGGCGTGGAAGAAACAACGATAGGACTATTCAGCTTCAGGCCCAGGTATTTCGTTGAGAGATCAATCATTTTGTTCCTCCGGCAGCCGGGGTTGCCAGTTTTTCTTCAGACTTTTCTTCGGGCGCGATATGCGGCGTCTCGCCACGTCCAGGCATCGCTGCCCGGGCGGAGTACACGCGCCACTGACGCTCGACGTCGTCCTGCGCTTCTTTCAGCAGATTTGCCGCCAGCTCGGGGTTCCCGCGAGCGAGCATGGTGTAACGAGCCTCGCGATAGGCGTACTCCTTCAGCCGGATCGACGGCGCACGTGAATCGAGCTGGAATGGATTCTTGCCTTCTTCGCGAAGCGCCGGGTTATACCGCATCAACGGCCAGTAGCCCGACTGCACTGCCAGCTTCTGCTGCTCCAGCCCGTGCACCAGGTCGTAGCCGTGCGCTATGCAACTGGAGTAGGCAATGATGATCGACGGCCCCTCGTGCGCCTCAGCCTCTTGGAAGGCCTTCACCACGTGACTGTCGTTGCCGCCCATTGCCACCTGCGCCACGTAGACAGAACCGTAACTGACGGCTTCCATGGCCAGGTCTTTTCTGCTGTTCGGCTTGCCCGCTGCGGCAAACTTCGCGACTGCTCCGCGCGGCGTCGCCTTCGACATCTGTCCGCCCGTATTCGAGTAAACCTCGGTATCGAGCACCAGCACATTGACGTTCTTGCCGGAGCCGAGCACGTGATCCAGGCCGCCGAAGCCGATGTCAAACGCCCATCCGTCGCCGCCCAGTATCCATACGCTCTTGCGAACCAGCGAGTCCGCGATTGCCAGCAGGTTGCGCGCATCAGAAGTCTCGTTGCCGGCAAGCCGCTCGCGGAGGGCCTCCACCCGCTTGCGCTGCGCGTTGATTTGCTCTTCCGTCTTCTGCGGAGCCGTCAGCAACGCAGCCGTGAGATCCACGCCGATCTCGGATGCAAGACGTGTCACCAGCACTTCCGCAAAAGTCTTCTGCTGATCGAGGGCCGTGCGCATTCCGAAACCAAACTCCGCATTGTCCTCAAACAGCGAGTTGGCCCACGAAGGTCCACGACCAGACGCATTCTTGCTATAGGGCGTCGTGGGCAGATTTCCGCCGTAGATAGATGAGCAGCCCGTCGCATTGGCGACGTACAACCGGTCGCCAAAGAGCTGCGTCAGCAGCTTGATGTAGGCAGTCTCGCCGCAACCGGAGCAAGCGCCCGAGAATTCAAACAGCGGCTGCAGTAATTGCAAGTCCTTCACCTGGGTGTGCGAAAGCCTGTTGCGATCAACCTCGGGCAGATTCAGGAAGAATTCCCAGTTGTCGCGCTCGGCCGCACGCAGTGGCTCTTGAGGCGCCATGTTGATCGCCTTCTTGCTCGCGTCGCCCTTGTTCTTGACCGGGCAGACGTCCACGCAAACGGCGCAACCGGTGCAATCTTCAGGCGCAACCTGCAACGTGTACCGGTCCTGCTCCATACCCTTCCACTTCGGCTTGGCCCATTGGAATGTCGCCGGTGATTTTTCCGCGCACTCCTGTCCGTACACCTTGGCACGAATCACCGCATGCGGGCAAACCATCACGCACTTGCCGCACTGGATGCACAGATCCTTGTCCCACATCGGAATGAACTGCGCAATGTTGCGCTTCTCCCACTGTGCCGTAGCTGTCGGGAATGCGCCACCCGCGGGAATCGCACTGACCGGCAGCAGGTCGCCATGACCCGCAGCAATCTGCCCAAGCACGTTGCGCACAAACTCTGGCGCCTTGCCGGAGATCGACGGAATCAAATCAAATTCCGACGAAGCTGCGGAAGGCAGCGTCACTTTTTCGAGATGAGCCAGCGCTGCATCCACTGCGGCATAATTCTTTTCGACTACCGTCTCGCCGCGTTTGCCATACGTCTTATAGATGGCCTTCTTGATCTGCGCGATGGCTTCTTCGCGAGGCAACACACCGCTGATCGCAAAGAAGCAAGTCTGCATGATGGTGTTGATGCGCGTGCCCATGCCGGCCTCACGCGCCACCTTGTAGCCGTCAATCACGTAAAACTCAATCTTCTTCCGCAGCATCTCTTCCTGCGTCGACTTGGGCAGCTTCTCCCAAACCTCCGCCGCAGAGTACGGCGAGTTAAGCAGGAAGACCGCGCCTGGCATCGCCGCCTCAAGCACATTCATCTTCTCGAGGAAGCTGAAGTTGTGGCAGGCCACGAAGCTTGCGCGTGTAATCAAGTATGTCGAGCGAATCGGATTGGGACCGAACCGCAGGTGCGATGTCGTCATCGAACCGGATTTTTTCGAATCGTAGACAAAATAGCCCTGCGCAAAATTAGGCGTCTCGCTGCCAATGATTTTGATGGAGTTTTTGTTCGCGCCCACCGTGCCGTCCGAGCCCAGTCCGTAAAACAGCGCACGCACCGTCTTCGGGTCTTCGGTAGAGAACGTTGGATCGTAGCTCAGGCTTGAATGCGAAACATCGTCGTCGATTCCGATGGTGAAGTGATTCTTCGGCGCAGTCTTGTTTAGCTCTTCAAAGATGCCCTTGACCATCGCCGGAGTGAATTCCTTCGATGACAGGCCATAGCGCCCGCCAACCACGGTCGGCATCGCTGCAAAGGGCAACGTGTCCGCATTCTCGGCCAGCACCGTAACCACATCCTGATACAGCGGCTCGCCCGGACCACCCGGCTCCTTGCAGCGGTCGAGAACAGCAATCGACTTCACGGTTGCAGGCAATACATTCAGGAAGGCGCTCGAGTCAAATGGCCTGTACAGCCGAACCTTGACCATGCCAATCTTCTCGCCCTGCTTGACCATCAGGTCTACCGCTTCTTCGGCAGCCTCTGCGCCAGATCCCATCACCACGATTACGCGCTCAGCATCCGCCGCGCCGTAGTAGTCAAACAAGTGATAGGCGCGACCCGTTTCAGCCGCAAAACGATTCATTACGTTCTGCACAATGCCCGGAACGGCCGCGTGATAAGGCGTGCAGGCTTCCCTTGCCTGGAAGAACACATCGGGATTCTGCGCAGTGCCGCGAATAATTGGCCGATCCGGCGTAAGTGCGTTCTGCCTGAACTGAATAATGTATTTGTCGTCGAGCAGGGCGCGGATCGTCTCATCGCCGATGGGCAGAATTTTGCCCACTTCATGCGATGTGCGGAAGCCGTCAAAGAAATGAATAAACGGAATGCGAGATTCGAGGGTGGCAATCTGCGCCACCAGCGCCATGTCCGCTACTTCCTGCACTGAGTTCGAACACAGCATTGCCCAGCCCGTTGACCGGCATGCCATCACGTCAGAGTGATCGCCAAAAATAGAAAGCGCGTGCGTGGCCAGCGTGCGGGCCGTCACGTGCATGGTCGCCGGAGTCAGCTCGCCGGCAATCTTGAACATGTTGGGAATCATCAGCAGCAAGCCTTGCGAAGCAGTAAACGTGGTGCCAAAAGCACCCGCCTGCAATGCGCCGTGCAGCGCGCCGGCCGCGCCGCCTTCGCTCTGAAGTTCTTCCACAATGGGCAATGCGCCCCAAATATTCTTCTTCCCCTCCGAGCGCCACTGATCTGCCCACTCGGCCATCGGCGACGAGGGGGTAATGGGGTAGATCGCAACGACTTCGGAGAGACGATAGGCTACCGAGGCGGCAGCCTCGTTCCCATCCAGGATGACCATTTTGCTTTCCGTTTTCTGTTCACTCATTCCGTTTGCCTCATGGCGCGGCCTGCGGAGAAAAACCGCTACGCTGAGTCTCTTCTTCGAGGTGTTTAGCCGCTGTGATGAGAAACACAGGGCGGATAAGCAAATTCACAATGCGGTATGCATCCCCACAATTCAACAACCGGGTGGGTAGCGCCACAATTGCATACCGCACAACATCCGCGAAATCAAAATTCGGCCGCCGATATCATCAAACACAGAGATGGAGACACCGCCCTCAGCAGCTACGGCCACCGCAGTTACGCGACACACCCTCGAGACCCACATCGCGGCCGTCGAGCGAGACGTCACTCAACCCCTCGCCGGCATCTTCGGCTCAGACTCAATCAGTTGGAAGATCAATCGCGAATCGGCTCTATTCCTCGGCGCCGGTCGCGCCGCGCTCCTTCAACTAGCCCACCCATGGGTCGCAGCCGCACTCGATCAGCACTCGTCCCTGCTTGAGAAACCGATCGCGCGCTTTCACAACACCTTCCGCGTTGTCTTCACCATGATCTTCGGTTCGGCCGGCCAGGCCTTCCGTGCCTCGCGCTCCCTTTATCAGTTGCACACAACAATTCGCGGTGACATACCCGACTCTGTGGCCAGCTACAACAAGGGCTCAAGCTACGAAGCCAATCAGATTCCCGCTCTGCGCTGGGTCTTCGCCACTCTCGTCGAAAGCGCCGTCACTGCCTATGAATGTGTACTGCCGCCCCTGACTACGCAACAGCGCAACGCATATTTTGCCGAGGCCAAAACCCTCGCGGCGCTCTTCGGCATCCCGCACGACGCGCTCCCCGCCGATTGGAACTCCTTCACCGCTTACATCGCAGACATGTGCCAATCGCAGGCGCTTGGCGTCAGCGAACGCTCCCGCTACATGGCGCATCGCCTTCTAGCGGGCTCAGGCTCATGGGTACATCCGCCTCACTGGTATCGCGCCCTCACCACAGAATGGATGCCAAAACGTCTTCGCGATGAGTTCGAGTTACCCTTCGAACCACCAGACCAGGAATCCGCCCGCAAAGCCCATCATCGGCTGCCGCGCATCTACAGCAAGCTTCCTGATTCACTTCGCTTCGTAGGCCCCTACCATGAAGCCTGTGCACGCCTTGCCCACCGCCCACCAGGGTTTGTGGCCCGCCGCAGCAACCAATTCTGGATCGGCCAGCCGCGGCTCCCCTTCGGGGACTGAACCAAACCCCGGCTACAGCGGTTCTCCAGTTGCTGTACAGCGGAACCACAACCGCTAAGTGGCTTTTTCATCAAGAAAAAGCCACCTTCAATGATGCCGGAAACGCCACATATAGACTGGAGAACCGCTCTAAGAGACAGCGGATTACAAAGCGCGCAGCAACCCGTCAACCAGCGCTCCCCACTCCTCATCCAGCCCGGGGCGATGAAACCCGCGCCCGGCTCGCGCATACCAATACTCCGCATTTGAGGCCGACCCTTCCTTGCGGTGCAGATAGGCATGAACCGCCATGCCATCGGCGGTTTCCAGTTCATCTACCAGTTTGTGGGCCTCGGTCCAGTCGTCTTTTGCATCCCACCACAGCGCCAGCAGCGGCGCCGAAAGGCCTTCCGGGGGAATTTGGTTCGGGACGGTTTCGCGAAACTGTTCGGCGGTCATGACAGTGTTCTACCACCAACCCCGACAACCGGGAAAGCCTCAAACACTTCACGGAATTCGTACGCAATCCCGCTACCTAAAAACGCAGCAGATAGCTGAACTTGACGAATACCTGCCGATCCGTCGACGTCCCCGGCAACGTCGTCACGGAGTATGTCGGAATTGTGCCGGCCTCATAGTCAACATTCTGAAACGTGTCGGCGTACCCAAGATAGAACGCCGTCCCCGGATGCGGCAGATATGTGAAAAGCAGCGTCGCGTCAGCCTGCTTCGCATACGTGCTCGAAACCAGCGCGGCATTCGGCAAAAGCGAGTTGTAATCCAGAATCGCTCGGAACGAATAATCCCGTGTGAACTGGTAGTTGATCTTCGAGCGAATCAGGTGGTTCGTAAAAATCGTGCCCGTTGGCAGCGAGGCTGAAGGCATCTGACCTGGCAGCGCCGCGAGCCGAGTGTAGTAGTAAATTTCATCCATCCGCAGATGTGCAGTCGGGCGCAGGGTCACCGTGGCTGAAACATTTCTCGAGTTGCCCGGAAACGACACAAGGCCCGTGGCAGGATAGTAGTTCGGCGCTGCCCCCTGTCCGTAGATGAGATTCAAATCGATCCACTTGTACCACGACGTGGTCAGAGAAACATTGGTTGAGTGCTCGTGAAAACCGATGCCGTTGTAGAACTCATAGGCCTCAGTTCGCTGCAGGTTAAGCATGGTCAAGCGCGGCAGAGACACCGTAAACATTGGTGTCACCGACCAGTTCTGCAGCCGTTGCTCATGGTCGTAGATGAGCGTCGTATCCAACCCCGGACCATACGCGAAGATGAGTGGATTGGCGGGCTTCCACTGATAATTCGAAATCGTGGCCCAGCGCCGAATGTCCGTGCGGCTGATATAGCCGAGAGTTGCGTTTAGCCCGGGGCTGCGATCGGGTACACCGACTTGAAGTAAAGATGATTGTCAGATTTACTGATCCCCAGAATGTATCCTGGACCAGCCTTGTACCCGCTGGGATTCAGGGCCGTCTGCGAAGTCGTAGCCTGCCCACTCACAATCCAGTTGTGCGCCGCGATATAGCGCGCATCCAGTGAAGCCACACGATTCGAGCGCGATTGAAATGTCGTATCGCTCAAAAACAATCCCACATGCGACTGGTGCCCAAATTCCCGCTCGACTCTCATTGCACCATCCATCGCGCGATCTCCATGACCGCTTTGACCCTGTACCAACACTTCCCCCGGCGCGCGATCATCGGCAACCAGGGCCCCCACGCTCCAGCGGCCTATCGATCCCGTTAACTTGGCGCCAAATTGAGGATCGACGATCCGCCGAGAGAAAAACAGTTGCTCCGGCATCGTAAAGATCGACGCATTCTCAAGAAAAAATGGCCGACGCTCCGGGTAAATCACCTCGTAGCGCTGATTTACCTGCACCTGTGGATCGTCCGATCCGATCTCGCTGAAATCCGGGTTCACCGCAACATCCAACGTAAGCGCGTCGTGAATCACCGTCTTGGCATCGAGACCGGGGTGATGCTCGTCCTGCCGTTGAAAGCCCTTGTTCGGGTCCAGGTACTTGTCCCGCGAATAGATCCCATACGGAATGAGCTGAACGTTGCGGCCCGGCGAAATATCGTCATCAATCTCAATCGGCGCGAACTGGCCCACGAATTGAGGCAGGCCCTTGTGAGACACAAAGGGCCACATGGACCATTCGTTGTTGCGCAGGATGGCGCGGGCCAGGCAGATATTCCAAACCTGCTTCGAAGCGCGAGGAAAGCGAATGCTCTTAAAAGGAATCGTCTCCAGCACCACATAGCCGTCCTCGGTAATGCGGCCTTCGGAGTAACAAAGACCCTCCCAACTCGGATCGTCGCCGATACCATCCGTCGTGCGGCCGTCGAATTGAATTCCGTAAGGGTTCACATCGAACCAATAAGCGTGCTTGTGGTCCTGAAACGTGTCGATGTTGATCGTAACGCGATCGTCCGTATCGATCTGCTTGCGCGGCGCCACCCTTGCCCGAATTAACTTCGGATCGTCCTTGCAGATCCAGCCGACATAGAGATTCTTGCTGTCATACGACAGATACGCTGCTGTGGGCTGGCTGATCTCTGCCCCATCGTGCGGATCGAACTGCTTGAAAATCGTGACCACCGCTTCCGCCTCGCGCGGCCTCCCCTCAAGAAAATCGGAGAGCTTCGGCGGTCGATTCACGCGCGGAATATGCAGCGGAGTCTCTTCTGAAAATGCTGTACCAACAACTGCCAGTACAAACACACCCAGGCCCATCGCAAGCGCCACCCTGCGCCTGCAAAGCAGGAAAAAGGAAATCATGAAGCCTCAAGCAATTCGAGCTTTGGAGCTCGCAAAAATAAGGAATGAATTTGCAGCTAGTCTACATCCGAAGGCAAGCTTAAAGGTTGCTGACTCCATAGGCGTTCGAACTCGCGCCATGGGGAAATCTCAAGCCGCGCCAGATCGACATCGGCGCCAGCCCGGCCGATCCCCTCCGCAATCGAGGTTCTCGCCGATAAACGTGATCTGAATCACATCCTTCCGAGCATTCCACTGATAGAAATAGTCTCGTCATCCGATAACCAATGAAGAAGGTCCGACAGGGGGTCAAAAGAGGGGCGCACGGCAAAGCCACTGCCTTCCTCTTTCCGGAGGTCGCACCGTGTTTTTCGGCAAGAGAGCACCAATGCGGGCAGGCATTTGCGATTCCGACCAATTTGGTCGTATACTTAAATCCGACCATTCCGGTCGTAGTTTTAAGGTGCTGCCGTTTCAGCGGCACATTGGAGTCCGGCGCGTGAGCGTGCTTACCGATTTGCGAATTGGAGAAACCGGGGTTCTCGTAGCCCTCGATCTGCCCGACTCCGTTCAGAACTACCTGATGCATATGGGGTTTGTGCCGGACGCGATGGTGACAGTTCTGCGACGTGCCCCGGCCGGCGACCCAACCGTGTACGGCATTGACGGCATGGAGATTGCCCTGCGCCGTGAGACCGCCGAAGCCATCCGCGTCAGAAGTGCCGCCAACGAGCTAGAAGCGTCTCAGGATGCAGATTCTGAAGACACCTCAGCATTGGCCGAGGCCGCCAGATGAGCGCCTGCTGCGATACTCCGGCTTTTGAACCGGCCGCACCAACCTCCGAAACGACACTCAGCACAGTCGTACTGATCGGACCGCCGAATTCGGGCAAGTCCACGCTTTTCAATCGCCTCACCGGCCTGCGTCAAAAGGTAGCCAACTACCCCGGAGTCACGGTCGAGCAGCGCATGGGCCTCATGGCCGGCGTCGGCCGCGACGACCTGACGCTGATCGACCTGCCCGGCGTTTACTCGCTCACCCCCTATTCTGAAGACGCTCGTGTCGCCATCGACGTGCTGAAGGGCAAAATGCCCGGCACGCCCAAGCCCGACGCCGTCCTCCTCGTACTCGATTCCCTGCACCTGACCCGGCAACTGATGCTGGCCGCGCCGGTCCTCGCGCTTGGCCTCCCCACCCTCGTCCTGCTCAACATGAGCGATTTGATGGAGTCGCGCGGCGGCGTCATCGACCCGCTCAAACTGGCTCGCGAACTCGGAGCGCCTGTCGCCCTCATCAGCGCCGTTCGCGGAACAGGCCTCGACGCCGTGCCGCTCTTCCTCAATCAACACACCAACGGAGCGCAGCACTCCAACTCAAAACTCAGCCAGCCCCTGACTCTTCCTGTTTTCGGAAACGCCGCCAGTACCCACACATGGGCCGCCCAGGTCAGCCACCGCACCGGGTACCAGGCGCCGCTCTCCACAGAGAACAGCCGCAAGCTGGATAACCTCCTGCTCCATCGCATCTGGGGACCGCTGCTTTTTCTGGTCGTCGTCGTAGGCGTCTTTGAAGTAGTCTTCTCGATCGGCCAGCCGCTCTCCGACGGCTTCGGCGACATCCTCGCCAAGATGGGTTCCCTTGCGCGTCCCTTGCTGCCCGCCGGCTGGCTGCAATCCCTCGTGCTCGACGGCGCTTGGAAAGGCATCTCCTCCGTCCTCGTCTTCCTGCCGCAGATTCTGCTGCTCTTCCTTTTCATCGGCGTTCTTGAGGACTCCGGCTATCTCGCCCGCGCCGCGTTAATCGCCGACCGTGTCATGCGCACCGTCGGCCTCAACGGCAAAGCATTCATCCCGCTGCTCTCCGCATACGCCTGCGCCGTGCCCGCCATCATGGCCACGCGCACCATCGAGAACAAGCGCGACCGCTTCGCCACCATTCTCGTAACGCCCTTCATGACTTGCTCGGCGCGCCTGCCCGTTTACATGCTGCTCATCGCGGCCTTCATTCCCAACATCACGTTTCTCCATGGATTTCTCGGCCTGCGCACTGTCGTGATGCTCGGCCTCTATCTCGCAGGCTTCGTCGCAGCCATGACCACTGCCCACCTGCTCAAGAGCTCCATCCTCAAATCCAGCGAAGCGCCATTCATCCTCGAGCTGCCGCAATATCGCATGCCAACCATCCGCTCGTTGTCGATGCGCCTCCTCGACCGCGCAAGGGTCTTTCTCCGTCAGGCCGGAACCGTTATTCTCTGCGTCACGCTGGCGTTATGGCTGCTCGCGCACATTCCGCCCGTTCCTCTGCACAACGGCCACTACACCGCGCCTGAATTAGCCGACAGCGTCGTTGGTAAGCTCGGCCACTTCATCGAGCCGGCCATCGCTCCCCTCGGTTTCAACTGGAAGGTCGGCATCGGCCTCATCTCCAGCGTCCTCGCCCGCGAAGTCATGGTCAGCACCATGGGCACCCTCTACGGCGCGGACCCCGAAACCCAGACCATGCACCTGCAGGCCGCCATGCACCACGACATGACCCTCGGCGGAGCAGTCGCGCTCATGATCTTCTTCGCGTTCGCCATGCAGTGCACCTCCACCATGGCCGTTGTCCGCCGCGAAACCAATAGTTGGAAGTGGCCCGCCCTCCAGTTCGGCTACATGCTCGTCCTCGCCTATGTCTCCGCCTTCATCGTCAACCACGTAGTAACCGCCCTCTTTGGATAACCAGCCTCATCCAACCTCACAATCCGACATCCCGCTCGCTCCGATCCCTCATCCCGAACTCCCCAGGAATTGTCATCCTGAGCGCAGCGTTTTTCAGCGGAGCCGAAGGACCTACTTTTGCCTTTCGTCGAGCCAGTAACCAAGGTCTCAGGTGATAACCGATGCCAAACCTGGGTGCCCCAGGTCTCGATTTTGAGACGTGGGAAAGCAAGCTGCTCTTTATGAGAAACTAGAGGAGCAGCAGTTCTCCGGGGCTGCCCAAGTGTGCGTGCCCCAAAACTCTGAATCAACTTAAGCTTCATCCGGCCCGCCAGCGCCAACATATCGCTGCGGTTCGCGCTCAGGAACCATAAACAATGCTTAGTGTCAGTAATGTCTCCATGCGCTACGGCGCCAAGATCCTCTTTGAAGAAGTTAGCGTCGCCTTCGTCCCCGGCCGCCGCTACGGACTCACCGGCCCCAACGGCTCCGGCAAGTCCACCTTTATGAAGGTCCTTACCGGCGAGCTCGACGCCCAAAAAGGCAACGTCGTCCTCCCGCGCAAGTTCGGTGTCCTGCGCCAGCACCAGTTCGCGTTCGACGCCTATCGCGTCATCGACACCGTCATCATGGGCAACAAACCCCTGTGGGCTGCTCTCGAAGAGCGCGACCGCATCTACGAGAAACCCGAGCTCTCCGACGCCGACGGCATGCGCCTTGGCGAGCTCGAAGGCATCATCGGCGACGAGGACGGATACACCGCCGAAGCCGACGCCGCCGTGCTCCTCGACGGCCTCGACATCACTGAAGAAATCCACGACCGCAAGATGGGCGAAATCCAAGGCGGACAAAAAATTCGCGTACTCCTCGCTCAGGCCCTCTTTGGCAAACCCGAAGCTCTCCTGCTCGACGAGCCCACCAACTACCTCGATCTCGATTCCGTCCACTGGCTCCAGGACTTCCTCAACGACTACGACGGCACCCTCATCGCCATCTCGCACGATCGCCATTTCCTCAACAGCGTCACCACCCACACCGCCGACATCGATTACCAGACCATCATCACTTACACCGGCGGATACGACGAGATGGTCATGGCCAAGACGCAGATTCGTTCCACCCTTGAATCGCAGAGCGCCCAGCGCGAAAAGAAGATCGCGCAGCTCAATGACTTCATCGCCCGCTTCGCCGCCGGCACACGTTCATCGCAAGTCACGAGCCGCCGCAAAGAGGTCGAACGTCTCCAGACCAACGAACTCGCGCGCTCCAACATCCAGCGCCCTTACATTCGCCTTGACCAGGTTCGCCCCAGCGGCAAGCACGTGCTCGAATTCAAGCACCTCACCAAGATCTACGGCGACCACAAAGTCATCGATGGATTCACCGCCAATGTTCTTCGCGGCGAAAAGATCTGTCTCATGGGTCGCAACGGAGCCGGCAAAACCACGCTGCTCAAGAGCCTGCTTAACAACTATCCCGGCCTCGCCGACAAAGAATTCGATTTAGATTCCGGCGCAGTCTTCTGGGGACACGAAGCGCAGATCGGCTACTTCCCCCAGGACGTAGGCTCGACCATCGAACACGGCCTCACCGTCGCCGAGTGGCTCCATCGCTGGAACCCCGCCGCCCACGTCGAAGAGATTCGCGGCATCCTTGGCCAGATGCTCTTCTCCGGTGAAGAAGGCGAGAAGCCCACCAAGGCTCTCTCCGGCGGCGAGCAGGCCCGCCTCGTCTTCTGCAAGCTCATCCTCACCAAACCCAACATCCTCATCTTCGATGAGCCCACCAACCACCTCGACCTCGAAGCCATCAACGCGCTTAACATCGCCCTCCAGCGCTACGAGGGCACCGTGCTTCTAGTCACGCACGACCACGACCTGATTGACGAAGTAGCCACAAGACTCTGGAACTTCAAGGCGGACGGCATCGAAGACTTCCAAGGCCCCTACGCCGAGTGGAAAGGCAAGCACAACTAGGCTGAGATCTGCACTAGCCTGGAGCGGCGAACCGGATCGTCCCAAGAGAGGAACGGCGCGAGGTTCACTTCAAGCGACTATTCCTTGCCCTTGTTCTGGTTGCGCGGATCGTCAGCCGGATTCACGTACTTGAACTCCACAGGCCCTTGCCCGTAGAGCACAATAGTTGTTTCTTCCGTCGTGGTGTACGCAAAGTGATTCATGTCTGCCGGCATCAACGCGAAGCCACCGGGCGAAAGGGTCTTGTTCGTGCTGGCTCCCGCCGCAAGCTTGTCTCCCATTCCGAATGTCAAAGCGCCAGAGACAACCACAACATTTTCGTCTGTCGGATGCGAGTGCGCGGGAATTGCGTAGTTTGCAGGCATCTTCACTCGAATCGTGTAGGCGCCCGTCCCCATCGGGTTTCCGGCGAGTACGGCGATTTGGGCTCCGGGCGGGAGCATAGGTGGAGCCGGGCCCCACTGTGCTTCCGCCTGCGTCGCGATGACGTGATTGCTGTTCTGAGCTTGCGCGATGGTGAATGCTGCTCCACACAGCACCGCGGACGCCAGCATTGTCGAAAGTACTGCTTTCATAAGTACCTCCTGGGGAATGGCCTGAAGGGATGGCGGCCTGATCCACAGGACTATAGAGGCGTACCAGGTAGTTCTGCAAGAAGAAACACACGAAGCTTCCACGATCGCGACCTCATCGAGGAAGCTGGCGGGTGGCCACCCTTCGATTATCAACAAACGTGTGGGTGCCCCATCCATGGCGCAGGCTTTTCGCGACATGGGTGGGAGATCACAACCCGACTTCCCGGTTCGTCGCGGCCTGAGATGCTTTCGCAATGTCATCGAATCGCATAACCGCCATCGACACGAATCATGGTGTCGGTAACGAAGTCCGATGCCCCCGAAGCAAATGCTGCTCTCGATCGCGAGGTCAGTCGCCGACACCTCAAGCCGCCCCAGCCTCCCCACTGGACTCGCAATCGGGACCCGAACGACGACGCTAACTCTCTCGAGGAATTTGACCGCTATCGCTGGTTGATGCGGCAGAAGCGCTTCGTTGAAAAATTCTGGTGCCTGTTCGTTTTAGCCCCAATTGTTATCTTGGCCCTGACTCAGAAGAACGCGTTCAAAGATCCAGACAACATAAAGACCTGTGTGGATTTCTGCATCCTGCTCGCGTTCTATTGGCTCCGCCTGGTCTTCAAATACGTCACCTTCGTCTGCCCCCAGTGCTCAGAACGATTCGGCCCCGACGCAAGCTGCTTCAATTGCGGATTCCCGCGATCTTCCCATCCGCAAAACTGAAGAGCTTCCGGAATCAGTGCTACAGTACTTGCATCGTTCTCGCTTTTCACAACTTCCTTGGCGGCCCTGAATGAAAGATTTCTCTCGGACCCGCGGTTCTGTCGCTCTGTCCTTCGTCTCTCTCCTGTTCCTCGCCATGTGTATTCCGGGCGCTGCGCAGGAGGAACGCGGCACCGTCAAAACTGACTCGCTCCCGGTCTACTCTGAGATGTCCCGAGACAGCGAAGTCGTTTCCACGTTGGCCGCCGGTACCGTCGTCCGCATTAGTCTCTCCATCACCAACGGCGATGGCAGCTGGTGCAGCATTGCCGCAATCGATGATCACGCGAAGCTCGGTTATGTCCGCTGCGATGGACTCGAGCGGCAAAATGCGCCCAGCACCGCCGCGTCGCCCGGCGGAGCAGCAACGCAATCCTTCAGTGCAGGTTCTCGTTCATACACCCGCGCTCAGAGAGAGTGGGCGCTTGCAGCGTCTGCAATCCTGGCCACCTTCAATCGCGAACCGATGAACACGCTCGCCTCGGGCGGACCGTCCCCTGACCAACGGCGCAACGCCCAGCGATTGATAAGAGTCTGGTGGGGTATCGGCAGTCGCGAAGACCTGCTCACTGCGCTGGTGGGAATTGAGCAGGGCGGCCACCGCATGGCATTTTCCGCCGTAGGCTCGCGGGTCGAAAAGCTGAGTCCGGAAGACCTGAAGAAAATCGTCAGCGGCTTGAGCTCCGATGGAGCGCACAGCGTCGTGATCGCCCACCGCTACTACGACAAGCTCGGCAGCCAGAGCATCACTGCTTGGGATTTCGCCCGATACATCAATCTCTGCCGCTGGGGCGTCGAATCCGGCTACCTGTCCGAAGATGAGGCTTGGCCGCGCGTAATGTATGCGGCAGGCATCCTGCAACAGACGTTCAGTTCATGGCGTGAGTTCAGCGAGGATTACCTGATCGGCCGCGAGTTCTGGTCTCTCCGCCAAACAAAAATAGACGGTCAAGTCATGCGCGCAATCTGTCAACGGCTTCTCAACGACCCCAACAGTCCCTGGAACCGCATTCCATGGAACCTCCCACTTCAATAGATCAACCAAAAATGTGACGGTGCCCCACCCATGGGGCCGGCTCCCGTCGGTGGGTGTTCAAGACACGGTTGGGAATCCACGAACCCAAAACCCGCAGCGTCGCATCATGCCAATTTCGATGAAACTGTTTTCAACGAAGATTCCTGCTCATGGTGCAAATAATTACCACCCCACAGCGCACAATAGAGATTCAAAGGACGAGCGAAGCCAAGGTCTGAGAAACATCACCGCTTTCATCGGCGACGAAACCTACCTCGACCATTGTCTTTGCCGCTCAGCCAGCATGCCGCAATGCGATACGATTTAGATAAAAATACCCAAAAAGACGTCGTAACCTCTTTCTTGAGAGGACTCTGCAGCCAAGTCTAATCATAAGAGGATTTTGCGGCGGCACCCTCTCCGTAACCCTTTGAAACAAAGTAACTTCTTTACAGGGTATGGGGGGGAGGGGGTAGATCCCGCATTGCAGTATACAGTATGACATTCCGCATCATGACGCTCTCCGTGTGAGTCCCATCACATCAAGGAGATAAGACCCCGGCCTAACATTCCAAGCATGACAGCGGTAACCCTCATCCTGGTTGCGCCGTGTTCGCTTCTGATCGGCGCTATGCTGCAAATCCTGGTAGCTCGACTCTGTTCGGCCCGCAGCAAGGGCATTCTGGCCGCACTTTCCTGCCTTCCCGCGGTGCTTGCCGTGGCCGCGATGGTGCCCCGGGTCCAGTCCGGGCAGGCCTTCGATGTCAATATCCTGCAATGGGATGGGCCACTTGCCCTCGCCGTCCACGTCGACGCGCTCAGTGTCCTGTTCGCCTTGATGGGCGCGGGCCTGGGCGGCTTC
>Ga0137379_10000305_pt1 | contig 43534 bp, 35 predicted proteins | sample SagtaG_18_FD_104812 | JGI IMG/M metagenome (GOLD analysis project Ga0137379, IMG submission 104812) | Vadose zone soil microbial communities from Sagehorn Ranch, Mendocino, California, USA - Sage2_L_80_16 metaG | ecosystem: Environmental > Terrestrial > Soil > Vadose zone | place: USA...
GCGGAGTCGTACTTCCCCGCGTTTAAGTACTTCAGCAGGGTCGACCCCGACAGCCGCGTCGCTCCAAGGTTGAAGACGAAATCGACGAGCGCATCAAATTGCCCTTGCGTCAGAGGCACCTTTACCAGGCGCGCAACGGATTCTTCGGCTTCGCGAACATCGGCCGCTAGAATCGCCTCTCCATCCGCATGGCTTATTCCGTTCGGATAGGCCTCGGCGCGCAGCAGCCGGTGTCCGTACCCGATCGTTTGAATCCCCGCCACATCGAGGTAGCTCCGACCGCAAAACCCCTCGGCACTCTTCAGCAACTGCAACCCCGCGCCACTCAATCGCATTTAGCCCTCCCGCGAATTCATGAGAATCAACTCGAATCTCACGCAAGCAGGAAGCTGGAATTAATCTGCAAACTCCGATCATCTTGGCGGGGTGAGTGGTTTTACCACCAGTTGCTGGAATCTGGAGAGAATGTTGTTGAGCGCGTCGTCGAAATTGCGGTCGTGAGTCTTTTGGCGCAAGGCAACGTCGATGGACTGGGTCAGCGTCCAAAGGATGAAATGCGACTTGCGGTCGTAGATGACGAGACGAAACATTGGAACGGGATCGGAGGCGCCGAGCTGTTTGTTTGCCTGCGATGGCCCGTTCGGCGCTGAAAGTTGCAGCTCCAGAACAAGGTCGGCGTCGACTGGATCGGCAACAAGCTCGAGCTGCCCAGCCGCCTTAAGTGCAGCATAAAATTGGTTATAGGCGCGGTCGGTGTCTCCGCTGAACGGTGCCGGGAATAGCCCACTGTCGGCCCCGCCGTTCGAGAGGAAGATCTTTTGGGCGGAAGTCAAGGCTGTGGGGATCGGTGCAGGGACCGGGCCGGGAGTCGCGCTCGGAGCTTGTTGGGCAAGCGCCACTGCCCAGAGGAGACTGTAGGAAATAATTGACCGGAGCACTAAAACACTGGTTTTCAATGGTTTCCCTCTTTCTTACCCCATTTATTCGAAAGGACGTAAACCGAAAGAAAAATGTTGCTGTTGCAGTGAGCCTTTCAGGTGGTATTCTTTGCGACCACAGTACTCCACCCGGGCATGACAACGATGTGCCCAACGGGCCCTCGGATCCCAAAATTATCTTTTAGCCCGCAAGAAAAATCGCATTCTGCAGCCGTTTCGGAGCAAGGCTAAGTAACACGGTCTTAGGGACTTACAAAAACCGTATCGCAGGATGGGGCAATTTCCTCAGAAAAACGTTCGCAACTCTTTGAAATTGCGGAGGATACTGGCGTAAAGCTAGTAAAATAAGAGGATGCTTAAACGACCGAAAGCTAGCAACGTGAACCCCGAAAAGCCGCTGCCATTCTGGCTGCTTGTTGGGGCTTCCTCCGTCGCAATGGCCGGGATATTGGGAACCATTTCCACCCGGACAGTGCAGGCGGATGCACGACTGCCCCGGCCGGCAGCAATCGCAACATCTGCAGTCGCAATTCAGACACCGAAGCTGGTTGACCCGCCGCAGGCCACAAGCAAAAGACATGGAAAGCTGTTCCGTGGAATTGCGTCCTGGTATGGCTCGGTATTCAACGGGCGGCATACGGCGAGTGGGGAGCGGTTCGACATGTACGCAATGACCGCTTGCCACCCGACGTTGCCGTTTGGCACCAGGGTGCGCGTGGTCAATCTCAAGAACAAGCGGTCCGTGGTGGTTCGGATCACCGATCGCGGCGATCTGATCAACGACGGCCGCATCATCGATCTCTCCTACGGAGCAGCCGAGAAGCTGGATATGACCAAGGCGGGGTTGGCCAAAGTCTCCGTAGAGGTCATTTCGCTGGGAAACTCCGGCTACAAGAACAACTAATGTGGTGTCTGAAACAGAAAAGGGGTCAGCCTTGGGCTGACCCTTTGAGTTCTGCGCCTGATTTGAGTCCCGCGTGAAGCCCACCCATTCCCTACTGGGTATCGGGCAGCTTGTAGGGTTTCTGCAGGTACTGGCGAGCTTCATTCACCGCGCCCTGTGTATTGTCATTGGTCTGCACGGCAAGGCGGTACTCATTGACGGCCCGGTCTCGTTGGCCGGTGATATCGAAGATCTTGCCGAGTGCGATATGACTCCAAACCTCAGTCCACCGCGGTTCATCGTCGCCGCGTAGTGCGTCGCGGTATGCGTTCACGGAGGCCTGGAAGTTGTGCTGCGTAAAAAGCACTTCGCCAATGCGATAGCTGGCAAGCGAGCTTTGGGAGTTGGCGTCGAGCGCTTTCTGGTATTCGGCAAGCGCACCGGTCAGGTCGCCCTGCGCCACAAGCTGCTGGCCCTTTAGGATGGCGATTCGAACCTGAAGTTCGGGCGAAGACTTGAGCACCCAATCGCCTGGGTCAATGGCAATGTGACGGGGGCGGCCGAAGGTGTCCACCACATATTGCGAGTCGGTACCCACCACGTCGACTTTTTGATTCTCGGTTTTGCCGTCGGTCTCGACGCGGAGTTCTACCGGCATGCGGAAGAGGTCGAGATCCTGATTGATTTCGCCGATGGTGCGAAAGCCCTTGTTATTGCCGAGCCGGTAGACGGCATATTTGTTGGTGAACTGGGGAGCTCCCGTGCCATCGATCCACTGCGCAAAGAAGGCGGTCAACTGCTGCTGGCTCTGCGCTTCGGCCACTTTTGTAAATTCGGCGCCTCGGATCGAAGAGTCTGTGTATTGACTCAGAGCGCCCTTTAGCGTAGCCAGGAACGCCTTGTCCCCTATCTCCCAGCGCAGCATGTGGAAGATCATGGCGCCCTTCTCCAGCGTCATCGACTGGAATTCGGGTGAGAACGGATTCAGGCGGCCAGCGCTCGAGAGCGGCATCGTGTCGTAGGCGAGCGCTCCGGCAGACACGTCTTGGAGCGCGGTTTTGAGGGCGCTCTTGCCGCTGTCTTCTTCGAGATACATCAGTTCGCCGTAGCGAGCCATGCCGTTGGTGATCCATGCATCGTTGAGAGTGCGGGGGCTTACCTCCGAACCCCACCATTGATGGGCGATGGTGTTGGCGAGCAGGCGAATGCCGGTCTTGTCTCCCACGCGGTTCCCCACCATGGCCGCGAGTTCAGGCGCCCAGAAGGCGGGCAGCGTGTCGTCCGGCAATTCGACAACATTCAAATGGCTAGATTCCGGGGCTCCAAAACTGTCAGTGAAAAAGTCGTACTCCTTGGCGGCGGTCTGGGCTAGTTCGTTTCCCGCGGCCTGGTGGCCGACTGTCAGATAGACTTTCACGTTGCCGGGTCCGGCAGTGGCGGGGCCGATAAAACGTCCGGCGATGACGGTGCCGGGAAACCCGGGCTTGTCCCACTTGAAATCGAACTGTTCGCCGGGCTTGCCGTCGGCCAGCTTGACAGAGTGCGCGCTGCCCTGTGCGCCGCTGGCAAAAACCTTCATCCCTTGCGGCACGCGGATACGCATCTCCGCCGTGAATCGGTCGGTCATGTAGCCGGTGGCAGGAAACCAGTGGGCGGGGTAAAGAAGATATGTGATCGGCTCCTGGATCGCGGCCAATTTCAGCCCTTCAACGGGGCCGTCTTCTGTGCCGGTGATGACTCCCTCGTACTCAAACGTCCAGTGAGATGGCTGTCCCTTGACGAAGGGCGCTGTCGGGGTCACACGGATGGTTCCATCGGCTGACCGTTCGCCGGTAAGCATCTTGCCCGCTTCGTCGCTGATCCTGGTGACCTTGAGCGCGGGGTGGAAACCGAAGCTGACCATTTCGGCATTTTCAGGCGGAGTGAAAGTCACGACGGTCTTGGCCGCCAGGTGGTGCGTGGCAGTCTCTATTTCGGCATCGATTACATAGCCGGTAATGTCCAGCGCCGGGCGCTCAATCCGCTGGGACAGCAGGGGCGTGGCCGCAAAAAGTCCAAGGACGGCAAAGCCAAGCGCTACGCGGGACACCAGCAAACCGAGATTCGTTCTCATCATTCGTACTCTTAGATGCATATTGTCCATCATCATAGGCATGGGTCTTACGGCCTCTCCAACCCCTGTTCCTTCACGACTGCGCGGCTTCTGAGACCGGGGAAGCTGCGCCCAACAACTCCAGGATAACGGTCGCCGCACGGGCGATAGCGCCCCCGTTTTCTTTCCCAAGGCGTGGAGTCAAAAGACCACGAATTTGTTCCAACTCCTTCATCATGGACTCCCGAGGAGGCCCGTCGGGTAGCAGAGGCTCAATCTGGCGGACGATATTCGCCGCAGTGAAGGCGCTTTGAATTAGCTCCGGCACTACCAGCTTGCCGGCGATGAGATTAGCCATAGCCACAAAGGGCACTTTGACGACCCGTTTGGCAATCTCGAAGGTGACGGGGGAAACGCGGTAGACCACCACAAAGGGGTTGCCGATCAGGGCCGCTTCAACCGTGGCTGTGCCACTGGCCACAACGGACGCTCGGGCGTGAAACAGCGCGGCGCGGGCGTCGTGAACCAGGCTTACGGACAAACCGTCGCCGTGCCGCTCGACCAGCCCGTGCAGCATCTTGCGTTGCGACGAATTCAACGTTGGGGCGACAGGAATAATGAAATCGAACTGCATGCGAGGGCCTGCTGCTTTCGGGGAGCGCAAGGTAAGGATTCGCGCGGCAGCCAGCATCTGCGGCAGGTTGTCGGATATCTCCTTGGCGCGACTGCCCGGTAGAAGGCCAATCCAGGATTTGGCTGGGTTCAGGTCATGTTCACTGGCGAATTGTTCGCGGCTGATTTGCGGTAGTGGGAGATCGGCGAGCGGATGGCCGACGAATTCGGCCGACACATTGTGTTCGCGGTAGAACGGCTCCTCGAAGGGGAAGATGACAAGCATCTTGTTGACGTATTTCCGGACGAGCTTGATGCGCTGCTTCTTCCATGCCCATAACTGGGGGCTTACAAAAAAGACAACGGGAATCCCCAGCCGATGGAATTCCCCGGCCAATCGGAAGTGGATATCGGGGAAGTCGATGAGCACGGCAACGCTGGGGCGACGAGCGCGAATGGCGGCTTTGAGTCTGCGAAATTCGCGATAGATGCGAGGCAGATGGCGGACGACTTCCGTGATGCCCATAACCGCCATGTCTTCGGAACGGACTACGCGTTCAAGGCCGGCGTCCTCCATGCGCGTCCCGCCCATGCCAAAGAACGTCGCCCTGCCGCCCCTGGCCGCGATCTTCTGCTGAAGCGCCTCTACAAGAAGCGCACCGTAGTGCTCGCCACTGGCTTCGCCGGCGGAGATGAAGATCGTGGTGGGCTCGGGCATACGTGCGCCGCCTCATCTCGCGCTGGCAACATCATAGCCGGTTTGTGACCGGAAACGTCCCTTTGCTGAGGGCGCAAGCGGCGCTTGTCTCTATTCATTAGGTCGCAATGGTTGCGGCCAATATCCTCCCAAGCAAGTGCCATCTTGGGTAGATGGAGGGCATTTCGTGACATTGGAAGAATCACGTCCTTTCCGGCGCCTAATCCACAAGATTCCTTACAGCACAAATTGTCGTTGTGATCTACCCGTCCTGAACGCATTTCCTTTCAAGCCGGTAAAGAAGATTCCAAGATATGGCGTTGACTGGGTATAGTGCATGCAACGGCTTTCCCAGATCGGCGAGGTCTTTGTGACTGCACGATGCTCGAGTCTCCTGCTTTCGGCTATTGCGTTTGCCTGTATCGCGGAGTTGTCTCCGGTAAAGCCAGCGTTGGCTCAGGCTGCCTCAGGGCAGCATCAAGAAGAAACTCATGTCCGCATTGGAGACAGCCTGGTCGCGCTGAATGGCCCGTGGAAGTTCAAGGTCGGCGACTCACCTGTCGATTCCGCAACGAATGCGCCGATGTGGGCTGAGCCGGGATTTGACGACTCCAGTTGGGAAACGGTGGACCTGACGCCGAAGAGCGGCTCGTACGATCCGACCTCTGGAACTTCAGGATATGTCTCAGGCTGGACAGCCAAGGGCCACCCCGGCTACTGGGGCTACGCATGGTATCGCCTCAGGGTAGAGATTGAGGCGAAGCCGGATCTGAGCCTGGCCTTGACCGGTCCGTCCGATGTCGATGACATTTATCAGATATTCGATAATGGCAGGCTGATTGGTGCGTTCGGTGATTTCTCGACGGGCCGGCCGGAGATTTACACGACACGACCAATGATGTTTGAGCTTACCCGGTCTGATACCGAAGATGCGAACGATTCCAGCCAGGTGCTGGCATTCAGAATATGGATGGAGCCGAATACCCTGACTCAAACCGACGACGTCGGTGGTATGCACACCGCACCTTTAGTCGGAGAAAAGGCGGCGGTAGCTGCTCAGTATCACCTGCGCTGGGACGAATTGGTCCGTGCGTATGCAGGTTCTCTCATTACCTGTCTCGTCTTTGGGCTGTTGGGGCTGGTTGCACTGAGTCTTATCCTCTTCGACCGCTCTGACCGGGTTTATGTTTGGATCGGAGCGCTGCTGCTGTCTCTCGCGGCACTAAGATTCCTGATCTTCACCAGTACCTGGACCATGTGGATGAATGCCAATTCAGGTAATTTCATCCGGTATGTCGTATTTGATCCTCTCATCTTTTCTGGATGGGTCATGGTATGGCGGCAATGGTTCCAACTTCGGCGCCCAACCTGGATTCCATGGGTGCTTCCTATCTTGACGGCGCTCCTAATGGTTTCGATGTCTCTTGGGCAAAACTTGTTTTTCACGATCGTGCCACCGCCGGTGGGCCATTTTTTTGAGCTTGTCTCCCTTTGTTTGCGCCTGCTGATTGCCCTGCTGGCGCTGATCACTGTCTTTCAGGGAATCCGCGAGCAAGGGCTGGAAGGCTGGATTGTGCTGCCGGCCGTGCTGCTGGCGGGTATCTCGGAGTTTTCAAATGAGCTGCAATTCCTGCATATTCTGGATTTATGGTTTGCTTTCGGCGTACAGATCACAATGCGCCAGCTAACAGATTTGATTCTTGTAGCAGTATTGGCTCTGCTTTTACTGCGGCGATTGGTGCTGTCAATCCGTTCGCAGCGAAGAATGGCGCTGGATGTAAAGCAGGCACAGGAAGTGCAGCAGGTCATTCTTCCGCAGGCGCGCACGGTGCTGCCGGGCTTGGTAATTGAGAGCGAATATCGGCCGGCGAGAGAAGTCGGCGGAGACTTCTTCCAGATTATTCCTCATAGAGCGGACGGCAGCTTGCTGATTGTGGCCGGAGATGTGACCGGCAAAGGACTGAAGGCCGGAATGCTGGTTGCGTTGCTGGTGGGAGCGATTCGCAGCACGGCGGAGTTGGATTCGGATCCGGAATTTGTCTTGCAGGCACTGAATCGCCGCCTCCTGGGCCGCGGCGATGCGCAGGCGACTTGCCTGGCCCTCCGGGTCGATACGGATGGCAGTGCGACGCTCGCAAATGCCGGCCACATGCCGCCTTATCTCAACGGCGAGGTGGTGAACGTCGAAGGCTCGTTGCCTTTGGGGATGATTGAGGCACCGGAGTTTTCCGTGATGCGGTTCAAGCTGGCAGAGAGTGATCGGCTGGTGCTCATGTCTGACGGCATCGCTGAGGCCACCGACGCGGACGGACATCTATTTGGTTTCGAGCGCGTTAACGATCTACTGCGCACCGCAACATCTGCGGCGCAGTTGGCTGGTGCGGCGCAGAGCTTCGGGCAAGAGGACGATATCAGCGTCATCTCCGTGACTCGCACGGCGGTGCTGGACGCCGTTTTGGCTTAGAACCATTGACCGGAAATCCAAGTGCCGATATAGTAGCAATATGAGGTTTCACCCAATGACGGCGATGTGTTGTGCGTGTTGCTGCACGCTGCGCCGGTCTTGTGGGTGAACTGATCTAAGCTTAATTAGTTCCTATAAGGCCGCGATTCAGCAACTTTGCTGACGCGGCTTTTGTGTTTCTGGTGCAAATTGCACTCTTGGGCCAGGTTGTAAGTACCGAATTGAAATGACCTCGCTTCCTATACTTTCGCGGTGCTTCGATTCTGCCTTCCGGCGGACCTACTGTTGTTGTTGCCGCTGACTCTCTCTGTCATTCATGCGCACGAAGCCTGAAGGCCCTTCCTCTTCGCGCTCGAGTTCCCCAAGCCTGAAGTAACAGGCATTCGAAAGATTCGATTCTGGAGGCATTGTGACACCCGTACGAAAAGTGCATTCTTCCCTTATTCTCTTGCTGCTTATCGGCCTCGCCGCCGCTGCCTACGGACAGATCGTGGGCGGGACAATCAGCGGCGTGGTCCGCGACAAGACCGGAGCGTCGCTTGAGAACGCAACCGTGACGGTTCGGCAGATCGAAACAGGCGCAGTGCGGAACCTGACCACGGATGGCGAGGGGCGATTTTACGCACCGTCGGTGCCGGTGGGCGATTATTCAGTGTCGGTGAAGCTTGACGGTTTTGCCGCCCAGGAACGGAGCGGCATTTCACTGACGGTGGCGCAGAGCCTGCAATTGAATTTCGTTCTCGGCGTGGCGGCGATCCAGCAGCAGGTCGAGGTTGACGCTGTGCCGGAGAGCGTGAACATTACGACGCAGCAGACGGCGGGGTTGATCGACGAGCGCCAGGTCAAGGAGCTGCCGCTGAACGGACGGAGCTACGACGAACTGCTGACGCTGAACCCGGCGACGCTGAATTACACAGGGGAAAGGTCTGGGGGAACAGGCACATCGAATTCCTCGGTAGGGAATATGTTTGCGGTGAGCGGACGACGCCCGCAGGACAATCTGTTCCTGTTGAATGGCATTGAATATACCGGGGCTTCGCTGATTAACGTCACGCCTGGAGGAACGAGTGGGCAACTGCTCGGCGTGGATGCGGTGCGCGAATTCAACGTGGTGAGCGATACCTATGGTGCGAGCTACGGAAAGCGCGATGGCGCGCAAGTGAGCATCGTAACGACCTCGGGCACGAATCAGCTTCACGGAACGGCGTTTGAGTTTCTGCGCAACAGCGCGCTCGATGCGAGGAACTACTTTGACGCAGGCGCGATTCCGGCGTTTCAACGAAACCAATTTGGCGGCTCGCTGGGCGGGCCCATTCGCCGCAACAAGCAGTTTCTGTTTGGCAACTACGAGGGCTTTCGGCAGAACTGGGGGCTGAGCGCAGTAACGCTCGTGCCGGATAACGAGGCGCGGCAAGGGTATCTACCGAATTCTGCGGGAGTGGAGCAGTACGTCGGGGTGAACGCGGCTGTCGCTCCGCTGCTGGCGCTTTGGCCGGTGCAGAATGGGCCGGAACTCGGTGGCGGAATTGCGGAAGCGTTCAGCCATCCGAAGCAGCATATTCTGGAAGACTTCGGCACGGCGCGATTTGACGACAATCTGGGCAGCAAGGATCTTCTGTTTGCCGTTTATACGATCGACGACAGCAGCGCGAAAACGCCGTCGCAGAATCCGCTGAGCTGGATCAGCGAGAGCCTTCGCGAGCAGGTGGCGAGCGTGCAGGAACAGCACGTATTCACTCCGGCGCTGCTGAACACAGCGCGGTTTGGATTCTCTCGCGCCAGCTACTTCTTTACCGGGTCTACGACGGTCGATTTGCCTGGATGGGTGACAGGAGAACCGATCGGGGCGATTGTGATCAGCGGCAGCACAGCTTCGAATGGCGCATCGGCGATTTCGCAGGCGGGAAACAATGTGGGCAGCAACAATACTTCGGCTCGCAATCTGATCACGCTCGACGATCACGTTTATTGGTCGCATGGGAAGAATCAGGTTGAGGCAGGAGCCTGGTTTCAGCGCATTCAGTCAAACGATCTTTTGGCGCAGTTTCAGTATGGACAGGCTTCGTTCAGCACGCTGAATTCGTTTTTGCAAGGAACGGTGAAGACGTTCACCGTAGTGCCTTCGCCGACCGAGTTGGGGTGGCGCTCGATTCAGGGCGCGGGATTTGTGGAGGACACGATCAAGCTGCTGCCGAGGCTCGAGGTGCGTGCTGGGTTTCGATCGGAGTCGACGAACGGCTGGAACGAGTCGCAGGGACGCGCTTCGAACTACATCATTACTGACGGAGTGTTGCAGACTCAGCCGCGAATTGGCAGTTCGGCTTTGACGAAAAATCGCGCCATCTTTTTGCCCGAGCCGCGTGTCGGTTTTGCGTGGGATGTCTGGGGGAATGGGAAGACGGCAATTCATGGAGGCTTCGGGGTCTATCACGGTCTGCTCGACACGTTGGACTACCGACTGGATCAAACGGCGCCGTTCAATACCGCGGAGTCGCTTAAGAACGTCGCTGTGTCGCAGCTGAGCTTTACGCGGGGCACGCCGCCGCCGGCTGGCACGCTGGTATCACCCAGCAATGTGCAGCCGGACATCGAAACTCCGGCGGTGCTCGAGTGGAGTTTGCGTGCGGAGCAGGAGATCGCACCGCGCACTTCTCTTACGGTGGGCTATGTGGCTTCGCACAGTTATCACCAGATTTTGTCGGAAGATATGAACGAACCGGTGCCGGCGTACCTGGCGGATGGAACGGTTTTCTATCCGAGCGGAGCGCAGAACGCGAATCCAGAGCTGGCGAATTCGACGTCGTGGGTTTCGCAGGGAGTGGGATCTTATAACTCGCTGATCATCGATGTGCGGCGATCGTTTGGAAACGGATTTCAATTCCGTGGCAACTACACCTTCGCGAAGAATCTCGACGACGGTTCAGCGTGGAACACGAGCGTGAGTGGAAATACGCCTGCGTTTGTCGAGTTCCCGCTGCGGCCCAAGTTGGATTGGGGGCCGGCGGCAACGGATGTACGCCATGCGGCCTCGCTCAACGGAAGCTACGAATTGCCGTTTGGAAAGCATCAGCGCTTTTTGAGCCACTCTTCCGCGCCGGTGAATTTCGCGGCCGCGGGTTGGACGGCAAGCGCCATTGTGAATGTGCAGACGGGATTTCCGTTCACGCCACAACTCGGCTACAACCCAACGGGCAACGGGGACACACGCAATCCGGTGCGGACTAACTGGAATCCGGAATTCAGTGGGAACCTGTATCCGAAGACAGCGACGCAGTGGTTCAATCCGGGAGCGTTTCTGCCGCCCGCTACGGGAACCTACGGCAACGTTTCGCGCGATGCGCTGACAGGGCCGGGCTCGTCGGAGGTGGATTTCTCGTTGGCGAAGAGCGCGCACTTTACGGAGCGTGTGGGACTGCAATTTCGCGCGGAGTTTTTCAATGTGCTCAACCATACGAACTTCCTGACGCCGAATGAAGTGGTGTATAGCTCGGCTACGTCGGGGATTTCTCCGACTGCGGGGCTGGTAACGGCGACCTCGACAACGTCGCGGCAGATTCAGTTTGGGGCGAAGGTCAGCTTTTAGAGCAGAACCAGAGAGACCGTGTCCTTTTCAAGTTCGTGCAGGGTCGCCGCTCCCTGGTGGTCGCGTCGACTTGAGTGCAGGGCTCCGGGATACAGGATATCTGGTTCTGCTAAAGGCACCGGCGGCCTACCCCCACCCATACTCTGCAGGCAAGTTCCTTATTTTCAACAGTCTGGCAGGAGGGTGCGGCGCCAAAGTCCTCCAACAAAACAACTTAGCTGCAGAGTCCTCTGCTGAAAGGAGTTACGGGTCTTTTTGCAGAGTCTGCGAGGTGTTGAGGCCCCAATTTATGGTCCGACCCGCCGGGGCTCTCGTGGCTCTGCTCCGATCTTCACCTTCATTGTGCGCGAATCGGGGGAAAGTCTACGCAAACTGAATTGCAGGCTCTTAGGGCGAGTGCGACGTGACACCGGAAGACCCCTTTTCTGCGAAGTTGGAGTTCAACGGGGGAGTTTGCGGGTCAACTCTTTCGAGTGGTTACAGCAGAAAAGGCTGACACAAGCTGGTGGACTCGCTTGCTGCCGCAGTGCGGACACACCACTTCGCTCTTTTCGAGATCAGACATGTGGAGATGCTGGGTAAACTCTTTCTTGCAATCCTCGCAGTGAAAGATGTATTGAGACATGGTTGTTTCTCCGCCCAAATGATACGCCTGTTTTGCTCCTGTCATGTTCAGGAGAAGTAGAAAGGCTACGCGGTCGCGGGGAGGAGCTGAGCGGCGTTGGCGGTCGGCGAGGGATTGAGGGTCCGTTCCTTTCCCAGGTATGACAGCGTCGTCCTTTGCCGGGGATGCTGTTGCATATCGATGGCAGCCATCACCAGTGGTCTCAGGATGAGCGCTGGCATGGCCTGATTGTGATCCTGGACAACGCCGCCAGCGAGATCTACTATGCGCAGCTGGTGAAGCCTATAGCGTGCAGTTGAAAACGACCGTGACAGGCGCCAGTTCGATTGCAGGCGCGAGCACCAGCTTTAGTCTGCAATTGCAGCCAGAGGCGGACAAGTCGGTCGGCTCGGAGGGGCACTACATCGGATCGCCCTTGCGAAGCCTCTGCGTGAAATCAACTCGGCCAAGAAATGGGGCCGACCTAGAATCGGCCGGCCCTCGAGATCAAACACACAAGTGTACGCAAGCCTTGGGGGGGCGCTTTCCGCTGAGCGACCCCAATTCACCCGGTTATTGCGTGCTCACTGTGAAACACTCGCTCGCAGTCAGCGACCCAGGAGTCATGGTAACCGTGTCGCCGACCTCGTCCCCCGTCAATGACGCTGAGACCTGGTTCAGATGCTGGATTCCCGTGCAGGTCAGGTTGCAATCTGAGTCAGCCGAACAGGTGCCCGTCTTGCCGACAGTGCACGTCCCGCTCGTGCACTTGCCCTGGGTCGTGACGATGGTTGTTGGGGCGCCGCAGAACTGTGCATCGAACGTGCATGTATAGTCTGCGCCACCCACCGGCAGCGACTGTGGCACAGCGCAAGTCGTCCCGATAACACTCGAGCTTGTATTCGGAATGATATTCCCGAATGCACTGTCAGTCAGCGAGTTCAGGGTCAGATTTTCGTCCGCACCGCTCGTGTTTTTCACGTCGACGTTATACCTGAGCGTCGCGCAGATCTGCAGGTTGCTATTGAAGCTCTTAGTTACTGTCGCCGTGCTCGGCGCATCAGTGGACGTCACCGTGACCTGATTGGAGACAATTGGACCGAATGGCGTGCCGCCCGAAGTTCCGTGCCCGCTGATACTCACAATGTTCTTTACTGCCGCGTTCTCCCCTTGGGTTGCCGTGAAAGAGCACGTGCCGATAGCAGAAGCTGCAATCGACAGAGCCGAACAAGTCGTACTGGTTACCGTCCCGTTGGTTCCTGCCGGACAGGCGGGGAAACCGGAGACCGTGAACACATTACCGTAGGCACTATCACAGATCTGATCAATTGCGATCCCGCCAAAGTTTGACGCGTTGGAGATGGCGAGATTGTATGTAACCGAGCCACCCTCCTGACCCGCGTCGCACGTCGTGTTCCCGGATCCCGTCGTTAGCGTGGTATCGCAACTCTTTGCCACGGTGATCGACGGAGTTTGAACGACGATTGGCACTGTGAACGTGCTGTCGCAATTGCATTTCGAGGGAGAACCCGGTATTGCTGCGGGCACCCATGGATAGTTTGGCGCGGGACTGACGCACAACAGAGTCCCGCCCGGTTGCTGCCAACTTGTGCAGTTCGGCAGAGCCAACTGGTTAGTGCCGGCAGCCGCTTGGCACTTAACGTTGGGGACCTCCACCGTAATCACCTGGTTGTTATCGCTGGTACTGATGTCGCCGCAGGTGTCAGTTGGTGTCGAGAGATCCAGCTCTTCATATTGAGAGGTCCCCAACCATACTGTGTCGTTTAGATTTGCCGACTTGTGCAGGGGCGCAATGATGTTGTCCGCACATGCTCCTTTCAGAGCACTTCCCTGGCCACCTGTTGCGAAATACATCCCAATGTTCTCGCGAGCCGTTGCAGTAGTTGTTACGTGAAAATCGGCGACAAAGCTGAAGGTTGAACCAGCGGAACAGCTGAGGAGAGGGGTCCCGTCGAGGCCTCTCGGACTAGTCGCAAATGCAATTCGAACATCGTTGGCCGTACATTGCACGTTCTTGCCGTAGTCGTCCTGCAAACAGTTTTGTGCGGAGGCCGCTTGCGACATACCGAGTGCCAGGACCGAGACGCTCAAGAGCAGGAACTTACCAAGGCAACTGGGAAAAGGTACAGGGTTACACATAGGCTTTTCTCCATTTGAATCAAGTGGTTACCGCAAAGTAGCGGGCGCGAGGATTCGCGAACCTCCAAACCGGGGAAGTTATTCGAAAGCGAGCTGAGGCTCTTGGATCGGTCAGCAGAATGGATCGAACCTTGCCTTTATTCGTTAAGAAAGTTGAGCAGTCTGTGGACCAAAAGGCAAATTACTCGCCGTTACTTCGGATAACCTGAAGGTTCCGTTGTAAGTCACAAAGAAACAGAGGCTTATGGATGGGTATCCCGCTCAGTCCGAATTGATTACCAAGTTGGGGAGAATCAGTTACCTCGGCTTTGACACGCTCTGACGCGCGGGTACGATAGATTTGGAATTTCGCCAACTGCGGGGCGGACGAGACCTGGAGAACCCGCAATATGACATGAGTTTCTGCACTCTTCGGCCACGGACCCTCGGGTGGGTAAGTTCCCGCAAAGATTTAGGTTGGGCGGAAGTGTGGCCGGCTATCTCTTCTCTTCAGTCGCGGTGACGTCTGTCTTTTCTCTCCCGAAATAGAACCGAAGTGTCCAGACGCTGCGTTCAGGATCTCCGTTCCGTGTGGGCGGCGTGAACTCCCAAGACCGCGCCGCTCGCTGTGCGAGCCTGGCGAAATAATTTCCTGGGCCCGGCGACACATAGGCGGCGTCTGAAACCGTGCCGTCCTGGTTGACCGAGACTCGCATAATGACCTCTACAGGCTCTCGCATCCCACTACGAGCACCGGGCAATACAGTGGGTAAGACTTGCTTTGCAACGAGCCCCTTTGTTTTCTCTTCGGCCAGCGCGTGATCCGCGGCGGATTGGGGTTGTGGCACTGGTTGGTTTATTGAGGGTGAGGCTTGAGTTTCAGTCTCCGGAGCGTTGTAGGGTTGCGCCTTTGGCACAGGCTGGCTGGCCTCAATCTCTTTTGGATTTGCGACCTGCGGAGCGGGAACACCAGTTTGCTCTTGTGACACGGGCCGGCTGATCGCGGGCGCGTTCTGACTCGCCACTGCTGACGGAGTCTCGGCTTTGTGTCTTCGAACCAACAGAACGGAGATGAACGCAATTACAGCGAGAAAGACGACGGCAGACGGCATCACCCAAAACCGGGTCGGGTGCGTTTCTTCGAGGTGTGCGATCGACCTGGAGAAATGGGCTGGATCGGAAGACTTCTCGACTTCGATCATTTCTGCGGGGGAGGAGAGTGGATGCTGCTCGTCCGGGATCGAAATTTCCCTCGTCGGGATTGGGGTTGCTGCAAGGGGAGGCATATCTATCTCGAACGGAATCGGGCCATCGGCAAGCGGGATAGATTTGCTCCCGTCTAATCGTTCCAAGATGGTCTGGATTGTGCACCGCCGGAGAGGATCTATTCGAAGACAGTCCTGCACAATTTCACCAAAGGGGCATGGCAGCGATTCCGTGACCAAGGGTTCCTCATTTCCCGTCGAGTCCCAAGAGGGCAGAGCCTGGGTCATCGCTTCCCACAGGGTCATGCCAACCGACCACGTATCTGCTGCCGCGGTCACCTCTCCATGCGACAGCTCGGGCGCATCGTAATTGCCGTGTTTGGGGATGCTCCTCGTGGCCGAGCCTGCTATCAGAAGATTGGTCGCTGAGAGTTTCGGTTTTAAGTCGGCGAGAAGAATGCTCGTTGGATTTACGTAACCGTGGACTACACCGTTCTGATGAAGATACGAAAGCGCATTGAGAACCGGGCTGAAGAATTCTCTTGCCGTGTCTGCTTTTAGTGTTCTGCTTCGAATGATCTTTGAGAGAGTCGCGTAGGAACGTTCTGTGACCACATACACCAAGTCACTGCGATCGATGACGCATCGGCCGGCTGCGAACACTCGCGTTAAATGCGGATGAGACAGAGCCATTGCGAAATCCCATTGAGCGACGTATGCGTCCGCCTCGGCGCCGCCGGTCAAGAACAGTTGAATGGTGGCTTCCTTTGAACCTTGCAAGACGGTGAGAAACGAGCTGCAATTTCCGGAGCCACCCAACCGTTCCAGGAGCGGAAACTGCCCCTCGACAACACGTCCTTCCCACCGGCTGCCAAAAGAAGCTGTCTCCATGGGAACCGATTCTATCCAAAAGCACACTGATTTATAGCCGGTTACCCTTTTCCAAGCTGCATTTTGGTAATGGGTTCCTGCCAGGAATGTTCCTTAAGTCGAGTCTTCTCTTGATTGCGGTTGACACACATCGAACTGAAGATCAAGCCTCAACGCAAGCTTCTGATTCTGCTTTGCAGGGCACCCCTTTTTGATGCTGGTGTCCAAAATGATTCCCGGATCCGACTTTGATGGACTGCTGACCAAAGGGCTCTTCCGACAAAATGATGCGCATGTTCAGGGGTGGAAAAGCGGGAAGGCCGTCCGCGGGTGCGGACGGCCTTCGATGTTGAGAACCGGGTTGAGGGAATCAGTCCCCAGCGACGGGTTCGGCTTCCTGCTGCTTGGCGACGGGCTTGGCGGCGGCGATGGAGCTGAGGCTCACGAGGCCCTCGACCGGCTTCTCGCCGAGCACGTGTTCGCGGTAGAGCTTGGCCATCTGGGCATTTTCCGCATCCTGCTTGACCCGTTCGGCGTTGCTCAGGGCGGCAGTGGTAACGGCGCGGGCGCGGAGCTTCTCTTCGCGGGCGTTCTTGGCGATGCCGAGATTGTCGAGCGTGTGGTTGGCCTCGGAGTTGACGTGCTCCATGTTGAGCACGAGCTCGTGGCCCACGTTGGTCATGCCGACCTTTTTGCCGCCGGCGAAGATTTCGTGGCGGCCGTGCTCCTCATACCACTTGGTGAGGGTGGCCGTCATGTGCATCTTCTCGATGATGTTGCGCCAGCCTACGCCAGTGTTGTAAGCGCAGAAGCTGATCTCGCCTTCCTGGGTCGCGTAGGGAATGATGCACTGCTCGGTGCGGCGGAAGTCGTAGTTGAACAGATCCTGGAACCACATGCCGGCGATGAACAGGAAGTTCCAACGATCGGAGCGGCGCTTCTTGATGTCGTCCATGGTGCGATCGCCCTTGACGCTGCCGTAATCCTTGCCGGTGGCGTTGAAGGTCTTGTCCATCTTCTTGAGCATGTCAGTGATTTTGAAGTGGGTGGGGGACATGAAGGGATCGTAGTTGCGGAGGAGCGCCAGGCCGAAGCCGAGTACGGACATCCACTTGCCGCGAGCCGCATCATTGACCTTGGCCAGGTCCTTGGCCACGATGTTCATGTTGAGGAACGCGGTGACGGGGGCGGCTTCCTTGGTTTCCTTATCGATCATGAGCGCCATGCCGATGCCGCAGTTGGGGTGGCATCCGCAGGAGAGCTGACCCCACTCCGCGGTCGGCCCGTGAATCAGATCGGCCCAGTCAGAGAAGGTGCTCATAAAGCTGATCGGGAACCAGTCGCGCGCCGGTTCGCCGATGCCGCACTGCTTCTTAATGTCGTGGGCCATGTGCGAGAGCGTGTAGCGCTGAGCAATACGGCGCTCGTCGGTGATGTCCTCGTCGCGGCCCGTGAAGCTGACAGGCTGGAAGCTCAGGAAGCTGATCTTCTTGGGGTTGTCGAGGGCGAACTGGATGATGTGCCCGACTTGCTCGTTGTTGATGCCGTTGATGATCGTGGTGACCGGTACGATGTCAACGCCGGCTTCGTGCAGGTTGTTGATGGCCTGCAGCTTCACGTCAAACAGGTTGCCGACCTTGCGGTGCGAGTTGGCAGCGTTGCCGATGCCGTCGAACTGAAGATAGACGTAGCGGAGTCCGGCTTCAGCGGCAGCGCGGCAGAGTTCCTTGCTCTTCGCGAATTCAATTCCGTTCGAGGCGGCCTGCACACTGTTGTAGCCAACCTTGCGGCTATAGGCCACGGCGTCGAGGAAGTACGGCGAAAGGGTGGGCTCGCCACCGGAGAATTGGACGCTCATCTGCCGCCTGGGCTTGATGGTGATGGCGTTGTCGAGCATGGTCTTGATTTCTTCCCATGTCAGTTCGTGGACGAAACCAACCTGGTTGGCATCCATGAAGCACGGATCGCACATCATGTTGCAGCGGTTGGTGAGGTCAATGGTGAGCACCGAGCCACGGCCGTGGGTGACAGTCGAAGTGCCATGGTTGTGCAGCTTTTCGTCGTTGTGGGCGCGAATGTCGCGACCGGGAAAGCTCTCTTCGAGGTGCTTGAAGAAGGCGGTGTCCATCGACATCACGTCTTCGAAATGGCCGTGCTTGGGGCAATCCTTGACCATCAGGATCTGGCCGTCGCGCTCGATGATCTGGGCCTTGATTTCGCCGACCTTTTCGTTGAGCAGGACTTCATGAGGCAGTTTGCCGTCCAGGATCTGCTTGCGGATCTCGGGAACGCACTTGGGACAGAGCGAGTCCGTGGTGCGGGGCCAGCCGAGGGGCGGCTTTTCCTTCTGCCAGCTTTTCTGCAGGGGCTTGTCGCTCCACTTGGGGGTAAACGATGGGTTGGGGCTGATGCGGTTTATCCGTTCATAGACCACCCACGCGCCTTTGGCAGCGTAAACGACGGCTTTTTCTGCGTACTTGACGGCTTTGGACATAGGCTTTGCAGACTCCTTTGAGAAGGTTTGTCCGGCGGGATGGGGCTGAGCCGGTTCAGCTTACGGCCGGAAAACGGTGCATTCCGGGAAGCTGAATTACCACGAATAGGGTAGTCGGCGCGCCTGATCAATCCAACCCGGGTGCAGCGAATGGCGGAAACGCAGCTTGAATGGTCAATTGGGGGGGGCGAACGGAGGCGGTACGAATCCGGGCGCTGAAGGGCAAGTTCATTGAATGGCAATGGTTTAAGCCGGGAATCACGATGGATTAAGGACTGCCGGGGCCGCCGGTTTTGGCTACCTGGTTGACGATTCGCTGGACGAACACAACTCGGACGTGGATGTGCCGGGCCACGTCGGGCAGAAATTCAGTGATGAAGTTGTCGATGGGGGAAAGGCCGAAGCCGATGGCATAACGCGCGGCGCTTGCCTCTGCGTTCGTTTCACGGCCCGGAACGTAGAGATTGGCGATTTCGTCTTCAATCGCAAATCCGGCGATGTTGGCGTAGTTCGGCATGCCCTCGCCGTTGTCGCCCTGGGTCCACGCGACCTGCAGAATGGCATGGCCGACCCGATGAGGAATCGAAGCCTTGGGCAAGCGGTGATAATGCGGGTCCTGATGCACGACAGAGGGGATGAGGAAGGTACCGAAGAATTCGCCCGTCATGTCTTCTGAATAGCTCACTCCTACATAGCGCGCGAAGCCGGGCATTCCGGGACCGTAGGCGGAATGGGAGTCGGAGCCGATGGCGATGGCGGCATTGCCCAGGATCGTGACCGCGTTAAACGGGTCGAGGAGGTTGCGCACGGCAAGGCGCGCTTTTTCTTTCGGTGTCAGCGCCGTCACTTCCGGTCCGTTGATGAAGCGGTTATACCAGATGATGAGCGGCGGCGGAGGGCACGGCGGTAGTTCCGCGGGGTTGATCGGCTGAGCCGGCGGCGCGACGCTGGGCCGTGCGAGGGCCGGTACAGGATGAATGCCAAGAATAGTTGTCGCCATTCCGCCTGCCGATGCCGCAATTGCCGCGCCTGAAGACTCGCTTCTTGGCACGATACGGCATGGCCCTGTTTTTGATTTTTGGTGTTTGATAACAGGCAGTGGAGCGTCCGGCAGCGGGGCGGCGGGGTTCACCGGCACGGCCTGCCCCGCGCCTGCCAATCCTGCGGACAGCAAGAGGGCGGAGAGCAGAGTCCATTGAATCGACAACGTCATCGCGGTTTGCGAGGGGGGCATCAGGCGGGTGAGAATCCTGCGTTGTCTCTTGTGATCTCTGTGCAGGTCACCCAATGGGCCAGTCCTCGCTGAATGAAAGAGTTTATCGATCGTAAAGCAGTGTAGCGGTCTGACGGCCTTAGAGTAAGGGTTGGTGCTTCATCGCTTCGCCGGTGCTATTTCTCCGACGCTGGTTAGATGCGAAAGGTAACCCCGGCGTAAACAAAGGGTTGCCTTTCATTTGGACGCCGTCAGGGAATACAGGTTTAGGGTCTTTGTTGACCTTCGCAGCACCCACGGCTGTTTGACGAAGCCGTTAGCATTGACGCGTTGGTATGCGCGGCACAGACTAAATACGAGGTAGTTCAAGATGAGCACTTATCCTCCTCCACCACCGGGCCCGGGCGTGGGCCACCGGATTGAAGAAGCTATGGAACTGATTGAGATGGAACTGCGGCACGCGATCGCTTATGTGAATGATGCGGTGATCCCGCAGGTCCGGAGCGAATCGATCTCCGCGATGCGCAAGATGTCGGATACGTTAAGCAATCTTGCAGATCGCCTCGACCGGCAGCCGAAAGGCCCACGCAGCTGATGGGTGAAAGCAAACGTTGGTGCGCGCTGCGGTGTGCGTGCGAGGTGGGATTTGCCCTGGTGTTGCTAGCTGCCGTAGGCTGCGGACACCACAAGAATCCGACATCGTTGCCGCCTGCAGCAACAGCGCCACCGACATATCCAGCTCCTACTCCTGCGCATCCAGCGCCTGTCAATCCTGCGCCCGCTTCTTCCGGTAACGGAAGCGGCCGAATCGGGATTACGCCTGTTCCGACGGGTGGTGTCAGCGCGGAGGATAAGGAATTCATCCTCGAGCATAGGCCCATCTATAGCGAGCGAGGCGAGGCCAGCTGGTATACCGCCCCCTATAAAGGTCGGAAGGCCGCAAACGGGCAAGTGTTCAGCGACGAGGTGTTGACGGCGGCGCATCGCACGCTGCCGATGGGATCGCTGATCGTGGTCACAAATCTGAAGACGCGCCAGGCCTCGGCCATGAGAATCAGCGACCGCGGCCCGTTCGTTCCCGACAAGATCATCGATCTGACCATGGCCTCGGCAAAGTCGATCGGCATCTATCGATCGGGAACCGCACCGGTGCGCGTCGACGTCTACGACACTCCCAAGCCGATTGATACTGGAGGCCGCTGGTGCGTGCAGATCGGGCCGTTCACGAGCGAAGGCAGGGCAAACAAACTCAAGGCAGAGTTGTTGGACAAGTATCCCGGCTCGCGGGTCATTGAGTTTTCGGGAGAGAGAAGCTATTGGGTTCGAATACGCCCCGCGGCCGACAACCGCGACCAGGCCGAGGAGATCTCGCGGAGCCTGGAGCCCGAAGAGGGTAATGCCTATCTGACACGGCTGGATTAGAGGCTGCTCGCGCCCGGTGTGTGCAAGCGGTGCGAGGGCCCGCGCGAATTTGCCTTGCGCAAGCAGCAAAGAAGCGAATAGATTTTGGAATCTCAACCATTGGATTGGAGGACGCAATGGCTATTGGGATTCCAGTGACGCAGGGGGCAAGAGTACGCCAGAACTACCTTGCGATCGTTGTGGCGGCGGTCGCGAACTTTGCATTCGAGGCGCTGTGGTATTCGGTCTTTCTGAAGACATGGCTTAACGGGATCGGTCGCACCCTCGAATGGCTAACCGCGACTGGAATGAGTCAGGCTGTGCAGTTTGGAACGGCCCTCGTTTCCGCGGCAATTATGGCAACAGCAATCTCATGCGTCACACAGCTCACGGGCGCGCAAACAGCGCTGCGCGGAGTCAAGGTTGCCGCGTTGCTCTGGCTTGGGTTTGAGCTTCCGACATGGGCGACGGAGTACATATTTGAGGTGCGCCCACTGAGCCTTTTCGCCATTAACGCCGGATTCTGGCTTGTCGGCATGATGCTGATGGGCGCCATCGTGGGCGGGTGGAACAAGAAATAGCATCCGAGACCTCCCCTCAATCGGGAGGCGGGTAGAAGGGCAGCTTTTCATTCTTCTCGTTGGCGCGACGGATGGTGAGATCGCTGAAGAGCAGTGCAGGTGCGAGCACCGTGCTCGGAATTTCGCCGGAGTAGTTGGCGATCCAAAGCTCTTTGCCTGCCGCCTCGATGCTTGAACGCAGCGCGCGCTGATCGAGATCGTCGAGGACTGCGCCGCGCACCAGCTCCCGTTTGCCATCGAGGTCAACCCGGTAGAGCAGACGCGGAGTCGCTTCGATGCCAAGTGTCGCAACGAAGTAGACGCTCTTTAATCCGCGGTCCTTGGCGAGGGCGATCAGCTTGCGGTTCAATTCATCGTCAGATAGTCCACTCTGCGCAGTCACCTTGAATACGCCGATCACGGGGTTGGCGGGGCCGGCAAGTCCGGCTCGGCCGTGGCCATTGGACAGCGGGAAGTCGCGAACGGGAACTCGACCTATCAGGTAGTTCTCAAGGTGTCCGGAGTTGACCAGCTTGACTGCCTGCGCGGGGATACCCTCGTCGTCGACATCATATGAGCCGATGAGGCCCTTGCCGGCATAGACCTTGAGAGTGGGATCATCAACGATGTCTACGAACTCCGGCAAAATGCGTGCGTGAAAGCTTGAGGAAAAAGGCCCATTGGTGCGCGCCTCGGTGCCAAGCTTGGGACGCGTAGCCGTAACTCCATTGGCCAGCAGAGAGCGCAGCGTATCGGCGCTGGCGTCGGCGCTGAGAAGCACGGGACCGTGATACTCCTCCTCAACCAGCGGCGCCTTGCGCAGTTCGGTTAGCGACTGGATGAGGCCGACCACGGTTTTCTTGAATGCTTCGGGGCTGTCGAGATCATTGAGGAGGACGCCTGTTGTGGCGTAGGAACGGTCCACGCGCATGCCATCGGCTGCCTGCGTACCTACGCCGAAAGATTCCTGGTAGCCGCTTGTCGATTTGCGGACGATGGCGCCTTCGCTGTTGACGAGCCAGATGTTGATTACTCGCGCATGAAATGCGGTTGAGGAATATTGAACATCGCTCTGCGTGGCGCTGACCGAAGCATCGGTGCGGTAAATGCCGCTGTCGCGGGCGGTGCGCTCAACCCACGCGGCCTCGTCGACTGAGAGCTTGAGCGGCTCAGCCAGCGAGACGATCGGCTTCTCCTTGCTGAAGTCGTCAGATTGCGGAAGCGTCTGCACCTGCTTGAGCTCGGCCTGCTTTTGCGCCAGTGCGGAGAGCGCAGCCTTGTATGCCTGGTCGGTGCCTGACCAGAGCGAGGAACGCAATGCAATGGGATCGTCGTCGAGGGAGGCAAGTTCGAGAGCGCCGTCGCCGCGTGGGCCGGAGCTGTCGGTCTTGTAGTCGCCGATGCGGACGGTGATCCGAGCGACCCGCTGATGGCTGTGCTGCGAACCGTTGCTCGCGCCATAGGCTGCCCGAGTCTCAAAGTCGTCTACGTCTTCGATGCGGTATTGGATGAAGAACGGTTTTTCAAATCCCGGCAACTGCAGGTGACCCATGCTGCGGTCGAGCTCTTCGAGCATGGCTTTGAGTACGGGGTCCTTCTCAGCGTCCCGCCCCACGGACTTGGACCTGTCCGCGGGGACCCCGGCGTCGGCGCGGGTTGGCTGCGCTACGGCTGCGCGAGGCGCGATGAAAGTGGCTAAAAACAATGCGGCTGCGGCGAGCAGAGGTAGTCGCCCACCCGTTTCGCACAGAACGCGAAAAGGATGAGGTGCCCTCGACCGTTTGGCAGTGGCTCGAACGGGACTCATTGGGCCTCCTTCGTTACTGCCGCTGCGGGTGCGCCGGGAATCGGCAGAATCGGCGGACGTGCGCTGCCTTGCTGTTGTCGCTGCGTTTCGATTTCGCTCAGCAACATGGCGGGAGCTACCGCACTGACAGGAACGGTGCCCGACTCAGCGCCACACTCGCCATTGAACACTTCGCTCTTGTCGCCGGTGGCAAGGATGCGCTTCATCGCGGCGAGAGGCGTTCCGACAATGCTGACGCCGCGAACGAGTTCGTCGGGGCGGCCATCCACATAGACGCGCCACACCACCAGTGGAATGACCTGAAATGCCTGCGGAGAATTACGCGTCGTCACCGCGAACCCGGAGGAGATGTCTTCGAAATAGAGGCCGTAGGGTTTGCCTTGCTTCTTTGCTTCTGCGATGAGCTCCTCCCGGAGTTTTACTTCTGGAACGGTTTTGCTGGACGTCACGATGAGGTTTCCCTGGCGCCCCGTGGGCATGCGGCCGGTTTGTGAGCGGCCGTGGCCGTTTGACGCAGCGAAACTCGCAATCGGCAGCCGTGACATGAGGAAGGTTTTCAGCACGCCGTTCTGTATGAGATCGACGCGGCGCGCTTTCTGGCCTTCGTCGTCGTAAGTGTAGTTGCCGCTCAGCCAGGTTTTGCCAAAGGTGGAAACGGTGGGGTCGTCGGCAACCGAGAGGAAGGTGGGAAGCACTTCTTTGTTGAGTTCCTTGGTAAAGGTCTGACCTTCTTCATCGCCACGCTGGCGCTGGCCTTCGAGGCGATGGCCGAGCACCTCGTGAAAGAAGACAGCCGCGGCGCGTCCGGAAAGAATTGCGGGTCCATTGAAGGGCTCAGTCAAGGGCGCTGTGCGCAGCGCTTCGAGACTTTTGCCGAGATCGCGAACGGCAGATTCCATCTCTGCCTGCGAAGGGAGGCCCGCCGCTGTTTCGGCTTCAAACGTCTGCGCGCGGAAAAGGTCCATGCCGTCTTCGGCTCGGGTGACCGCGAGAACAACGACGCGGGCCTGCATGTGCGGCGCCACGACACGTGATCCTTCCGATGAGACGTAGTAGTCGGTCTCGTTTTGCCCGGTGAGCATCACCAGGTTCTGATAGACATCGGGATACTCGCGGAAGACGCGGGAGAGAGCCCTGACGCGCTGTTCCCATGCCGCACGATCAACCACAACGAGCGGCGCAGGGTTGGCGACGGACACCTGAGGCTGTTCCTGGCTGAAGTCGGGCGAGGAGTCCTCTTCCTTGGCTCGGACCTGAGCTTCGGTCTTGACGCGCAAGAAGTTGTCGAGGGCGTTGCTGTAACCCGCATTGGTGGCGAGCCACAGCGTGCGGACAAGAGCCTCGCGATCGTCACCAAGTGGAAGCTGCAGGCTGTTAACCGCCGAGCTGCGATGGTTGCCGTGTGTGTTGTCGAGTTTGGGATCGCCGAGGCGCACCTGCACATCGGCCACGCGAACGCGGTTGGTCGAGCTGTCTGCCAGCGCTCCGAACTGTGCTCGGATGGAAACCCCGCTGGCGTCGCTTACCGAGTAGCTGAGGAAGTAGGGCGGCAGTTGTTTGTCGTCTCCCTGCTTTCCCAGCGAGGTGTATGCGCGATGCAACTCGGTCGTCATGGCGTCGAGGAGCACGGGGCTGGCTTGCTGCGCGCCGGCCGTAGCGGTTAACGCGGCAGCCAGGGCGAGCACAGCACGTACTGCGAGCCTCAAAGAACTTTGATAGGACGTCAAGGAGGTTCGCCATGCGGCGGCAAGAGATTTTTCTGGCATAAGTTGAATACAGTTGGACAAAAGCACTGGTAGGCTTGATTGTCTCAGAATTGCCATGTGCCGAGGGGAAAGTCCCATGAGAATTGGTTATCGCGGCCTGGTCACGATTTGCCTTGTCCTACTGCTGGCGGGTCTGGCGCCGCGCCTGTTTGCCGGCCAGACTCCCGCGTCGCCTGAGTCGTCTCAGGCAGCTTCTTCCCAGCCGAATCAGCAGCAGGCCTACTCTCTTCCGCCTGACAAGCTGGCCAAAGCGATTGCCCTGAGCCGCATTCGCAACATCATGGACATCGTCGGCTCGCTCTGGGGGCTGGCCGTGATCTGGCTGTTGCTGGCGACGCGCTCCGTGGCCCGGCTAGGCGCCTGGGCAGAGAGCGTTTTGAAACGGCGGTGGCTGCAGGGGTTGCTGTTTTTCGCAGCGCTTATCGTCCTTCTCACTGTGGCGGGATTGCCGCTGGATATATTCGGGCACCATGTCAGCCGCGAATACGGCATCAGCGTCCAGGGCTGGGGCGGCTGGCTTGGCGATCAGGCCAAGGCGTTGGGCCTGTCTGTTGTGTTTGGCTCGCTAATACTGCTGCTCTTTAACTGGATCGTGCGCCGTTGGCCTAGGCGTTACTGGCTCGGAATCTGGGTCGTTACTTTGCCGATTCTGGTTCTGGTCCTCTTTGTATCTCCGCTGCTTGAGCCCATCTTTAACCAGTTCGAGCCTCTGGCCAAAAACCATGCCGGTTTGGTCACGGACCTTGAAAAGGTTGTAGCCCGGACCGGGACGAACATCCCGCCCGACCGCATGTACCTGATGAAGGCCAGCCTGAAAACCAATGGCCTCAACGCGTATGTGAGCGGCATCGGCGCCACCAAGCGCATCGTGGTTTGGGACACCACGGCCGGGCGCATTCCCGATGACGAAGTCATGTTCGTTTTTGGCCATGAGAGCGGCCACTACGTCTTGAAGCACATTCCCAAGATGCTGTCGGGCATTGCGTTCGTCTTATTCTTTGTCTATTGGGCTTGCGCCGGGTTCGCCGGCTGGCTCGTTGCGCGCTTTGGGTCGGGCTGGAACGTTGAGGCGCTGTCGAGCCGCGCCGGATTTGTGGTTCTCCTCTTTGCTATATCGGTTGCCAACTTTGTGCTGGAGCCGGCGGGAAACACCTTCAGCCGCCATTTCGAGCATGAGGCGGATGTGTATGGGCAGGAGGCCATTCACGGCATTGTCGCCGACCCGCAGAAAACGGCGGTCGCGGGCTTCAACGCGCTGGGAGAGGCATGGCTGGAGGACCCCAATCCAAACCCCCTGATTGAGTTCTGGGAGTATAACCATCCATCCGTCAAGACGCGGGCCAACTTCGCGGCCCATTACGATCCATGGGCCAACGGGGGCAGAGGGGAGTTTTTCGCCAGGTAGGGGTTCAAGCTGCCAAGGCGCGCAATCCTGACATCGAATAAAATGGAGGGTGCGATGGTGCTTCCCCCCGTCATGTCGATCCTTGCTTCCCTTGCCGGCCTGGTGGCAGTGACCATCTGGCGTCTGCGCGAGGCCAGGACCGCGGTCTCCCTGAAAAAGATCGTGATTCCTCCACTGGGGATGGCGACCGGGTTCTCTATGTTTTTCGTTCCGGCGTTTCGGATTCCGTGGAGCTGGGCGGGGACGGCGTTCCTGATCGGCGCGGTAGCGCTGGCGTGGCCTCTGTTGCTGACCACCCGGCTTGAGCGGCGCGGCGACTCGGTCATGATGAAACGGTCGAGTGCCTTCCTGGTGGTTTTGCTGGGGCTGGCGGCGATTCGCTTTTTGGCGCGCGGGTATTTCGATACGTTCCTCGATGAAAAGCAGACTGCCGGGGTGTTCTTCATTCTGGCGTTTGGCATGATCGTGATCTGGCGGGCCAAACTGCTGCTGGATTACAGAAGGCTGACGGCCGATCTGGCGAGTGGGACCGCTTAGGACAGATATTTGCTCCCCTACAATATTGATATGCAGTTTCTTTCCCTTTCGCGACGCCGTACTGACGCATTTCCCCCTGAGGCATTTACTCCTGAGCTGCTTGGTCATGAGGGCCAGCGGGTCAGGGAATTGCACACCGCCGGGATTCTGAGCCAGATCTGGCTCCGCGGCGACATTCCGGGCGCATCGATTCTCTGGGAGGCCGAGAGCGAGCAGGATGTGCGCGACGCCATCGGGAGTTTGCCCATTTTCAAAGCCGGCATGCTGGAACTGGTCGTGTTGGTGCCGCTCAAGCCTTATCCCGGATTTCCGCCGCCCGCGAGCTAAATCCCAATATCCGTGGAAGTTTTGATTCTGTCCAATGGCCTGCTTTTCCTCAGTGCCGCTACCGTGGCTGCAAGTCGTACACTAAAACTTCGCTATTTTATGCAGGAGAATCCCTTCCATGGCTTATCCCACGAATTACCGCTACACCCGCGAACATGAGTGGATTTCGCTCGAAGGCAAAATTGGCACCGTCGGCATCACCGATTATGCGCAGAACTCGCTGGGCGACATCGTCTACGTCGACGCGCCAAAGGTGGGTGATTCTATCAAGGCCAGTGCTTCGTTTGGCTCGGTTGAAAGCGTAAAGGCGGTCAGCGATCTGTATTCGCCGGTGAGCGGGACCGTCACGGCGGTGAATGAGGAGCTCAAGACGGCTCCCGATAAGATCAACGAAGCGCCCCACGAGGCATGGATCATCAAGATTGAGCTGTCTGATCCCTCGGAATTTGAAAAGCTGCTTGACGCTGCGGCTTATGAGAAGTTTATTTCCGAAGAGACGGCGGCGTAGAGGCAAGCTCCGGACGGCGAGCCACTCGCGATGCTTTTCGGATTCGGAGCGGCATCACCTGGCAAGGCCATTTCCGGTTCGTCAAACAGGCTTTTAGCTAGAAGCTAGAAGCTAGAGGCTAGAAGCTGACATGCGCTATCTTCCAAAGTCGCCGGCTGAACGAGAGCAAATGCTCGCCGAGATCGGCGCAAAATCCATCGACGACTTGTTTGCTGTGATTCCTGCCGAGTATCGGCTCAACCGCGATCTCGATGTACCGCGTCAGCAGGCCGAAAGCGAGATCATCAATTACTTTCGCGAGGCGGCGCAGAAGAATGCCACCAACTACGCCAGTTTTCTGGGGGCCGGAGCCTATCGCCACTACCGGCCGGTGATTATCGATTCGCTGGTGCAGCGCGGTGAGTTTTTGACCAGCTACACGCCATACCAGGCCGAGATTACACAGGGCACGCTGCAAGCCATCTTTGAATTTCAGACCATGATCGCCGAGCTGACTGGCATGGACGTGGCCAACGCCAGCATGTACGACGGATCAACGGGCGCGGCTGAGGCTGTGATGATGGCCGTGCGCGTCACCGGGCGGCACAAGGCAGTCGTAGCCCGGACGGTGCATCCGGAGTATCGCGAAGTGATGGCGACTTACGCGAAACATCAAGGCCTGCCTTCGACGCTGGTCGGCTATGACGCGAAGACCGGGCGGATTGATCTCGCGGCGCTTGAAGCGGAAGTGACCGAAGAGACGGCAGCGGTGCTGGTGCAGAGCCCAAACTTTTTCGGCGTGATCGAGGACATCCCGGCCATCGCGGAGATCGCCCACAGAAAAGGCGCGCTGCTGATTGTCTCGATCGCGGAGGCGGTTTCGCTTGGCGTCGTTCGGCCTCCGGTGGAGGCGGATATTGTCAGCATGGAGGCGCAGTCCTTTGGCGTCGCGCTGAGTTATGGCGGGCCGTTTTGCGGAGTGATCGCAGCCAAGGAACAGTATCTGCGCCAGATGCCGGGACGCCTCGTCGGCCAGACCGTAGACCACGACGGCAATCGCGGCTTTTGCCTGACGCTGTCGACACGCGAGCAGCACATTCGCCGCGAAAAGGCGACTTCGAACATCTGCACCAATCAGGCACTCGTGGCGTTGATGGCGACGATCTTCCTGGCAGTGTATGGCAAGGAAGGTATTCGCGAATTGGCGGAGCACAACCTTGCCAAGGCGGATTATGCGGCGAAGACGCTGGCCGAACAGCCGGGTGCGAAGCTGCTGTTTACGGGTGCGCCGCGATTTCACGAATTTGTGCTGGAGACGGCTGAGCCGTCCGTGCTGTGGAGCAAGCGGCTCATGGAAGAGAAAATCGTCGGCGGCATTGAACTGGGCCGGTGGTATCCCGAGTTGGGCAACGCGACCCTGTGGTGCGCGACCGAAGTCATCACGCGCGAACAGATCGATGCTGCGGCGCGGGTGCTGGCGGCAGGGTTGGTGGAGGCGTAGGGGACACGCTGTGTCCATTAGGTTGCGGGATTCGTAACGCTTTGTACCAAGGCACGGAAGACGGTCGACCGCATTGCGATTTCAGTTGTTCGGCGTGACCAAATGACGGAGTTTGAAGAGGCATAGAAGAATGTCAGCAACTGAAAATATCGGCCCACGCACGACCGGCAAGGTTCGTCCGCACCAGACGCAGAACGAAGGGCTGCTCTTCGAGAAGTCGTCGCCGGGCAAGCGCGCATACAAAATGCCGCCGCTCGATGTTCCCGCTGTGGACGCTGCCACAGTATTGGGATCTTCGTATCGTTCGCACAGCGCGGAGCTCCCGGAGTTGAGCGAGATTGAAATCATTCGCCACTTCACCCGTCTCTCCACGTGGAACTACGCAATCGATCTCGGCATGTACCCGCTCGGCTCCTGCACGATGAAGTACAACCCGCGCGTCAATGAATACGTCGCGCGCATCGAGGGGCTGGCCGAGGCGCATCCATATCGTCCCGAGTCGCTGGCGCAAGGCGTTCTCGAAGTCATCGATCTGCTGCAGCGTTGCCTGCTCGACATTACCGGCATGGAAGCGATCACGCTGCAGCCAGCCGCAGGCGCGCATGGGGAGTTCACCGGCATCCTGCTGGTTCGCGCCTGGCATGAGTCGAAGGGCAATGCGCGGCGCAAGGTGCTCATCCCCGACTCCGCGCACGGCACCAACCCGGCCACCGCGGCGATCTGCGGTTATGCCGTTGAAAATCTCAAGTCGAATGCCGATGGCGGGATCGATCTCGAAGCCCTCGAGCGGCAAGTCGATGAAGAGACTGCGGCGCTCATGCTGACCAATCCTTCGACCATCGGCGTCTTCGAGAGCCAGATCCACAAGATTGCCGACATTCTGCACGCCAAGGGCGCACTGCTCTTTATGGATGGCGCGAATATGAACGCCCTGGTCGGCAAGGTTCGCCCCGGCGACTTTGGTGTCGACGTGATGCACCTGAATCTGCACAAGACCTTCTCAACGCCGCACGGAGGCGGTGGACCCGGCTCAGGCCCCGTGGCTTGCAAAGCGTTTCTCGAGCCCTTCCTCCCTACACCAGTGCTCGTCCAAGACAAAGACGGTGCGAAGCACTGGAATTATGACCGGCCGCATTCCGTGGGTCGCGTCCGCGCGTTCTATGGGAATGTCGGTATGTTCATTCGCGCGCTGGCATACATCCTCGCCAACGGGCCCGACGGCTTGAGGCAGACCACGGAAGACGCTGTGCTCAATGCCAACTACATCCGTGCGAAGCTTGAAGACCTCTACGAGCTCCCGTACAAGACTCCGTCGATGCACGAGGTTGTTTTCTCTGACAAGCGCCAGGCCGCGAAGGGCGTAAAAACCGGCGACATCGCCAAGCGGCTTATCGATTATGGATTTCACCCCTACACGGTGAGTTTCCCGCTGATAGTGCACGGGGCACTCATGATCGAGCCCACGGAAAGCGAGTCGTTGGAGGAACTGGACCTCTTCATCGAGGCCATGCGCGCCATTGCTCGCGAGGTCGACGAGACGCCAGAGCTGGTAAAGACGGCGCCACACTCAACGCGCGTCTCCCGGCTTGACGAAGTTCAGGCGGCGAGAAAGCCGATTCTCCGGTGGCGGCCCACGCAAGGCTAACTTCTTTCATTGCAGGTTTTATGCAGCGCTGGGCTGTCAACAAAGTTGTGGTTTTTGCTGCCGCGGTGACCTGGGAGTAACCTCTGCACCATGTAACTTTTCGGTTGAATCTGGTTACTGCAAGCACCTAAAGATATCCGCTTATCCTCCACATTTTTATTGCTTTCCCACTGACCGAAATCGGATAATCGTTCACCCAGGGGTTGTTGCATTTTGAACCGGGTGTGGGTGCATCCGGCGGCTGTAAGAGATTCGTTTGTCCGCGATGTCAACAGGGCCTTTCCTCAATCTGGCGGCGTGTTGGAAATCGAAAATCCTGACGGACCGGCGAGAATCTGTCCAGCGCGACAAGAGTGATTTAGAGATGCGCCAATCCCCACCGAGTGCCGTTTAGACCGGTGGCGGTTCACGGAGGTCGAGGTCGACTATGAAGAATTCATTCCGAGACGATAACGGGCAGGTTCTGGTGTTGACTGCGCTGAGCATGGCGGCTTTGCTGGGTTTCATGGCGCTGGCCATCGATGTGGGCATGCTCTTCCGCGCCAAGCGCAATCTGCAGATGGCTGCCGATGCCGCTGCGACTTCCGCGGCGCTGGATTACTTCTACAACAGAGGATCAAACACTGCCGTTTCGGCGGCGCAGACAGTTGGCACGAGATCCGCGAATGACAACGGTATATCGACTTCCAATGGCGCCACGATCTCGATCAAGTCTGGCGGATCGGGTACTTTTGCGACGCCGTGGCACGATTCCACGGGCTACTTCGAGGCGACCCTCACCCAGCCAAGCCCGTTAGCCTTCATGGCCTTGTTTGGTTACAACTCGGTGCCGGTAGTGGCCAGGGCGGTGGCGGGCACCCCGGGGGGGAGCAACGAAAACTGCATCACAGTCCTGGGTACGACCGGGACCCTCGGTGCGGGCGCCAGCGGCGGAGATTCCACAGTATGGCTGCAGGGCTCTTTCCAAGTGAATGGACCAAAATGCGGAATGCAAATTGATGGTACCGGATCGGACACCCTCCATTACAACGGGAGTGGCGGATCGACATCGCTTGCTTACATTGGTGTTGTCGGAGGAGCCGGCGGAAACGTGGGCAGTTACTCGCCAGCGCCTGTGACCTCAGTGGCGGCGGTCTCCGACCCTTTGAGTGCGGACAGCTTTCCCACCCCGACCAGTTGCATTACGCCCCCTGGGGGCGCAATCACCGGGACGATCGGTACTTCTGGTGGAACGGTCTGTTACCAGGGCAATGTTACGGTGACGAACGCGGTACTTAGCGGCACTGTGATCTTCAACGGTGGGAACGTAACATGGGGCGGCAACGTTAGCAGCGGGACGGGCGGCACTACGATCGACATCGTCACAGGCGGTATGCAAGAAAATTCCGGTACGGTCTTCAACCTGACAGCGCAAACGACAGGGACGATGCCGAACGTTGTGCTCGCGGCCCCCACAACGAACACCAGCGTATTCGAGATTCAGTTCGGAAACTGCAGTGGCACGTTCAACGGAATTGTCTATCTGCCGGCTGCGACTATGTACTTCCAGGACAGCGGTGGCGATCACTCCGGAGGCCTCACCTTCAATATAGACCTGGTGGTGGGCCAGCTGGATGACAAGACAGCGACACTGAACATCAATGGATTCACCGCCCCCGGTGGGTCACCGGACCCATTGGCTCTGGTCACGCTGGTTGAGTAAGGAGACAAAATGGGCAACATAAACAGCATGATTCGCAGAGGGTTTCGATCGGGAAAAGCTGGTGAGTGCGGTTCAGCGCTGGTTGAAGCCGCTCTCACGGCGCCGCTCTTGATATTGATGCTGCTCGGTGCGACTGAGTTTGGTCGCGTGGCATACATGTCGATCCAGGTGTCGAACGCAGCGAAAGCCGCCGTGCAGTACGGCGCGCAAACCCAGATTACGGCAATTGATACTGCGGGCATGCAGACAGTGGCGCGGCTTGAAACATCCAGTCTGATTTCGAGTGGCGTCAATGTCAGCGTCAACACCGCCCTTAACTGCTCGTGCTCTTCGCCGGATACATCCACTGCTCCGTTCAACTGCTTGGACGCACCCATTGATTCGTGTGCGTCCCCGTCTTTTGTTGAGCAAACGCTCTCGGTTACGGTCACGGCCCCGTTCGACCCGCTTGTTCATGTAACCGGGCTTCCGGGGCCGTTTACTCTGCGGGGCCATGCGGTGCAAAAGCGCCTGAACTAGGAATTGGGAAAATTGAAGTACGAGGAACGAACCAAAGGAACGAACCATGGGTAGACCAATGCTTGGATCGCGGGGACATCTCAAGTGCTTCGGGGCCTCGGGGGTTGAAAGACCCGGAGATCGAGGAAGTGCGGTTCGGCGACTTCTCAAATGCGATTCGGGCGGTACCCTGGTCGAGTTCGCACTCTCAATCAGCCTGGTCATAATGATGCTGTTCGCCGTGATCGAGTTCTCCTTCGCGCTGTACAGCTATCACTTCGTCAATGAAGTCGCGCGGAACCTGAGCCGCTACGCCATGGTCCGTGGTTCGTCCTGCAGTAGTAGCAGCACGATGCCGAACTGCGGCTTTACCGACTCGGGCGCCACGCTGCAGACATACGCCCGCGCAACCTTCGTATATCCGGGAGTGAATTCAGGCCAGCTTAACGTGACTTCGACCTGGTACAAGCCGGTACCAGCCAATGGATTAAACCCGACTTGGACGGTCTGTGGCTCCGGCACCGGTTGCAATGCTCCAGGAGACATGATCCAGGTCACCGTGACCTATCCGTTCTTCCTGAGCATCCCATTCTGGAACTCCACGACGCTGAACGTCTCGACCTCATCCCGAATGGTGATCTCGCAGTAGTATTCCAGCCATTTACAGATCGGAACGGTGCGCGTGCGATATGTGCGCGCACTTTTGTGTTTCTGGGCTCCGATGCAACTCATTGGACAACGCAACGATTTAGAGCCGTTTGATTGATCAATCCGTCGCAGGTACTTCCCCCTTATTACCTATGTGGGACTTTAGTAACCTCCAAGTAACCCAAATTACTTGTTCGGTAATCCGTTACTTAATAGAATCCAACCCAGTCCCCAGAGGGCCCCTGTATTTGAGCTGATGCTTTCCTTGTTGTCCCGAGGATCGATGGAAGGTGGATTCATGCGCGACTTCAGATTGGGTTTGGGTGGTAAGAGAGGTTCTATGAAGAAACTGCTAAAGGAAGACGGCCAGACGCTTGTCCTTACGACCCTGTGCATGGGTGTGTTGCTGGGATCGTTGGGAATGGCGATTGACGTGGGCATGCTTCTTCGTTCGAAGCGCAACATGCAGATCGCCGCCGATGGAGCTGCCCTGGCGGGAGCAACGGCGCTCTACTACAACGCTTCTGTTTCGACAGCGGTGAATGCGGCCGCCAAAGCCAATGGCGTGGACCCGTCCGTGACCGGCAACGTCGTCATGGCCACTTCGGGGCAAGCCCTGGGCTCAACGGCCTGTGCGAGCTGTGTGCAAGTCCAGCTTTCCAAGCCGGCGCCCACGATCTTCATGCAGTTTTTGAGCCAATGGATATCGGGCAACAAGTTCGCCACCGTGAACGTATCGGCGATATCAATCGCTGGCGCACCGGGCACCGGGAAGGCGTGCGGATACATCATGAGTCCCAGCGGCGACGATGCGCTTTGGATTCACGGTTCCGGGGCGATCGTTGCGCCGGGTTGCGGCATGTATGTGAACTCAAATGCCTCCGATGCCCTTTGTGTCACGGGAAGCTCCAGTAAATCGGACTTCGCGTGGGTGGATGTAGTCGGGCAGCAGGGGAACGGGAACTGCAAAGGAACTATCAGTTCCTCCACAACCGTGTATACGAGTGCCCCTGTGCAACCCGCGCCGTTCTCGAATCTCGCTGACCCGGCAAGTCAATGCCAAACCGCCTCGAACCCGACGGGGACTGTCGCCGTCGTTACGCCAACCAGTAACACGCTCACTGGGACAATTACTGGGCCCGGTTTCGGAAACGTTGCATGCTACGGCGGGAGCGGCGGCGCTGCCATTACGATGAATGGCGCAACCCTGGGGCCTGGCACTTATGTCTTTACGACGGGAGTGACCATCTCCGGCACCGATACAGTCGGAACCAGCAGCACAAACGGCGGTGCGACGATAGCCGTATCCGGCGGCGCGCTCACCGTCAACACAACCTCCGTCTTCAATATTCACGCCCCCACATCCGGCACCTACAACGGATTAGCCGTATACCAGTCGTCTACAGACACCTCCAACATGTTGCTCTCGTTTGGCAGCAGCGGAGCGACGTTTGACGGAATGGTCTACGCTCCAGGCGCTCAGGTGGAGCTTCACGATCAGGGCGGCACCGGCACGACCACGAACTTTGCATTTGTTGTCGGAACGCTCTATGACAACAGCAACATCGATATCAATTTCACAAACTACACAAGCGCGCACCCAACTACCTCACCGTTCAGACTCATCACGCTGGTGGGATAGGAGAAGAAGATGATCAAGAGAATGTTCAAACGCTGGAACGGGGTCAGGACCCTTCGCGAAAACGAGCAAGGCGGAGCCCTGGTAGAGCTTGCGCTTTCCATGCCGCTTCTGACTCTCATCCTGATGGGTGGAGTTGAGATGGCCAAAGTCGCCTATGCGTCGATCGAGGTTTCAAACGCCGCCAGCGCGGCCGTTCAATATGGCGCATTGAAGTCCGCGAACACGAGCGACTACTCGTGCAGCGGGACCTATCCAAGTTCGACATGCACCGGCGGCATCGCCAATGCGGCCGTAAACGATGCGGCAAATCTCAATGGAATCGTCGTTACGTCGGTCGCGCTGGCCTGCTCATGCGCAAATACGGCCTACACTCCAACAAGCTGCACGGATAACTCAACGTGCAGCACCCACAACACTTCGATGATATCCACGCTCACCGTGACCACCAAGGCCCCGTACACTTCTCTCTTTCGCTTCTCCGGTGATCGGGGCAGCTCCGCATACAACCTCTACGGCAAAGCCAGCCAGACGGTATCGAACCAATGAACAACACACTATTGCGGAAATTCAATCGAATTCGCTCCGAAGAGGGGTCAGCCCTGGTTGAGATGGGTATCGCCTCTTCGATGTTGATGGCCGTTCTTTTGGGCATCTTTGAGTTGTCCCTCGCGCTGTATGGGTTTCACTTCGCCTCGGATGCGGCTCGGGAGGCAACCCGATTTGCAATGGTGCGCGGCTCAAACTGCGCGCTGTATGTAAACAACGCGTATTGCTCGCCTACTGACGCCCAAACAACCGGCGCGGACAGCGGCGATATACAGGCCTACGTGCACAACCTGGGTTATCCCTACTCGTCGCATATGACGACGACGACGAACTGGTACACCGCGAGTTCGACCACGCCCACGACATGGTCGACTACCGCTTGCTCGGGAACCGGCTGCAACAAACCGGGGAACGAGGTGCAGGTCAAGGTGACCTACGCTTATCCCTTGAATATTCCGTTTTTGCCGGCGTACTCCATCAACATCACCAGTACATCTGCCTTGGTGATCGCGCAATAAGCTCAGCCCGACCGCCGGCGAGAGGCTGATTGTTCGGCCCAAATGCGGTGTGTCATCCTTATCGTTGCTGAGGTTGGCCCCTTCTCGTTGAGTTGGGGCCTTCGCTTTTGGGGCTGATTCTACAGAGAATTTTCGACCGCTCGGTCCCCAGCGGATTCGTCATGGCGGCGATTTCCTGATTTCCGAATTGCAGCTCAAATATCCACACGCGACCTTCCTGGGATTGGGCGCTGGATTGAGCCTAAACTTGGGCTATGGCCACACTCTCTGCCCTGTCGCTCGACGCCGGAATGCCGGCTAATCTGGATGCCGAAAAGACGATTCTAGGCGCGATTCTGCTGGATAACGCAGCCCATTCCGAGGCTGCGGAGAAGATCGAGCCGGACGACTTCTCGCTGGACTCGCATCGCCGCATCTTCCTGCGCATGACGGAGTTGATGAACTCCCAGCGCGCAGTGGATATTGTGACGCTGGCCCATGAGCTTTCGCGCAACAAGGAGATCGAGGCGGTGGGCGGCGTCGCCTACCTGGCGTCACTGACCGAGGGTTTACCGAACCGGCCGGTGATCGAGGACTACATCCGCATCGTCAAGGACAAGAGCCTGCTGCGCAAGCTGATGCTCATTTGCTCTGCGGCGATTGCACGCGCGGCGGATCAAAGCGAGACGGCGCTTGAGGTGCTGGGAGCGGCCGAGCAGCAGCTGCTCGAGGTCGGCGAAAAGGGAATCACCCACGGGCTGCAGCCGCTCGACCAGATCGTCGCCAATTCCTTTGGCACGATTGATAACTTGTACAAGGAAAGCCGCGAGGTCACGGGGTTGGCCACCAACTTCACCGAACTGGACCGCATGACCAGCGGGCTACAGAAGGGCGAACTGATCATCATCGCCGCTAGGCCCTCGATGGGAAAGACGGCGCTGGCCATCAACATCGCCGAGAACGCGGCAATCAAGAGCAAGGCCATCGTGGCGGTATTCAGTCTGGAAATGAGCAAGGAGTCGCTGCTGCGACGCATGCTTGCCTCGCAGGCTTGGGTGGATCAGCGCAAGCTGCAGACCGGTTTCCTTGGCCGCGAGGACCAGACGAAGCTGCAAAATGCGCTTGAGCAACTGGTCGAGTCGCACCTCTTCATCGACGACAGCGCCGGCATCTCGCTCTCAGAGATGCGCGCGAAGGCGCGACGCCTCAAGCAGACTGCAGGCGGGCTGGATCTGGTGGTCGTGGACTACCTGCAACTGATGTCGGCCACGCTGCCGTCGGCGGGCGGCAAGCGCTATGAAAATCGCACGCAGGAAGTTTCGGCGATCTCTCGCGGTCTGAAAGCTCTCGCCAAGGAACTGCATGTGCCGGTGGTTGCACTCTCGCAGCTTTCCCGTGCGAGCGAGCGCAGAGGCGAAGACAAGCGGCCGATGCTGAGCGACCTGCGTGAGTCGGGCTCGATCGAGCAGGACGCGGACGTGGTGGCTTTCATTCATCGCGAGGCCTACTACAATCGCGACGAGGAAATGTCGGAGTCAGACAAGGCCAAGTCGGAGATCATTCTTGCCAAACAGCGCAACGGGCCGACGGGCACAGTGCATTTGAATTTTGTGTCGCGCTATACGCGGTTTGACGATCCGGCCAACGAGCACGCAATGTGATCTGACCAGCGAATTGCCGTCGGCCGTGACGATTGGGCGACTCCCCCTAAGGCTCGTTGATAATCAGCACCACGCGGCCTGCGATGTACTCGCCCGGCGATGCTGCGGGACCAAGCTCAATCAGATCCACAGGAAATTTAATGCTCAGTGGCCGCAGCACAAGCCGTGTGCTGAGATAGTCGGCGTATCGCAATGTAAGGTGCGCTCCATCACGGACCGCGCAGAGATTGGGCCGGCTGGGTCGATAGGGAATGAGCGAGTTGTAGTGGCGATCGATGACCGCGAGCGCTTCGGGCAGGACGAGTGGATCCATCGGCAGCGCGTCGGAAGGAGAGATGCGCACGGCGACAAAGCGCTGCCAGGCGCGCCGCGCGGGGGTAGCGCGCGATCGGAGCCCATTCAGCGCCTTGGGCGGCAGGTGGAGCATCGATTGCACCGCAGTGGGCCGGATGTGCGGATCAAACAACGCTGCGTTATGGGACACCAATGGCACGGCGCCGCTTTCCTCATGGGTGCGCCACTGGCTTGAGTTGCAGGTTGCGGGCAACAGATCGGCAGCCGCCAGATGCTGCGCGGCGAGCATGCGGTCCATGGCCTCGAGAGAAAGCTGGCCGCGGTTGTGCAGGAAATTAGACAGATGCGACTTGCCAAAGCCGGTTTGCCTCGCCAGCAAAGAGACACTGACGGTTCCGCGCTCTATCCTGCGCAGTAACTCAACCCGGAGGCGTTCATGCATCTGGGTGAAATTCATCTGTGCAACGTCCGCCACCGGGCATGGAGACAAATCACCCCTGTTTTTTTTGACCAAACCGAATTGCGCCGAATAGCCTTCATTGTCGTAGACAGATAATTGTTGGGTTCGGTCATAAGAGGAATCTAAGGGCGAAGCGTTGACGCACGAGAGACAGTTCACTAGATTGGCTTTACTTTAGCTCGCATAGTTTTGTGGGAATTCTCTAGGAACAGGCTCGGCAGGCACAATCGGACGAGGGTGTTAGTCTCCCTCTTCGGTAACCGATGAGCATGTGGGCCCATTTGAGTGGACCGATCCTCCTGACCCCCGTCTTAGACGTAGCAGATGCGCCTGAGATATGCTCGGCGAGCCTTTCCAGAGTCTGCGCGCTAATCATGATGACAAATAGCGAGAGAATCCAGGCGGCAATTGAGAATCAGGACAACAGAATCCTGAGTCGCTGCGCCTGCTTCTCTTTACCCCGCCGAAGAGACCAATGCAAATTAGCCCGGCGGAAAAAATGGCACTTATGGAGATGCCGTCATGGAGTTGTGCGTGCAATTGAAGGTTTGCGAAGGATGTGGTTGTCTATGGTACCGGGCCCAAACCGAGGGGACTGTTTATTGCAAGGAGTGTGAAACGAAGCTGAGGGAGTTTCCCTCGCCGGAGACAAGAAAGCGGCGAGGGCGGCCACCGCGTAAGCCGCTGGTGCGGGTGTGGGCAGTGGCGACGGAGTCCGCGACGGCGACTGTACTGGCAACAGGAGGTGCGGAATGAGCGCAGCTCTGCAATTGCCGATGGTGTGGGGAACGAGCAATATTCAGGAACGTTGGTTGGGCAATCGGAGCGCAGGACAGCGCGGGACGGGTGCGGAGCGAGGCGCGGGATCGACGCAGGGGAAGGCGGAGATCCAGAATTCCAGTATCAAAGAAGGAAAGCCGAATGCGAGTCTGGCTTTCTACAGGAAGCATACGGAGAACATGCTTCGACGATATCTTTACGCGTCGATGCAGGTGGGACGAGCACCGGCGATTCTCGGAGACCCAGTAGGAAGGGGCTGGGTGTCGAGCAGGCCGATTCGAACATTTGAGGACGCGGTGATTTTCGTTCTCGATATCGAACGATGCCTGGATAAACTCGGATCGCTGGATCGCCAGATGCTGAGCAGAATTGTGCTGCAGGAATATACACAGGTCGAGGCTGCGCAAATGATTGGCATGAGCGCGCGCGCGATTTCTTATAAATTTCCGCTGGCGCTGGATCGACTGACGGAGAAGTTGCTGGAGAGTGAACTTTTGATACTTCCGAACTCATAATTCATCGGGACCAATTGAAAAAGGGGGAGCGCTCAAGCAGCGTTCCCCTTTTTGCTTTTGGGCAGCTTCGAATTTAGGTGAGGTTGTGCGGCTCTCTAGAATTTGCGGGACCATTCGCGCGGCCAGCGCTCGACGATGACTTTTTTGTCGGTGAAGAATTCGATGGCGTCGCGTCCCTGTGCGTGCATCACGCCAAAGAAACTGCCTTTCCATCCGGAGAAAGGAAAGTAAGCCATGGGCGCGGGTACGCCAATGTTGATGCCGACATTGCCGGTGGAAACCGAGTTGCGGAATTTGCGTGCGGCCGCACCGGAGGATGTGAAGATGGAGCTGGCATTGCCGTATGCGGAGCGATCGATCATGGCGATAGCTTCTTCGACCGTTTCGGCGTGGACCACGGAAAGAACAGGGCCGAAGATCTCGGTCTCCATCAGGGGGCTCGCGGCGGGGAGGCCGTCGAGTACGGTGGGGCCAACAAATGAGCCCGCGTGCCCGTTGGCCTGGGCGCGGCCATCGACGATTGGCTTGGCGCCCTGATCCGCTCCCTGAGCGATGAGCGAGAGCACGCGATCGCGGCTTGCGTGGGTGATGACGGGGCCCATCTGGGTTGCGGGATCGAGACCATCGCCCACCTTGAGCGAGGCAGCGGCAGCGGAGATCGATTCGCGGAACCAGTTTTTGGCTTCGCCGATCGTTATGGTGACACTAACGGCGAGGCATCGCTGACCCGCGCAGCCAAATGCGGAGTCGGCGATGATTTTAGTGGTGGTTTCCTGATCGGCGTCGGGCAACACCACGACGTGATTCTTGGCGCCGCCCTGGCACTGTACACGCTTGCCGCTGGCCGAACCGCGCGAGTAAACATACTTCGCGACGGGCGTTGAGCCGACAAAACTGACGGCACGCACCAGTGGGTGATCAAGCAGCGCGTCGACGGCCGGCTTGCCGCCGTTGACCAGATTGACGACGCCGTCGGGAAGGCCGGTCTCCTGAATCAGCTCGACGAGACGCGCGGCGGAAAAAGGAACCCGGTCGCTCGGCTTGAGCACGACGGTGTTTCCCGTGGCAATTGCGTAGGGCAGAAACCACAGGGGAATCATCAGGGGAAAATTGAAGGGCGTGATGATAGCCGCCACTCCGAGTGGTTGCCGAACCATGATCTCGTCGATGCCGGGCGCTACGTCTTCAAGCGAATAGCCCTGCATGAGCACCGGAATGCCGCAGGCGACTTCGACGTTTTCGATGCCGCGACGCAGCTCGCCTTTGGACTCGGCGAGGGTCTTGCCATTCTCGATGGTGATGAGGCTTGCCAGCTCGTCAAGATGCGATTCGAGCAGGGCCTTGAGCTTGAAGAGATACTGCACGCGGTCCGCGGCCGGCGTTGAGCGCCAGGACGGAAAGGCGGAATGAGCAGCCTGTACGGCGGCATCTACTTCTTCGGCCGAGCCGGCGGAAGTCTGACCGAGCGGCTCGCCGGTGGCCGGATTGGTGAGTTCAAGCCCGGCGGAGCTGGTGGGCGTTAGCCACTTGCCGCCAATGAAATTGTGAATCGCGGAGGAAGCAATCGCTGTCATGGGAACTTCACTGTAACGCAACCCGTATAAGGACGGCAGTAGAATTTTTGGGCGGGGTCAGCCTCAAAATTCGTGTTCCCATCGAATAGATGCGTGGTCAGTTTGCCAGTCTCCGAAAGGTTTGCGGGCGATGCCGCCTCGGTCCGCCAACATTTCTACTTCTGTCCGGCTTGCGGGACAATCAACGTCAAAAACCCAGGAAGCTAAAAATCCAGGAACCTTCCGCCAAATTGATTCTGTGAGTGTTCATTAACGCACAGGCACTTTTCGAGTTCGAACACTGCGGAGGCGCGTTGAAGAAGAAACGAGTCTCGGCCGCTCATTCCATGAGGCTTAGCGAATAATGGTTTGGAGCGAGAAGTGCTGCTCGTCTTTCTAACTCGCGTCCTTAAGGGAGCGCCCCATGCAGAAAATGCTTTTTGACCTCCGCTTCGCCGTGCGACAGCTCGCCAAGTCGCCCGGCTTCGCGATTACTGCAGTGCTGATGCTCGCCTTTGGCATTGGCGCGACAACAGCAATCTTCTCCATTGTCGAAGCGGTGCTGCTACGGCCGCTCCCGTTTCCGGATTCGGAGAGGTTGATGGTGCTGTCTGATCGTTTGGCCGGGGTGAATGTCGGCGGGAACGGCGGAGTGGGCGTGACCGTAGCCGACATCCGTGCCTATACGCGCGAGACGCACGCGTTTACAGCGTTGGGTGGCTACCAGGGCTCGGGGTATGAACTGTCCGGAGCGGGCGAGCCGGCGCAGGTGAGTGCGTCGAGGATGACAGCGGGAGTCTTCTCGGCTCTCGGTGTGAATCCTCAACTCGGAAGAGTTTTCACTGCAGAGGAAGATGAGCACAGCCAACAAGTGGCGGTGCTGAGTTACGGCGCGTGGGTGAGCCGGTTTCATCGCGACGAGAAGATTCTTGGGACGAAGATTCTGCTGGATCGCAAGCCCTTCGTCGTCATTGGAGTGATGCCGCGCAACTTCGAGTTTCCGCTGCAGTCCGGCCAACTGAACCGCACGGAGCTGTGGGTGCCGATGAGTTTTACGGCGCAGGAACTCGCGCCGCAGCAGGCCGCAAACTGGAGCTACCAGATGGTGGGGCGGCTCAAGCCTGGCTTCTCAGCCAAGCAGGCCGAGAGCGATGCTGAGACGATCGCGCAGGAAATCATGCGCAATTATCCGGCGATGATGGCCAACTTGCGCATCAGCGCGATGGTGCGGCCTCAGCAGGAGGAAACGATAGAGCAGGCGAGGCCGCTGCTTCGAACCCTGTTTCTGGCGGTGGCGGTCGTATTGCTGATTGCGTGCGCAAATCTGGCAGGGCTGATGCTGGTCCGTGCGATCAGGCGGCAAAAAGAAGTGGCAGTGCGGCTGGCTCTCGGGGCGAGAGCCTCGACGCTGCTGCGTCAGGCGATTCTTGAGAGCCTGGTGCTAAGTGTGGGCGGCGGAGTGCTGGGATTGGTTCTAGCCGCGGTAGCTCTGCGCGTGGGCAAGAGCA
>Ga0137379_10000338_pt1 | contig 41389 bp, 33 predicted proteins | sample SagtaG_18_FD_104812 | JGI IMG/M metagenome (GOLD analysis project Ga0137379, IMG submission 104812) | Vadose zone soil microbial communities from Sagehorn Ranch, Mendocino, California, USA - Sage2_L_80_16 metaG | ecosystem: Environmental > Terrestrial > Soil > Vadose zone | place: USA...
ACTCCAATTCGATGATGAAGCTCCTGATGCCGGGATTTCCGTGGCACGCAGCGTCTTCCGGCGACATCGACCTCACAGGCTACCGGAAGCCGCAATCCTACTACCGGGATATTTTGTGGAACGGGGGCGACCGCGTCTATGCGACTGTTCGCCTGCCCGAGCCGGACGGCAAGAAGATCGTCGCGATGGGCTGGAGTGTCTACCCGAGTCTGCCAAGCTGGACCTGGCCGGGCCAGGAAGGCAAGGACATGCAGGTGGAGGTCGACGCTGGAACTGAGAAGGTACGGCTCTACCTCAATGACAAGCTCATCGGCGAAATGCCCACCACGGCGGAACAGCAGCGCAAGGCGCTGTTCACGGTTGCGTACGCTCCAGGCGTGCTGAAGGTAATCGGTATCAACAGCGATCGGGAAGTAGCCACGAGCTCATTGCAGACGGTGGGCAATCCAGCCAAGATTCGCATGGCTGCGGACCGCACCGAATTGCAAGCCGATGGGCAGGATCTTTCCTTCATCACCGTTGAAGCAATGGATGCTGAAGGTCGGCCACAACTTAACGCGAACCAGGAAGTGAAGTTCGCAGTGAGCGGATCTGGATCAATTGCTGCGGTCGGCAATGGGGATGGCACGAACCGGGAGTCGTACCAAGGCGATCACATCACCCTCTTTCATGGGCGCGCGCTGGTTGTTCTGCGCGCATCCAAAGTATCGGGAACGGTCCATCTGGCCGCCGATGCCGATGGCTTGAAGGGAGTCGAGATTCGCATTCAAAGCAGGACTGCGAAATCTGTAGCGGAACTTGAACAGTAGCAAGGAGCGGGCCGGATGTTTGGCTCGCCCGCATACCTTTTCGGTAGAGCCGGAACGACTCCTGCAACTCCGATCCGGTAGTCGGTTCGGATCTTGTAGACATGGGGGAATTCGTCAGAAATGTTCACACGACGCGATATGTTCCGGTTCAGCGCTGCGCATACGGTAATTCCATTCCCTAACGGATAATGAAGTAGTAATCAGAGGAAGATTTGTTGCCGGAAGGTGGAGTCTTCACCATAAAGGTGCCTTCGATGAATTTGAGTGCTATCCTTCTATGTAAGTATATTAATATAAACAATATAGCAGGAATAAATCTATCGAAAGAGTATCGCGTTTTTCGATGATCTTCCGTAAGTTATTGATGAATATGGTAGGCACGACTGGATTCGAACCAGCGACCTCTTCCGTGTCAAGGAAGCGCTCTAACCAACTGAGCTACGCGCCTATTTGTTGCGACAGAGGTTAGTTTATCAGGATCAGGACACTGGGGAAACCGGAGTTGGCCCGCTCGCGCAGGTTTGCGCGGACCTTTCCGCATTGCGTGTCTACGAATCACCGGAACTAATCCAAATCCTGCGGTACCGCCTCAGCATGCTGTACCATCTTTGACTGATAGAGCACGCCTGCTTTTCAGGCGCTGGGGTTGCTCATTGAACGCGTCATGACAGACATCCCGAATCCAAAGCTCAATCCGTTCCGCACCGCGCCAAACCTGCTGACTCTTCTGCGCATGTGCATGGCACCCTTTCTTGTAGCCGCCGTTCTTCAAAACCGATTTGGACTCGGCTTTGCCCTTTTTTTTGCGGCTGGGCTAACCGACGCACTCGATGGATTGCTGGCTCGGACACTGAAACAGCGGACTATGCTTGGCCAGTATCTCGACCCAGTGGCGGACAAACTGCTTTTGAGCACGCTGTTTCTGGTGCTGATGCATAAAGGGCTGATACCGACGACTGTCACAGTGCTTGTCTTTGGGCGGGACGTTGGCATTTTGCTCGTGGCTGCGATTCTCTACGCCGCGGTAGGCCGACGCGAGTTCGGTCCGAGTCTATTTGGAAAAGCCAACACAGTTGCCCAAGTAGCGGCGGTCGCAGTGGTGCTGCTGCACCAACTCACAACGGCGCATTGGGTAGTGGTTCTGCGCCTGGTTGCGCTCGATGCCACAGTTGGCCTCACTGTGGCATCAGCCCTGCATTATGCATGGGTGGTTTCTCACCAGGTCAGCGGGTCCAGCAACGGTCACGTCTCTCAATAAAAGAAATAGGGGCTTTCAGGCACCATTCTCTGAACTCGGAAGGCGCATGGCTTCAGGCGCGTCTCAGCCTTGGCCTCTTCCCCCAAGGCACCCGAGACGCCATAAATTATTGGAAATAGGATATTTAGCGAAGGCGTCCGGGATAAATCCCTCGCCGCACGGCTAACTGGCCCGCTCGTCGTCCGCTACTTCTTTAAGCTCGGTGGATTCTTCGATTTCCATGTCATGAAACTCTTCAGAATCAAAGACATCACCACATTCCAGACACTCAACGTACTCCGTGTCTTCGTGTCTGGAAACAATTCGTACCCTGGGATGTTTGCAGGCGGTAGCCATGGTTATTCAGAGTGATTCAGATGCTCTTTTCGCAGATTGTAGCGATCTTTTCGCTAATTTCAAACGCATATTTGCTGAATATTTCACGCCAAAGTGTGTGCTGTTCAATCATTCTTTCTCCGGCGGAGGCGCGGCTTGAAATACCGACATAATTGGTCGTATACTAAATGCGGACCGAAGAAGTCGTATATTCAATGCTCAAGCTCACCAAAAAAGCCGACTACGGATTGATGGCGCTCAAGTTCCTTGCCGAGCACCCGGAGACGGCTGCGTCGAGTGCAAAGGATATTGCGGACGCTTACGGGATTCCGGCGCAACTGCTTGCCAAGATTCTGCAGCAGCTGACCAAATCGGGGTTGCTCAAATCGCACGCCGGCATGAACGGTGGCTATGCCCTGTCGAAGGAGGCGCGAGCGATTTCGGCCTATGAAGTGATTCTGGCAATCGACGGTCCGTTTTTTATCACCTCGTGCACCAAAGGCGCAAAGGGATGTGAGCTTACGCCCAGTTGCACGATCAAAGAGCCGCTGGCGCGAGTGAATGAAACCATCGCCGGCGTTCTCAAGAGCATCAGTATTCAAGATCTGGCCGAGCACGAGCATCATCCTCAGCCGGGCCGAGTGCATGAAATAGGCGGACTGGTTTCATTAACGGTTTAACGAAAGATTTGTCATTCGCGGCGAGCGGAGCAGCGATCAGCAAATCAGCAATGGGAGAGGTCAGATGAGTACAGTAGTCAGCCAAGTTGAAGCTGCAGCGGGCGTGGCGTTGCCGATCTACATGGACAATCACGCCACCAGTCCCCTCGACCCCAGGGTGCTGGAAGCGATGATGCCTTATTTCACCAACAAGTTTGGCAACGCGGCGAGCCGCAACCACTCGTTCGGATGGGAAGCGGAACAAGCGGTTGAAACGGCGCGCGAGCAGATTGCGAAGATCATCGGCGCGACCGCAAAAGAGATTATTTTTACTTCCGGTGCGACGGAGTCGAATAACCTGGCCATCAAGGGCATCGCGGAGATGTACCGCGAGCGCGGCAACCATATCATCACCCAGGTGACGGAGCACAAGGCTGTACTGGATACGTGTAAACGGCTCGAGAAGTATGGCTACCGTGTGACCTATCTACCGGTGAAGGATGACGGGCTCATCGACCTCGAAGACCTGAAGCGGGCGATGGATGACAAGACAATTCTCGTTTCGATCATGGCGGCGAACAACGAGATTGGCGTGCTGCAACCGATTCGCGAAATCGGCAAGCTCTGCCATGAGAAGAACATCATCTTCCACACCGACGCAGTGCAGGCGGTGGGCAAGGTGCCGGTCAATGTGATGACCGACAACATCGATGTGCTGTCACTTTCCGGGCATAAGATTTATGGCCCCAAGGGTGTGGGAGCGTTGTACGTTCGCCGGCGCAATCCGCGCGTGCAGATTGCTGCACAGATCGATGGCGGCGGGCACGAACGCGGCATGCGTTCCGGCACATTGAATGTGCCCGGCATTGTTGGACTCGGCAAAGCCTGCGAAATTGCTCGCGAAGAGATGGACACTGAGGGGGCTTATTTACGGGGGCTGCGCGATCGGCTGAAGAACAAGCTGGAGTCGGAGCTGGACTACATTCACGTGAATGGGTCGATGGAGCATCGCTTGCCTGGGAACCTCAATATGAGCTTCGTATATGTAGAGGGCGAGTCGCTTTTGATGGGCATCAATGATGTAGCTGTTTCGAGCGGTTCGGCTTGCACCTCGGCGACACTGGAGCCCTCGTATGTTCTCAAGGCCCTTGGTTTGGGCGACGACGTCGCGCACAGCTCGATTCGCTTTGGGTTGGGCCGTTTCAACACGCAGGCCGAGGTGGACTACGTCGGTGCGAAGGTTGTCGACATCGTGAAGAAGCTACGTGAGCTTTCACCGCTCTACGAGATGGTGAAAGAGGGAATCGATCTGACGAAGATTCAGTGGGCGGTGCACTAACCAGCTGCGGTGGGGCCAGTGGCCTTCGGCACTGCAAGTAGGCCGCGGCGTCCCGTTGGTGTTTTTGAAATGGCACGGCTTTAGAGGTGCCGAGAGGTCAAATTTCAAAGCGTGGGCTTTTGCCTCTTGAGGGAATGCCCACGCAGGCAATCGAGTTTACCGAATCGGCGGGTGCGCCTGCCGAATCAAAAGAAGAGTTAGGCGGCTTCCCCCGCAGGAGGATTTGGATCATGTCATACAGCGACAAGGTAATCGACCACTACAACAACCCGCGCAATGTGGGCCAACTTGACAAGAGCTCGACGGAAGTGGGCACGGGTCTTGTGGGTGCGCCCGAGTGCGGCGACGTGATGCGGCTCCAGATCCGCGTTAATCCGGAGACTCAGGTCATCGAAGAGGCGAAGTTCAAAACCTTTGGTTGCGGCTCAGCAATTGCGAGTTCTTCACTTGCAACCGAGTGGATCAAGGGCCGCACGGTTGAGGACGCTCTGGCGATCAAGAATACCGACATCGTGAAAGAGCTTTCGTTGCCGCCAGTGAAGATTCATTGTTCGGTGCTGGCTGAGGACGCGATTCGCGCGGCCATCGGCGACTGGAAGAAGAAGAATAGTGTTGCAGAAGCCGAGTCGGCAACGGTTGCAGCAGCACAGTAAGCTTGCGCTCTCGCGGCTCGCTCTTCGGCATTGAAGAGCGCCGCAGGAGACGCGGGATAAAGGGAACTATGTCGAATATGGTAAGCATCGAATCGAAGCCGGCGCAGGGCGCCTCTGCGGCTCAACCGCAGCCGGCCATACCGCAGGCTGCGCCCTCGCAGGGCTTGCAGCTGACGGAGCGTGCGATCAAGCGCGTGCGCATAGCCATGGCCAAGGAAGGCGTGTCTCTGGAAGAGGGCGGGCTGCGTCTCGGGGTAATGGGTGGCGGATGCTCCGGGCTTTCGTATTCGATCAAGTTTGACACGCGACCGCGCGAGCGTGACCGCATCTATGAGTTTGACGGAGTGCGTGTCTTCGTTGATCCGAAGTCGTTTGTTTATCTTCACGGAATGACGCTCGACTATGAAGAGACGCTGATGCGGCAGGGCTTTAACTTTATCAATCCGAACTCCTCGCGCTCCTGCGGCTGCGGTTCGTCCTTCTCATCGTAGTCAATCGCCGGAGTTCAAACATGCTGAAAGTTTTAGATTCCGCAGTTCCAGTTGCGTGCTGGTCGTGTTCCGTGGCTCACAACGACGCCACGCTTTTCTGTCCACATTGCAGCAAGATTCAGCCCCCGCCCGGCGGCGATTATTTCTCTGTATTCGGGCTGGCGCCGCGGCTTGGCCTCGACCTGGGCGAGCTAGAGCATGAGTTTCACCGCCTGAGCCGCAAGCTGCATCCTGATCGCTTTGCCCGTGCGCACGAGAATGAAAAGCAATGGAGCCTCGCCGACACGGCATTGCTCAATGATGCTTATCGCACACTCAAAGATCCGATTCGCCGCACGGAGTATTTGCTAAAGCTGCACGGTGCGGAGATTGGGGAAGAGCACGCAGGCAAGGATCGCAAGGGACAAAAGGATCCGTCGCGTGTCCCGGCCGACCTGCTTGAAGAGGCCTTCGACCTGAACATGCAGTTGGAAGAAATGCGTATGGCTAAAAAGATGGGTGATACGGACCCTGATTTACAGTCGAGCCTCGAGCAGGCGAAGAGAAAATTCGACGGGCTGCTGGATGATGTGGATCGCGATCTGCGCGCCGAGTGGCAGGTGTGGGATGCGGGCGAGGTTGCCAAGCGCACATCTTCGCAAAAGAGGATGGTGGCACTGCTTGACAGGCGGCGCTACATCAGCAACCTAGTCCGCGACGTAACCGAAACTCTTGGAGCTTAAAGGAAGGCATGGCGGAAGGACGCGTAGTCGGAATTGACCTTGGGACGACCAACTCCCTGGTCGCGTATATGGAGGGCCATGCGCCGGTGGTGATTCCCGGCGTCGATGGCTCTAATCTGGTGCCTTCGGTGGTGGCGCTCGATCCCATTCCACCGGAAGGCGGCAGACCCACGGTCACAGTGGGTAATAGCGCACGCAGAGCGCTGATCGAGACGCCGGAGCGCGTCATCTATTCCGTGAAGAGGCTGATGGGGCGCGGACTTGAAGAAGTTCAAAGCGAGTTGAAGCTTTTTCCGTTCCGTCTGGCCGACGACGTGGAAGCGGGCGAAGTGCCACGCATTCAATTGGGCGAGTTGCGATTTACGCCGCCTGAGATTTCGGCCTACATTCTGCGTCAGCTCAAGCGTAACGCCGAGCGTTTTTTTGGTTCACCGGTTACGCAGGCGGTTATCACCGTTCCCGCATATTTTAACGACGCGCAGCGACAGGCTACGAAGGACGCTGGGCGCATGGCTGGGCTTGAAGTATTGCGACTGGTGAATGAACCCACCGCAGCCGCTCTGGCCTACGGGCTGGATCGCGCCAATGTAGGCACGATTGCTGTCTATGATCTGGGCGGGGGCACGTTCGATATCTCGATTCTCAAGCTGCGCGACGGAATCTTCGAAGTGCAGTCAACAAACGGCGATACGCACCTGGGCGGCGACGATATAGATAATCTGCTGATCGCGATTGCGCTCGATGAAATTCGCAATGAGCACGGAATCGATATGCGTCAATACCCAAGCGCTGTGCAGGGATTACGCAAGGCAGCCATCGATGCCAAGATCCAGCTATCGAGCGAGAAGTCTGCGCATTTCGACATGGAGCTGCCGAACGGCGATCGGTATCAACGCGAGATTCCGCGCGAAGTTTTTGAGAAGTTGATCGAGCCGGTGCTCGAACGCACGGCAGGACCTTGCAAGCAGGCCCTTATCGATGCTGGCCTTACGCCGGAGCAGATCGACGAAGTGGTGCTGGTTGGCGGATCTACTCGGATTCCCGCTGTGCGTAAGCTCGTGGATGACCTCTTTCATCTCGCTGCGCGCGGAAAGAAACCGCATATTGAATTGAACCCAGACGAGGTTGTGGCGTTGGGAGCGGCGGTGCAGGCGGACATTCTCGCAGGCGCATCGAAGACGACGGAAGAGATGTTGTTGCTCGATGTGACGCCGCTTTCGCTGGGTATTGAGGCTCTTGGCGGAACGGTGGCGCGCATTATTCAACGCAACTCGACGATTCCTGCGTCGGCTACGGAGCACTTCACCACCGGTGTGGACGGACAGACGAATGTAGCCATTCACGTGGTGCAGGGGGAGCGAGAGCTGGCTGCCGATTGCCGTTCGCTGGCGCGATTTGACCTGAAGGGTATTCCGCCGATGAGCGCGGGACTGCCTCGCATCGAAGTGAAATTCCTGATAGATGCCGATGGCATTTTGCAGGTCTCGGCGCGCGAGCAACGCAGCGGAAAGGCCGCGCAGATTGAGGTAAAGGCGACCTACGGGTTGACTGACGAGCAGGTCGAGAGCATGATTCTCGACTCGTTTGATCACGCTGAAGAGGACTTTGCCAAGCGTCTGCTGATTGAGGCGCGCAATGAGGCTGACACAATATTGGCTGCAGTGGAGCGTGCGCCGGAGAGTGCGGCGTGGCAAGAGTTGCGTGGCGAGGAACAATCGGCGATCTCCGCAGCACGCGACCGGCTGGCCTCGGTTAAGGAAGGCGAGGATCTGGCCGCCATCCGGGACGCAACACTTGCGCTTGATCAGGCCACGCGGCGCTTTGCCGAATTAATGATGGAAGCGGCGGTTACAACGGCGATTCGCGGCAAGACGATGGAAACGGCAGGCGACGAACTGGGAGATGAAGTCACCGCTCCACATCCCATGGCGCGGGCAGAGTTCAAGTAAGCTAATACGCCAAAGGGCAATTGGTCAGGTTAGTGCTGAGGTATTGAGTTATGAGCGAGACACCCAAAAAAGAGATTCCTCCCGAGAAGCTGGTGCGGGTGACGTTCCAGCCTGAAGGCAAGGTAGTCGAGTTTGAGTTTGGCACCATGCCTTACGAGCATCACGGCAAGCCGATGTCGTTTCTCGATGTGGCGGAGAACAATGACGTCTTTCTCGACCACGCTTGCGGCGGCGTATGCGCGTGCACCACGTGCCATTTGTGGATCAAGGAAGGCGCCGACGGGATCAGCGAAGCCGATGATGACGAGCTCGACCGGATGGATATGGCCGCGGATCAGCAACTGAATTCTCGCCTCGGCTGCCAAGCTGTTATCAAAAAGCCTGGGGAGTATGTGGTGGAGATTCCGAAGTGGAACCGGAATTACACTTCCGAGGGGAAACCACTTGCGATGGCGGAGGGGAAGTAACAATGGCGCGCGAGATCATGTGGACCGACTCAGAAGAGATCGGGATTCAATTGCGGGAGAAATTTCCGGAGCTCGATCCGTTGACCGTGCGTTTCACCGATTTACACCGCTACGTAACGGAGCTTGAGGGGTTCGCGGATGATCGGACCAAGTCGAATGAATCGAAGCTTGAGGCGATTCAGATGGCGTGGCATGAGGAGTTCGTCGATGCGCAGGGCTGAACCGCTTTAGTCGCGGTAATCTTCGCTCCAGGCGAAGGCGCTTTCGAAGTGCTGGAACTCCATCTCGCGAATCTTCGCGGGATATGTGTAACCTGGATTGCTTTCGGATTGCGATTCGGAGTTGTGACCGGGACACTCTGTCTGCGGATGGTTGCATGGTTCGTCTGAGATGACTTTGGTGCCAGCCCCCAAATACACACTTATTACATCAAAGCGAGCCGCCGGAGCGGTCTTTTGAGGCAGTTGGCGAATATAACGCCGGGCCAGGCGGCGTAATGTCGTGCGTTTGTGGTCGTTGACCGCCACTTCGGCGGGAGTGATGGTGCGCGCGGTGCGGGTTTTCACTTCGATAAAGCAGAGCATCGGCCCATGCCACGCGATCAGGTCGATGTCGCCTGGCACATCGCCGGAGGACCATCGGCGCGCCACAACGGTATAGCCTTTGCGCCTCAGGTAAAAGAAGGCTGCGTCTTCGCCTGCGATTCCTACGGTGAGGTGAGCGGGGAGGTCTTGCGCACGGCCTCGAAGGTGGGCCACGCGTTCGAGGCGGCCGAGCGCATGTTGCAGCCACTCAATCTTCAGCCGACCGATTGTCCCCATCGCAACCATTCTCTGCCTGAAGGGTTGAGGGGCGCAAATTGGCGGGGATTTCGATCGGGTACCTATCCTAAGGTTACGCAGCCCGAAACTCGGGATCGAGGCTGGTTGAGTGCGTTGGTCTGATAGCGCCAACCGAGAATCGTGCGCAGGCCGATTGGCGAACGCTGGCCGACATTCATAGGAATAATCCGAGTAGTCCGCGCAACGAATGTGCTGGCGGTGAACTATGCGAGACAATGGGACTATGCAATCGTGGCCCGACCGACGCCTGCTTGATCTTCTCAATCTCGAAATTCCGATCATCCAAGCGCCGATGGCTGGGGCGGATTCCGTCGCATTGGCGCGAAGTGTCTCGGCTACCGGTGCTCTGGGATCATTCGCTTGCGCGCTACTCAGTCCGGACGGCGTACGCGAAGCGACGCATGCGCTCCGCGAGGAGATGGATCGCCCATTCAACCTCAACTTCTTCTGCCACACTATGGCAGTTCCCGATAACGTCGCCGACGAGAGATGGAAGAGCTTCCTGAGTTCGCATTACGAACGCTTAGGTCTCGATATTAAAGCCGTGACGGAAAGCCGTCTCAGGCTGCCATTCAATGAAGAGATGTGTGAAGTTGTGGAGGAGGTAAGGCCTGAGGTCGTAAGCTTCCATTTCGGACTGCCCACTCCCGCACTCATGGAGCGTCTCAAGAAGCTGGGCGTGAAAATCTTGTCTTCCGCGACAAGCGTAGACGAAGCGATGTGGCTTGAATATCACGGATGCGATGCAGTCATCGTTCAGGGCTTCGAGGCGGGCGGGCACCGGGCGATGTTTCTTGAAACCAATGTCGCAGCTCAGGCTGGTCTATTCGCCTTGCTACCTCAGGTGGCAGATGCTATTTCGATTCCGGTGATCGCTGCGGGAGGGATTGCTGACGGGAGAGGCATCGTTGCGGCATTTGCGCTTGGCGCATCAGGTGTGCAGTTGGGCACAGCATACCTCTTCTGCCCAGAGGCGAACGTATCTCCCTTATACCGTCAGGCGCTTGAACAGGCGACTGCTACAGGCACAGCCATAACGAATCTGTTCAGTGGGCGCCCTGCCAGAGGCATTCTGAACCGATACCTCCGGGAAGCCGGGCCGATGTCCGAAAGCGCCTTGGCTTTCCCATACGCGGCGACGCTGATTACGCCTCTGCGCGCGGCGTCGGAAAAGGCCGGCTCATTGGACTACATGCAAATGTGGGCGGGCCAAGCTGCAAGGCTCGTGAAAGCGATGCCTGCAGATCAATTCACGCAGGAGCTTGCCGCAGATGCTCTGGCCCGTTTGCAAGCAAGACCGGGCGCTTAGCGTCAGTTCATAGTCATCTCTCTGCAGCCACATCAGTACCGGGGAACGCCGATGTCGCAAGGAGCGAATCTCGGATTTTGCCAAATCGCCAATGCGCATACCCGGGCATATCGACGGGCGATGCCAGATCTCCGAATTGCGGGAGATTCGCGGGGTGCCGGGCATCGCTTGATTGTGAGTTATAGATGGTTGCGGTCTGCCTGCTGCGACATCGCGACTTCCACTTCGGAGTTTTGAGATTCAGGTGTTCGATTCTGGGCGAGGAAGCAATCTTTTATAGGCTTGCAATTGCGCCTATTTGGGAGTTTCAGACGGAGTTGTTGAATGGATGGTGGTGAGGCGTATACTGCCTTCGCTCGAAATTGCCAAAGCATATTGGGGGACAAAATGAAAACCTTTTCACGTCGTGATGTTCTGAAGACCACCCTTCTGGCACCAGCCGCGGTGGCGGCAGCGCAAGGAGCGGGGCCGATCGATTCCGCCATGAAGGCGGTTGGAGAAGTGTCTGGGCCACTGAGCGCGACGATGCCGCCTGAATCCGGACTGTCTGGCGCAGGACGCGAGAGGCTGCTGCTGGACTTCGGGTGGCGCTTTCATTTTGGGCATGCCGACGATGCGACGAAGGACTTTGGGTTTGGGAGCAGTGGAGCGGGAAACTTTCAGAAGACGGGGAGTTTCATGCCTGCGGGCACGATTGCGTTTGACGACAGCGAATGGAAGCACCTGGATCTTCCGCATGACTGGGCCATTGAACTGCCGTTTCAAAACGATCCCGATCTTTCGAGCAAAGGGTTTTATCCGTTGGGCCGGAACTATCCTGCGACGAGTGTCGGTTGGTATCGGCGCGTGTTTGAGCTGTCAGCGGGAGACGCGGGCAAGCGGATTATGGTGGAGTTTGACGGATCGTACCGCGAGACGATGGTGGTGTTCAACGGCTTTTACCTCGGGCGTCACAGCGGGGGGTATGACCCGTTCAGTTTTGATCTGACCGATTTTGTGATTCCTGGCGGAAGAAATGTGCTGCTGGTTCGCGTGGATGCGACGGAGAGCGACGGCTGGTTTTATGAAGGAGCGGGAATTTACCGGCATGTCTGGCTGGTGAAGACGAACCCGGTGCACGTGAAGCGGTGGGGTACGTTTGTGAAAGCGGAGGTGCGATCGGGTGAAGCGCGGCTTTCGATTCAGACGGAGGTAAGTAATCGCGGTACGGCTCAGAACGCACGCGTGGTGTCGACGATTCTGGATCCTGCGGGAAATGCAGTGGGTAAAGACGCCACGGCGACGGCATCGATTGCGGAGCGAGGGGAGCAGGTTTACAAGCAGGAGATTGGCGTGAAGAGGCCGCAACTTTGGTCGCTTGAGGAAAGAAATCTCTACAAGCTGGTGACCGAGGTGCAGGTGGCCGGGGCGATTGTGGATCGCTACGAGACGCCGTTCGGAATTCGCACTGCGGAGTTTGATGCAGAAAGAGGTCTGTTGCTGAATGGCAAGACGGTGAAGCTGAAGGGCACGTGCAATCACCAGGATCATGCAGGCGTTGGAGCGGCGCTGCCGGATGCTGTGCAGTACTACCGCGTGGCGAAGCTGCAGGAGATGGGCTGCAATTCGTTGCGCACGTCACACAATCCGCCGACGCCGGAGTTGCTGGATGCCTGCGACCAGATGGGAATGCTGGTGTTTGACGAGACGCGCATGATGTCTTCGAACCTTGAGGGGTTGAGTCAGTTTCAGAACCTGGTGCGGCGCGATCGCAATCATCCGTGCGTATTCATGTGGTCGATGGGGAATGAAGAGGGCCAGGCGAACGGGGAGAAGGGTGCGCGCATTCTGACAGCGATGAAAGCAGTTGCGGCGAAGCACGATGGATCGCGGCCGGTGTCGATTGCGCCGACGGGGGCAATTGGAACGGGTGGGCTGGCGTTGTGCGATGTTGCGGGTTACAACTACATGGACCCTCAGGCGGAGGCGTTTCACAAGGCGCATCCAGAGAAGCCGGTGATGGGCACGGAGACTGTCAGCGCGGTGGGAACGCGAGGGATTTACGTTACGGATCCGGCGAAGGGGTATGTCAGTTCCTACGATCCTTACACGACGACCGGACGCGCTTCAGCGGAGGGATGGTGGAGCTTCTGCAATTCGCGGCCGTGGCTGTCGGGTGGATTTGTGTGGACGGGCTTCGATTATCGCGGTGAGCCGTCGCCGAATGGGTGGCCGAATATCTGTTCGCAGTACGGGATTATCGATACGTGTGGATTCCCGAAGGATTCGTTCTTTTACTACCAGTCGTGGTGGACGGGCAAGCCAGTGCTGCACCTTTTTCCGCATTGGAATTGGCCGGGATTGGAAGGCAAGGAGATTGCGGTCTGGGTGTTTTCAAATCTGGACAAGGTGGAGTTGCTGCTGAACGGGCAGAGCCTAGGCGTGAAAGATGTAAAGAAGGATTCGCATGTTGCGTGGAACGTGAGGTACGCGCTGGGAACAATCGAGGCGAGGGGTTTCAAGGGAGACAAGGCTGTGTTGACGGAGAAGCGGGAGACGACCGGCGCTCCGACGAAGCTGGTGATGCGCGCGGACCGCAACGAAGTCTTGGCGGATGGCGAGGACGTGGCGATGTTTGCGGTTGAAGTGCAGGATGCACAGGGACGCGTGGTGCCAATCACGGACAACGAAGTGACGTTCCGCGTTTCGGGAGGGGGGAAACTGATTGGCGTGGGCAACGGGGATCCCACGGATCATGCTTCGGACAAGGGAACATCGCGAAAGGCATTTTCGGGGATGTGCATGGCTCTGATTCAATCGACGAAGACGGCGGGCGAAATCACGGTTGAGGCAACGTCGCCGGGGCTCACCGCGGCAAGCGTGAAGGTTGCGGCGAAAGCGGTAAAGCTGCGGCCGCAGGTTGCGGTGTGGGAACGCGAAGTTCCGAACGGGTCGGGAATTACGGGCGTGTGGAGGCCAGTCAAGGCGGCTACGGGCGAATCTGAACTGTTGGCGATGCTGACGAGAGGCGATTTTGTGTTCGTAATGCAGCAGAATGGCGGAACGCTTTCGGGAAGTGTGGAAGGCATTGGCGGCGGCTGGTTCGGCGGAGACGATGTGCCCACTGCGATCGTGGGCGGAAAAGTCGACGGGGATCACGTTGAGTTCAAGGCTGGAAACAACAGTTATAAGGGAACACTCAAAGGAGACCGGATCGAGTTGCAGCAATCGATCAATCTGGGCTGGGAGATGCCGAAGCCTGCACCCGAGGCTCCGGGTCGTCCAGCGATTGGACCAGCGCCAGATGGATCCGATCCTTCCATCGGAACTTCGTGGCGACTTCCTGAAAGTATTCCTGTGATCCTGCACAGGGTGTAGCGTGTATTTGAGCCTCCGTCGAGCCAGGAGCGCGCGCGGTACCGGCTTCGAAGGGCCATCCTTCGCGAGGAGACAAGAGTGTTGGAAACATCGAGAAGAGAATTCATCAAGTCGGTTTCAGCGGGAGCGGTGATGGGCGGAGTTATGTCGTCGGGCGCGCGGTTGTTGCACGCCGATCCGCTTGGCTTGCCGATTGGATGCCAGACGTGGCCAGTGCGGGAGATGATCGCGAAGGATTTTCGCGACACGCTGAAGGAGCTTGCGGCAGCGGGATTCAAGACGGTGGAACTGTGTTCACCGGTAGGATACTCGGACTCGGGATTTGCCGGGCTCAGCAAGTTCACAGGGGCCGAACTGCGGAGTATCTTGCACGATGCGGGTCTCTCGTGCGTTAGCAGTCACTTCTCGATGAACGAATTGCGAAAGGATCAGGACGGACGGATTGCGTGGGCGCGGGATGTGGGTTTGACACAAATGCTGGTGGCGAGTTTGGGCGGTCCGAAGAATCCCACGAAGGATGACGTGAAGAGAGCGGCCGACGAATACAACCGGATGGGTGAGCGAGCAGCGGCGGCCGGGATCGTGCAGGGGCTACACAACGAGGACTTTGAGCTTTCGAAGGTTGACGGGCAGCGGACGTACGATTTGCTGTTTCAACTTCTCGATCCGAAGCTGGTGAAGTTTCAGTTTCAGGTGTCGACGATCAGCGAAGGCTACGATGCGGCCGAGTACTTTACGAAGTATCCAGGGCGATTCATTTCGATGCACGTGCAGGGCTGGTCTGCACAGACAAAGCAGATCGCAGCGGTGGGTCAGGACTCGCTGAACTGGAAGAAGATATTTGAGGCAGCGAAGACGGGCGGCGTTCAGAATTATTTTGTAGAGATGGATCTGCCGTTGATGAAGGCGAGTGTTCCTTATCTGCGGCAATTGAGGGTTTGAGGCGGGCACGGTATCCCGGTGCCCAGGTCTGGCTAAATTTCGCATACTTGCATGATCCGCGACGCGTCCCAATGCTTGATAAATGGAAACGCCGCGCTGGCTCGATTGAGCGAACGCGGCATTTTTTCTTTGCGTGACGTATCTAGGCAGTGGTAGCTGCGAGCTCGCCGGAGTGCGCGTGCTCCTTTTCCACCTGGGTGAGGGCGTCTTCGAGAATGTCGAGGGCGACGGTGGCTTCTTGTTCGCTGACGGTGAGGGGCGGGCAGAGGCGGATCGATGTTTCGCCGCAGCCGAGAATCATGAGGCCGCGCTCGAAGGCAAGCGTTTCGACGCGATTGCGGAGTGCGTTGACCGGCTCTCGCGAGGCCTTGTCCTTGACGAGTTCGACGCCGATCATGAGGCCGCGCCCGCGCACGTCGCCGACCATCGGATGCGTGGTCTTCCAGCCATTGAGGCGCTCGATCATTTTCGAGCCGACGCGAGCGGCATTGCTGAGGCCTTCGCGCTCGAGGATGTCGATGGTCGCGAGAGCTGCGGCGATGGAAATCGGATTGCCGCCGAAGGTGGAGGCATGGGAGCCGGGGACCCAGTCCATGATGTCGGCGCGGCTCATGCAGACACCGAGCGGCATTCCGCTGGCGATGCCTTTGGCCATGCAGACGATGTCGGGCTCGACTCCGGAGTGCTCGATGGCCCACCATTTTCCGGTGCGGCCCGCGCCGGATTGCACTTCATCGACGACGAGCAGGATGCCGTGGCGGTTGCAGATGGCACGCAGTTCGCGCAGGAAGTTGTCAGGTGCGACGACGTAGCCGCCCTCGCCTTGAATGGGTTCAACGAAGATGGCGGCGACCTCTTCGGGGGCGAGGATGGTTTTGAAGAGCTTTTCTTCGATGTAGCGCGCGCAGCCGAGGCTGAAGGCTTCTTCCTCTTGCGGGCCGCCGGTGCAGCCGCGATACGCGTAGGGATAGCGGACGTGTGTCACGCCGGGAACGAGAGGTGCAAAGCGGCGCTTCTGCTGGGGCTTCGATGCGGTGAGCGAAAGCGCGCCCATGGTCCTGCCGTGAAACGCGCCGAGGAATGCAATCACGTTCTGACGGCCGGTGTGATAACGCGCCAGCTTGAGGGCGCATTCGATGGCCTCAGCGCCGGAATTTCCATAGAAGAAGCGATGCGGGCCCGGCATCGGAGCAATGGCCGAGAGTTTGTCGGCCAGATCGGTCAGAGGCTCATGAAAGAAATCGGTGCCGGAGATGTGAATCAACTCCGCGGCCTGTTTTTGAATTGCGGCGACAACCTCCGGATGGCAATGGCCGGTGGAAGTGACGGCGATGCCGGCGGCGAAGTCGAGGAACTCGTTGCCGTCCACGTCTTGAACGCGAACGCCGCGACCGCTTTTGGCGACGAGCGGATAGGAGCGGGTGTAGCTTGGCGAAATGAGGCGATTGTCGGCTTCGACGGCGGCCCTGGCCTTGGGGCCTGGAAGGGGACAATTGAGCTTCGGTCCGAATTGAGCGTGCATTTCTTGCTTGGTCATCGTCTTGTCTCCGCGGCAGATACGTTCCGTGGCTGGAAATGGTGCACAGCCACTGACCCTCTCGAACGGGTCGTCCAGTTCAGCGAACCGATTGGGGGGGTTCGCAAGAGCAGGCGAGGATCTTCGGCGGTCTGAAACTAGTCGCCGCCGAAGAGACTAGGTCGAGTGCGGGTGGGCAGCACGCGCAAATGGCGGCGCGGGCAGATGCAAAGCGCGCGTGACCGCGACCAGCGTTTGGATGCCGGCAGGAGTGACATTGCGGCTGGAATTTGCCTTTGCATGGGAAGCCCCGCTGGCTTGAGGATAGCATGGGCCCGAAACGGCTGGCCTTGTCAGGGCTGCTGTTTTCGCCTTACCCGCGCCGGTGGGGGGTTGTCGGAAGCCAATTGGAGCCGGCGCTTTGGAAATAAACCAAGAGCCAGATGATCGCGGCAAAAGCGAGGATGAACATGGCGAAGAGAAATAGCACCTTTTTCAAGGTGTTATTGGAGACTGCCTTGACTAGGAGCTTCCAGAGTTTTGCTGATCCGGTAAGGAGATCCGGTTCTGTTTTGGCCAAGGCATTTGAGTCTTGAAGGGCGGATAGCTGCGAAGCTGCCTCCCGCCCCGGGCTGAATCCTGAAGTTCTATATGACGCCTGCTGGGAAGGTTGCGGATAAGTGTCTCGGCTGGCGGACGCCGAAGATGGCGCGCGCAGGACGGCAGATCCGCACGCTGAACAGTATTCTGCTTCGGGGGTCAGCGTTTTGCCACAGGCCGAGCAGTGATCGTGCACTGACATTTGAATGTCCGCTTTCTATAACTTACGGCGCGAATCATACACCCTGCCGGCTCACAAAATCCACGAGCCCCTGCGGTCGAGAGGGTCGAGAACTTCATTGATCTGAAGATGCGCTCGATGGATGGTGGAGGCGAGGAGACAAGCGTTTCAGACTAGTTTTTGTCATTCTGCATCAAGGCAGCTGGGAAAGAAAGCGGCTGACTTCGAGGCGATAAGCGGGAAGCGGCCGATGGCGCATCAGGCTAGGATGGAATCAGTCCTGTGAGTTCAATGGCCTCTCTAGAATCAGCAAAGACGAACCCCGGTAATAAGCCTGTCACCGCAACTTCGATTGCGCTGGCGTTTGCCAGCGTGTACTTTTTCTGGGGATCGACTTATACGGCGATACGAATCGGCGCGGCTAAGATGCCGGCGCTGCTGCTGGCGGGGACGCGATTTCTGATCGCTGGGTCGATTCTGCTGGCGTGGTGCAAGATGCGTGGGCTGCGTCTCGTGTTCCCCACAAAAACGATGCTGATGCTGGGTTTGATCGGATTGCTTCTGCTGGGCGGCGGCAATGTGGGGCTGGTCTATGCCGAGGAGACGATTCCGAGCGGACTGGCCTCGCTGGTGCTCGCGGTGATTCCGCTTTATGTTGCGCTGATTGAGATGTTTCTGCCCGGAGGCGAGCCGCTCCCTGCGCGTGGGTGGCTAGGAATGGGGCTGGGTTTCGTTGGGCTGGCGGCGCTGGTGTGGCCTTCGCTGCGGACGGGCTTTGCGGGCGACCGAACGCGGCTGCTTGCACTGGCTGCGCTGCTGGCCGGGGCGCTGTCATGGACCGTTGGCAGCCTGCTTTCGCGTCGCACGAAGTTGCCGGTGAACAGCCTTGTGGCGGCATCGTGGCAGATGCTTGCCGCAGGGGCATTCAACACGACCATGGGGAGCGCGTTGGGGCAGTGGCCCCAGTTTCACCTGAACGCCGCGGCGGTGGGCTCGCTGGCCTGGCTCATCACGGGTGGATCGCTGCTCGGCTATACGGGCTTCATCTATCTCATCGAGCATGTGCCGGTGGCGAAGGTTTCTTCGTATGCGTATGTGAACCCGATGGTGGCGGTGTTGTTGGGGATCTTCCTGCTGCACGAACGGCCGGTGGCGGCGGAGTTCGTGGGGATGGCGGGGGTCGTGGTTGCCGTCTTTCTGCTTACTACGGCACAAGTCAAGACCAAGAGCAAACCGATCTCTTTGGAAGATCGGGAACAAGTGCCGGTAAAGTGATGCTAGGAAAACCCTTCTAAGCCGAAGGCTTTTTATCGAACGCAGTCTTTGGCACCAGTGCCGGGAAGGAATCACCATCTAAAACGGCAGCGCCGTTCTCGAAGATGTGGAGGGCGCTGTCGTCCGCGGCCATCGCCATCCAGCAGACGGCACCTTTCTTCAGCAGGCCGCAGGTGATCTCTACGGTGTAGTTCATCTCGGGATGACCCTTGGGGCTGCCCTTGGCTCGCTCGATCCACATGCCGTGACCGCCGAGCGAGTAGGTTCCAAATGCAGGGTCGGTAAGGTCGAAGGACGACTTGAGTCCCTCCGAGGCGCCCTGAGCAAAGCCCGCCAAATCCTTATCTGTCATGACCTGACCGAAGCAGTCGAATGGCAGCGCCATGGCGAGAATCACCGAGGCCGGCTGGCCGTGTTTGGCGGTGGTTGCGATCTGGACGCAGGCGATGCCCTTCTTCTCGTCCTCGGAACTTGCGGACTGCGCCTGTTGCTCCTTTACGCCGGCCAAGGTGGGCTGTGCGTCGACGACTTCCCAATCACTGGGAATGCTAAAGCTGAAGCCGAGTTCACTGGAGTGGACGGCGGGAGCGGCGGGCGCTTGCGCGATGAGCGGGCCACTGGACAGAACTAGAAGCGAGGCAAGAAGACGAGCATTCATGGCGCGCCAAGTCTACCACGAGGGAGGGGCACGCGACGATGGTGTGCGGGGCGCCTTTTACTTGAGCATGAGGACGGAAAGAGCGGATGCTATTCCGCCGATGGAGAAGACGATTCCTAGATACCAGTAGATGCGGCTGCGGGTGAGGAGGGTGACCGAGGTGATGACGAGGCCGATCTCGAGCAGGGCCTCGGCCAGATCGAAGCGATTGGCGCGGGCTTCGGCTTGCTCGACTTTTGTTTCGAGGGCTTCGGCTTTTTCCTTGTCTTCTTTTGTGCTCTCGGTCCACTTTTCCTGGTGGTCGGCATAGGACTTGGTTATTTTGGCCGCGGCATTTTTGTCTGCAATGGTCACGACGCTGAGCAGGTCGGACGCGAGGGAGGTGTCGTTGGAACGAATTTTGTGGGCCTGATATTCGTTCCACTGGTCGGTTGCCTTGTTCTGGTTGAGCACGGCTTCGGTGTGCGTGCGATGGCCGAGCACGGTGGTGACAGCGACCATCACAGCGAGCAGACTCATGGTGAAGGCGACGGGGCGCAACTCGGATTCTGCGGCCTGTTCGGCGTGTTCCTTCAGTTCCTGGACTTCGTTGGCTTCCATTGGGGAATGGCCTCCTCGGTGGTATGACGTATGCGCCAGCGCTACTTGCGTTTCCAGCGTACACCGTCTTTTGAGTCTTCGATAAGGATGCCTTTTTCGGCTAGTTCGTTGCGAATCTGATCGGCGCGGGCAAAGTTGCGCTGCTTTTTGGCCTGCGTGCGTTCGGCGACCAATGCGTCGATGGCCTCGTCGCTGAGCGATAGCCGTGCCTGCAACTCGGGCGCAATATCGGCTTGCCGGCCGGACTGCTCAGCCCATGCTACGGCGCGCTTTGTGGGCTCGGCGTCGTGATCTTCGATCACATCAAATACGGCATCGAAGCTGGCGAGAACTTTCAAGACTGCATTGCGGTCGCAGTCGAAAAAACGGCCATGATCGATGGCGGAGTTGGAGGCGCGGATCAGGTCGAAGATGGGTGCTCGGGCTTCGGCGGTGTTGAGGTCGTTGGCGAGCGAAGCCATGTATTCGGCTTGCGCGTCTTTGGCGGCGGTCTGGATATCGGAGTTTTCGCCGGCTGCGAATGCGCCATTGACGAGCCGCTCGTGAAAATTGCGCAGTCGTTCGATGGCGGCGGTGGCTTCGATCAGTCCTTCGAATGTGAAGTTGAGCTGGTGGCGATAGGGTACGGAGATCAGGGCCAAGCGAATGGCGGAGGCTTTGTAGCCTTTCAACAGCAAGTCGCGAAGAGTATAGAAATTGCCTTCGCTCTTGGACATTTTGCGACCGTCGACCAGGAGAAACCGTACATGCATCCAGTGGTGCGCGAGCGGCTTGTGGGTCACGCTTTCGCTCTGCGCGATTTCGTTTTCGTGGTGCGGGAACATCAGGTCTTCGCCACCGGCGTGCAGATCGAAACTGTCACCGAGGAATTCCATCGACATGGCTGAGCACTCGATGTGCCAACCGGGGCGGCCGTGGCCGATCGCCGTGTCCCATGCGGTTTCGCCGGGCTTGGCAGCTTTCCAGAGCGCGAAGTCGCGAGCCGAATCCTTCTCGTATTCGTCGACGTCGACGCGTGCGCCATCTTCCATGCCGCTCAAGTCCTTTTTGCTGAGCTTGCCGTATTCGGGAAACGAGGCAAGACGGAAATACCACGATCCGTCTTCAGTCTTGTAGGCGGCGCCGGACTGGGAGAGCCTCTGCACGAGTTCGACCATGCGTGGGATATGTTCGGTTGCGCGGGCGATCTCCTCTGGCCGCTCAATGCGGAGAGCCTCGATATCTTCAAAGAAGGCATCGACATAGCGCGCGGAGTAGTCACCAATGGAGAGGCCTGCCTCCGAGGAATTGCGAATGATCTTATCGTCGACGTCGGTGATGTTCATAACGTGTCGAATCTCGACGCCGCTGAGCTTGAGAAACCGGCGGAGCACATCGATCTGCAGGAAGGTGCGGAAGTTGCCGATGTGGCCGTAGTCGTAGACTGTGGGCCCGCAGGCGTACATGCGCAGCGCCTGACCGTCGGATGGGACGAGCGGGTCGATTTGTCCGGTGAGAGTGTTGAAGAGGCGTACGGGCATCGATTGTGGGGCGGACGGCTGGCTCATGAAATTCTGGCGAAAACCGGGTAGGGTTTGGCCCTTCCGATTGTAGCAGCGGGGATTACGCACCGGGTGCAGGACCGGTAAGTTGGAGAGCGGTTGGCGATACTCAGAGCCTGCTATTAACTTTCCCACGGGCGGCGCTGGTAGCCAATTTTTCTCATATCGAGGAGCGAGGAGCGACGCATACCGGGTGTCTGCTAGCGAGGAGCGACAAAGAGATGAGGAAAATTGGCCCCAGCCCTTCGACTTCCACCCCATCGCGCAAAGACCGCGCGGCGGGGACCTCGGGTTGCGGCGCAAATCGGGCCATACTTTGTTGTCGGCCTCGACGGTGGACCCGCCACAACCTTCGGCCTCCGCCTCGTCTCCCACCCCACGAACGAGGGCCTGTCCGTGGGGACCCCGGTCTGGCCCGATTTTCACTCGCAACGCCGCCCGTGCGAAAGTTAATAACAGGCTCCTAGTCGTATTCTTGCTTTAGGACGGCAAGTCGACCGGCCGACCGCTTTATGGATGATCACGTTCTGTCGCTGCTTTGCGACCCAGATACGCGCTATGGGCTCGAGTTGGCCGGCAATAATCTCCGCAATACCGCCACCGGGCGCATCTATCCCATCCGCGATGGGATACCGTTGTTTGTGAGCACGGTGACCGGGCCAAATCTCAAATATCAGACACTTTATGACAGGATTGCGCCGGGTTACGACCTGGCCGAGCGCTTGTATGACTGGATCAAGCGCAAGCCCAATTACCGGAAGGAATTCCTGAGCGAATTGGAGATCAAGCCGGGCGATCGGGTGCTCGAGGTATCTGTGGGGACTGGAGCGAACCTGTATTATCTGCCTGAAAATATAGATTTTTACGGGCTGGACCTCTCCTGGGGAATGCTGCGACGGTGCCAGCGTAATCTGAAGCACTGGGGTCGGAACGCGCACCTGTTCCACGGTGAGGCTGAGCGGCTGCCGTTTAAGGTCGAGGCTTTTGATTGCGTGTTTCACGTTGGGGGGATCAACTTTTTCACCGATAAGCTGCGCGCGATTAAAGAGATGATCTGGGTGGCGCGTTCGGGCACGAAGATCGTGATCGTGGATGAGACGGAAAGGGTAATCAAGGAGAACTACCAGCGCACACCGGGATTAAGAAAAAGCTTTGAGCCGGGAAGCGAGAATGTGCGATGCCCGATCGAGCTTGTTCCGGAAGAGATGAAGGAAGTGACGGCGCGGGAGATTTGCGACGGGAAGCTGTATTGCCTTACCTTCCGGAAGCCTTGATTTAGGTCTTGGGTTCAGCGGCCGAGCGCCAGGGACGGATCGGCGGTCAGGTCCTGGGTGGCGAATTCTCCAGCCTGAAAGCGCGGCCATGCGGCGGCGGCGATCATGGCGGCGTTGTCAGTGGAAAGCGCGAGAGTTGGGAAAGCAATGTCGAGGTGGCGGCGAGCGGCTTCGGCGGTGAAGCGCGTGCGCAGTTCACGGTTGGCGGCGACTCCGCCGGTGACGAGGATGCGCGAGGCGTCGAGAGACTCTGCGGCAGCGAAGGTCTTCTTCATGAGGTCGCCAACGACGGCGTGTTGAAAGCTGGCGATCAGATCCAAGATCGGCTGCGGACAGAGAGCCAACGCTTCCTCTTTGGTTTTGGGGAGGTGAGGGGCGGCCAGCATGCGGCTCACGCGGGCGGCGGACTCTTCGCGCATATGGTGCAACTCCACGTAGCGCAGGACGGCGGTTTTGATTCCGGAAAAGGAGAAGAGGAAGTGTGGGTCAAGGTTGGCGATGGGTGCGGTTTTTGCGGCTTTGGTCCGAGGGGCTTTGCCAGCCAGGTGGAGCTTGGTCTTGATCTGCGAGAACGAAAAGGGCACGGCTAGCGGGTTGCCGAATTGGGCTAGGGCGTCGATCCAGGGACCGCCGGGGTAGCCAAGGCCGAGCAGCTTGGCCACTTTGTCGTAGGCTTCGCCTGCCGCATCGTCGAGGGTGCGGCCGATGAGGGTGTAGTGCCACGTGCCATCGGTGGGGCGCGCGAGGTAGAGGTGGGTGTGGCCACCGGAGACGACCAACGCCAAAGCGGACTGCGCGTCCAGCGATTCGGACGGGCTTTGGCCCGTCCCATTTAGCTTTTGCCTCTCTTCGAGCAACACGGCATGGATGTGGCCTTCGAGGTGGTTGACGGCGATGAGGGGCAGGCCTTGTGCGAAGGCGAGAGCCTTGGCGTAGGTGATGCCGACGAGCAGGGCTCCGGCGAGACCGGGGCCGGAGGTGACGGCGATGGCGTCCAGGTCGCCGAGGGTCATGTTAGCCTCGGCAAGTGCGGCGCGGACAACGGGAACGATGGCGCGGAGATGCTCGCGGCTGGCGAGTTCGGGGACCACTCCGCCGTAGCGTGCGTGAGTGGTGATCTGCGAAGCGACCACGGAGGAGAGGGTGCGTGCTCCGCGTTCGACGACGGCTGCGGCGGTTTCATCGCAGGAGGATTCGATGCCGAGGATCAGGCCGCGGGGCATGCTTTCAGTGTATCTGGCGAGAAGTTGCAGTGTTCAGAGCTTGCTTTTGCAAAGGATAGTGTCGGACGACCAGGTTTTTGGCGGACTCGACGCAAACCATTTGCATGTGGCCTTGCCGCTTCGTCGTGAATGGACAAACTTCGAAATTGCCAAAAACCTCATCGTTATGGTCCGTCAGCATATTCCTGGGGCAGTTGGGTTCATCTGCGTCATCGGCGATCGGGCCTGCCGTGACCCCCAATATCCGCTGTGTTCCCACTAGCCATATTCGCAAGGCCGGTGTCCCAGGTCCGAATGTGGCTCTCCCATGCACCACGTAGCATGCGCCGATCACTTTGGGATTGGTTTTGCACTTTCGAACTTGGCCGTAGATTGGTGCGGACAGGAGCAACATGGCTAGAATGATGATCTTCATAGGTTTCTCGGTAGTAACGAACCATGGTACTCCGGATTTCGACAGCGAACACCTTCGAAGGGCTGTTCGACAATAATTGAATTCACGCATGATTACGGCGACGACCCAATTCGAAGCGGCGGTGAAAATCGTCAAGACTCTGCGTGATGCGGGATATGAGGCATATCTGGCGGGTGGGTGCGTGCGCGATTTACTGCTGGGGCGCGAGCCCGCGGACTTTGACGTGGCGACTTCGGCGACGCCGGATGTGGTGCTGGGGATGTTTGAGCGGACGTTTGCGGTTGGGGCGCACTTTGGGGTTGTCCTGGTCGCCACCTTCGGTGGGGGCACCTGCGGTACGGCAGGGGCGGAGTTGGGTGAGCGTGATTTCATTGTGACGGAGGTGGCAACGTTTCGCTCGGATGGGGTGTACTCCGATGGGCGGCATCCGGATGAAGTGCGGTATACGAAGAGCGCGGAAGAGGATGTGCAGCGGAGAGACTTCACGATCAATGGGCTGCTGCTGGACCCGCTGCGGTTATTCCCTCAGGGGCTAAAGCCTCTCACCGCAGAGGACCCTGATGTACGGACTGAAGCCCGTACCCTCCCAGGGCCTGCTGAATTGCGCGCGCCGGTGATCGATTATGTTGGCGGGGTGGCGGATCTTGAGGCCGGCGTCGTTCGCGCGATTGGGCGGCCGGAGCGGCGCTTTGATGAAGACCAGTTGCGGCTGATGCGTGCAGTGCGATTTGCTGGGCGGTTTGGATTCGAGATTGAGCCGGCGACGTTTGCTGCGATGCGTAAGCATGCTGACCGCATTCATGCGGTGAGCCGCGAGCGTGTGCGCGACGAGCTGACCAAGATGCTGACGGAGGGACACGCAAGACGAGCGTTTGAACTGCTGGACGCGACGGGGCTGCTCATTCAGGTGTTGCCGGAGATCGCCAAGATGAAGGGTGTAGAGCAGCCGCCGCAGTTTCACCCTGAGGGCGATGTGTGGACACACACGTTGATGCTGATCGAGCAACTGGAGGCCGGCTGCTCGCTCACCCTGGCATGGGGCGCGCTGCTGCACGATGTGGGCAAGCCGCCAACGTTCCGCGTGGCTCCGGATAGGATTCGATTTGACGGGCACGTGGATGTGGGCGTGGCGATGGGTGCGGAGATTTGCCGGCGATTCCGATTTTCGAATGACGAGACACGGCAGATTCTGGCGTTGATTGAGAACCATATGAAGTTTGCCGATGCTCCGCACATGAGGGCTTCCACGCTGAAGCGGTTTTTCCGGTTGGAGAATTTTCCGGAACACCTCGCCTTACACCGCATGGATTGCCTGGCGGCACACGCGAATCTGGAGATTTGGAATTTTGTTCGCGAGCGCTACGAAGCGATGCCGGAGGAAGCGATGCGGCCCGCGCCGCTGATTACGGGGCGCGAATTGATTGCTGCGGGATACACGCCCAGTGCGGCCTTCAAAGAGATGCTGTTGGCGGTGGAAGAAGCTCAACTGGAGGGCGCAATCACCACGGCGGACGAGGCGCTGGCGCTGGTGCGAGAGCGGTTTGGAAAAGCAGCTACCGCCTCCTAGCTTCTGACCCTTAGCTTCCGGCCACTGATTCTGCGCCGTTTGCGCGGGAGTAATGGCGGGCTCACCGTTCTTCCGTGATGAGGCTCACTGCCAGTTGTAGCGGTGAATGGGATAAAAAGTATGTGGCCTTTCTGGCTCCATGCACGATTTGGAGGCCCGCACTGTCCCCGGAAAGTGAGCAATCATGAGTGTCGCCGTTGAGAGCAAAAGTGTCGTTGATTTCCAGGCCGCGTGGGCTGAGATGAATCTGCCTGCCCATGTGCGCGAGGTATTGGGCGCGGCGCCGCTGGTGCAGATTCCTGAAAACCGCCCACAACTGCTTGATTGGGCTCTGGGCAGGCCTACTGGCACCACCGACTGGAGGCTTGGGAATCGCGACGATCATGGCGTCTACGAAGCGATCTTTCATATTCCCGGAAAGCCGAACGGCCTGGGGCGCGTGGTAGAGGCGGTGGTTACGAAGGCGCGCAACGGGCTGGCGATCAATTTTCCCGATCCGGCGATGCGGCGTCGCGATCCGGACGCGATGGTGATTGGCGATTCGCTGCCGACGGACAAGCCAACTTATGAAGAGCGGTTTGGCGAAACGTTTGAAAAGACTCGGCAGCAAACGCTGGACTGGCTCAAGACGCAGGAACTTGTAGCGATGCCGTTTTATGCGGGCGCGGACTCGCTGAAGTATGGCTCGCTGCTGATCGTTCCGCGACAGGCGGCATTTTTTGCAGCAGCGCTTGCAGATCTGCAAGGCATGATTCCGCGGAGCCAAGTGCCGGCGGACTTTAAAGTCACAGGCGGAGTGCTGTTTGTGGCGCCGCCGTTTCGGCATACGCATTTTGGCGGGCGCCAGGTGGTAGTGCATGACCGCACAGCGACGCACCAGGAAGTATTTGCCTACAACCTCTATCCGGGGCCGAGCGCAAAGAAGGGCGTTTACTCGATGCTGCTCGATATCGGTGAACGCGAAGGCTGGACTACGAATCACTGCGCCGCAGTAGCAGTGGTTACGCCGTACGAGAATCAGCTTGTGCTCATGCATGAGGGCGCGAGCGGTGGCGGCAAGAGCGAAATGACGGAGCACATCCACCGCATGGAGGATGGGCGGCTGCTGATTGGGCGCAACGTCATTACGAAAGAGGAACGCACACTGAATTTGCCTGAGGCTTGTCATCTGCGGCCGATCGCCGACGATATGGCGTGCGCGCACCCGAGCTATCAGGGCAAGCATGGTCGGTTGACGGTTGCCGATGCGGAGAACGCGTGGTTCGTGCGCGTGGACCACATTCATAGCTATGGAACGGCGCCAAATCTTGAGCGGCTGTGCATCGATCCGCCGGAGCCGTTGATTTTTTTGAATCACTATATTGTGCCGGGCGGCACTTGCCTGACGTGGGAGCACGTCGAAGATGAACCGGGAAGGCTGTGTCCCAATCCGCGCGTGATTTTGCCGCGGCGCATGCTTGAGGACATCGCGCACGGACCGAGAGCGGTGGACGTTCGCAGCTTTGGCGTGCGCTGTCCGCCGACGCATCGCGATAGCCAGCTCTATGGAATTCTCGCGATGATTCACGTGCTCAGCCCGGCATTGGCGTGGCTGTGGCGACTGGTTGCGCCGCGCGGCCACGCCAACCCGAGCATTCAAACGCAAAAGGGCGCGGAGATGCAGTCGGAGGGCGTGGGCTCGTATTGGGCGTTTGCGACCGGACGCCGCGTGGACCAGGCAAACCTGTTGCTGCGACAAATTGTCGATACGCCGGAGACGCGCTACGTGCTCATTCCGAATCAACATATCGGCGCGTGGAAGGTGGGATTCATGGCGGAGTGGATTGCGCGCGAGTACCTGGCTCGGCGCGGCAGCGCGAAGTTTGGGCGCGAGCAGGTGGGAGAGGCGATCTGTCCGCTGCTCGGATACATTCCGAATCAGTTACGCATCGAGGGCTCGATGATTCCGCGGGTGTTCTTGCAGGTTGAGGAGCAACTGCAGGGCGGCATGGCGGTTTACGAAGAGGGTGCGCGGCAGTGGCGGGAGTTTTTTGCGCGCGAGTTGAAGCAGTTCCAAGTGCCGGAGCTTGATCCGCTGGGCCACCGCATCATTGAGGCCTGCCTCGACGGCGCACACCAGGAAGACTACCGCAAGCTGATTCCGCATCCGATGTTTCGGGATGACGAAATGTAAGGACAGGGAACAGGAATCATTTGCCGACGGCGATGGGTTGCGCGAGTTGATCGGCATCGATTTTGAGCGAGTATTCCAACCAAGTTTCGGGCCGGGGCAGAACGCTGGTATCGGCTTCGCCGGCTTCGAGGAAGGCTTCGAAGAGCACCTGATAAAGCCCATGCCGGCCCGTGAGTCTTTTGCGCTTTGTGCGCAGGAAACCGAAGCGAAACGAAGAGCATGGCTCGAGTTCGGCGAGGAAATCTGAAGAGAAGAATTCCGGCGTATTGGCCACGGCCATGAAGATGAGGGAACGCCAACTCATGCGCAGAAGATTCTTCAACGCTTGAGTGCCGTTGGGCAGCTGGTCCATTTGGGCAGAAAGTCGATCGCTGAAGTTCAAGAGCTGATTCACGAGACTATCAAGCGGAATGCGGCGAGCGGTGGCGCGCGTAAAGAGGGTGACTGAACCGCGCCGCAGATCTTCATGCACGTCCTGCAAATCGTCGCCTAGCTGGAGCAGGACACCCCAATCAAAAGCGAATCTGCTTTCGTCATTGTTGAGCCTGCCGTGAGAGAGGCATGCATCCGCGAGCACGGAGCTGCCGCCTTTTGCGCAACTGATTCGCAGCAATTCGGAATCGTCGCAAGCGCGATTGCGTTTGAGTTGCGCGATGCTCGCCTCTTGACCGCGATGGATTGCAAGCAGGCAGTCGAAGACCTGGGGGTAGCGGGTGCGAGGATACTGATCCTCAATCAACCTCACCATGGCCCACACCGCGGCTTCGTGATGGTTGCGAGGCAAGACCGGCAGGCTGCAGAGGCGGTCTCGGAATCGATCGCTAAACATGAGCTTCTGCGCGGTGGACACCCTTTTGTGATCCATGTAGTTGTCGCTATACGGATAGAGAAGGCTATAGCCGAGGATCGACGGTGTAATTCCCATAGGGTCGCCGAAGAGGGGCTGCAATCCACAGACGGTCCAGGCATTGCGGCAGGCCTGGATGATGTCGGGCATGCTGAGCGTCGTGTCGAAGCGATTGGCCCAACGCGCAAGGCTGGTTCCGGCGGGCAGGAAGCCATCGGTCAGAAGCTGGATGGCGTCGTCTTCGAGGCCGAGCGCGATGGAAGCGAAGCGAGGGAACACGGCAATGATTCTCTGCTTTGCCTGGAGGCGCTCGGCGCGGCCAAGGGAAGCGCGTTTCGCCTCAACTTCGACGGCGTGAAGGCCCTCTTCGTAGGCGTTTTCGCGCTTCAGCTGCTCTCGCGGACTGTAACGAGGGGCAGAGGGTGGAGGAAATGCAGCGAGGCTTTGCCATTGCTCGATGGTCTGCGAAACCTGTGCCTCGACCCATGACCAGCTATAGCGACGTTCCATTCCTAAGCATTACGGAGAATCGAGGCAAACGGTTCCGGGGGCGATTCCGTTATTGCGGAAGCACTTCGATGCCGGTCACGGTTGCGTAGCCCTCTACGGGGACGAAGCTAAGCAACAACTTACCTTGGGAGTTTGGCTCCAGGCCTGCGACTTTGCGGACGACAGCGTCACCCTGGCGGGCTTCCTTCAGAAGGTCGAAGTTCTGCAGCAGGGCCTTGCCATTGCAGAAGACGTTAAAGATATGGGCCACCGCGGGTTTGCCGGAGGCAGTCGAAGGCTGGTCCCAGTCACCATGACGAACTGCGAAGAGCAGGGTGACGGAGTATCTTCCCGGCGAGACGGGAATGGTGTAGGAGAAGTTGCCCCATCGTTCTGTTTCGTAGAGCTCGGGATCGTCGGTGCCGCTCACGGGAGACGTGTAGTTAGCCAGCTCGCCACCTTCGAAATAATTATCGGGGCTCCACCAACGGCTGTCGTTGGAGTAGTAGGGGGATTGGCGGGCCAAGATGCGAACGGGCCGCATGCGTCCGTGCACACCGGGAAGGATCTCGATTGCCGACAGCGTGGCTTGTTTGCCGTCTTCGCCTGCAAACTCGAGGTGCAGAATGCCATCGTTTGCGGGGGCAATCTCAGGGAAGACTTTGACGTCAGCGGTGCGGCTCGCTCCCGAGTCGGTGACGACATCGAAGCCTGTGAGCAGCGGCTTGCCGTTGGCACGGACAGTCATGATGCGACTGCCTTCGCCTCCGGTGCCGGTGGACTCGGGGCCGAAGACGGTCTCGGCAAAGTGGAGGCGTAACTCGTAGATGCCTTCTTTCAAGGGAATGTCGTAACGGAATTGGCCTTGGCGGCTGGTGCGATAGAAGTCAGGATCGAGCGTCCGCCATATGTGCTGCACAGAACTCTTGACAGCGGTGCCGCCGGTGAACGCGGCATCTGCGCTCCATAGTTTGCCGGCGTGATCGACAAAGCTGCGGGTTGCTCCGGCGAGAATGCGAATTTCCTCGCCGGTTGGTGGGCCAACCTGCAAGTCGGCGGGCTCGGGTGCGGGCTGACTCGCGACGGGTGTGGGTGCCGGTTGGTTGTGCATCCGAAGCAAAAGCCAGGGCAGGCCCAATCCAAAGGCCAAAAGAAGGGTGATGAGGATGGAGATCATCCACCACGGCCGTGGGCCAGAAGGGTGAAACCATGGTTGCCATGGACGGGCGCTCTCGGCAACTTCGGGTGGGCGTTCGGTGCCCGGAACTGTCAAGTTCGCGCTGGGCGTCGGAACGCCCGGCTCAAATCTCTTGAATTTTGGGACATATTGCCCGACGGGGATGGTGATTTGGAAAGGATGCGATGCGCCATCGCTCGCGTAGTATTCGGCCAGGCGGCGGCGGAGGCGGTTGGCCTCGACTCTTACGATCGAGTCGGAATCCTGGTCGAATGTGTCTCCGCGATGGAAGACTTCTAGGCCAATGGAATACTCCTTGATCTGGTTGGCTTCCCCGGCGAAGAGTTTCTCACACAAGTACGACAGGAGATGGGCGAGCTTGGGCGCGCGGGTGAACTCCTTCGACTCAAGCACGGCCCGCAATTCTGCCCGTTGCGCTTCAAGACTGATTGATTCGGCGCTCTCTACGGTCATCCTCCGACGCTTTCTTTCGTGCCGTGTCCACTTAGATATTCGAAGCCATAGTGATATTAGTTCCACTTTATTGTTTCGAGGCGGTTTTAACGGTGTAGGTAGCGGGAAACTAGGGGGATGTAACGGCAGTTAACCCCCTTCTCAAGGCACCAAGGCACCGTGGCAGAGCGATTCTGATGTCGGCTTAAGTCCTTCGAGACAAGAGGCTTGGTGTTTAACAGTCTGGCATGTAACCCCGATGCAACGGACAAGTAGCAGGTATAGCGTTGTGGCCTTGTATCGTCGGCGGTTTACTGGATGCGACGTTGAAAGCAGATCGCCTGAGGCAGTTCAGCCCACACCAGTTCAGCTCCCAGACGAAATGCTTCCTCGCAGAGGAGGAAGATTATGCGAAGACTCGTGATGATGTTCGTGGCAGCTAGCCTGGCGATTTGCGCGGCGCCGTATTTGAGAGGTGAGTCCGCCATGGATCTGCCCCGTATCGACATGAAAGAAGTGGCCAAAGGAGCTGAACTGAGGGGAGACCTGGCGCGGATTCATAATAACTATCCGCTTGCGGTCTCGGAGTATGAGAAGGCCCTTCGCGCCGATCCGCAGAGCCCTGTGCTTCATAACAAACTCGGCATTGCCGAATTGAAACTGAATAACAGAGGCATTGCCCGCAGGCAATTCACGCAAGCTTTGAAGATCGATCCACGGAACGTTTCGGCGCTGAACAACCTTGGCGCTGTTTATTACCTGGATAAAAAGTACAAACCCGCCGTGAAGTATTTGAAGCAGGCGTTGGAACTGGATGAGTCGAGCGCTCCCTCTCATTTGAACCTGGCGGAAGCCTGGTTTGGGATGGGCGAAGTTGACCGGGCGATGAATGAGTACGCGCGGGCAATCGAGCTGGATGCGGACATCCTGACATCGAGCCAGGAGGGAGTTGCAGCGCAGATCAGCACGCCAGAACAGCGCGCACGCGTTTCCTACCTGATTGCGAGAGCGTATGCCAAACGCGGCAACCTCGATGGAGCATTGGACTATCTGATGCGCGCCAAAGAGGGCCATTTCAGCGAATTGCACAGAGTATATAAGGATCAGGAGTTCGCGGCTTTGTGGACGGACCCGCGGCTGGAAAAGATCATCAAGCGCTAGACGGCAAGCCCTCCCCGAAACTTTGCGCCTCGCCGGGGTTACTCCTGGCGGGGCGCTTTCTTTGTCTCTCTCGTCTTTTGCCTTTCTCTCTCGGAGCAGCGAGCCGGGTCGGCGGCTCGGCGACAATGGAGAGAATGCCCTCGCGCCCAAGCCGATTTGATGTGATCGTGCTCGGCGCTGGCGCGGCCGGGCTGATGTGCGCCGCAGTGGCCGGGCAGCGCGGGCGGCGGGTTTTGCTGCTGGAACACAATGGTCAGCCGGGGCGAAAGATCCTGATCTCCGGCGGCGGACGGTGCAATTTCACCAACGTGCACTGCGGGCCGGGGAACTTTATCTCGAACAATCCACACTTTGCCAAATCGGCGCTGGCGCTCTACAGGCCGCAGCACTTCATCGAACTCGTGGAGCGGTACGGGATTTTGTGGCATGAGAAGACGCTGGGGCAACTGTTCTGCAACCATTCGGCGCGCGCGATTCTCGACATGTTGCTCGCGGAGTGCGAAAAGGGCAAGGTTGAGATTTTGATGAACGCCGGCGGAATTCAGGTTGAGCGCGGCACCTTCGGTGCGTTTTGCGTTTCCTCGTCTGTCGGCGAGTATGCAGCCGACGCGTTGGTGGTGGCGACGGGTGGCTTGTCGATTCCGAAGATGGGTGCCACAGGGCTTGCTTATGAATTGGCGCGGCAGTTTGGGTTGAAGGTGATTGCGCCGAGGCCAGCGCTCGTTCCGCTGCTGCTTGGCGGGGCTGAGGCTGGTTGGACGGAACTGGCGGGCGTGGCTGCGGATGTGACGGCGCAGGCGGACGGTGGGCCGGGATTCAGAGAGAAAATGCTGGTGACGCATCGCGGGCTGAGCGGACCGGCGGTTTTGCAGGCTTCTTCGTATTGGCGGGCGGGTGAGGCGGTTGTGGTGGATTTTGCGCCGGGGCTGGAGCGTGGCGAACGGCTGTTGCGTTCGCTGACAGAGCCCCGAGCCCGGCGAGATGCGGCAGCTTTGCAGCAGGCGCTGCGGGCCGTGGTGCCCCAGCGACTGGCGGCGCACCTGGCCGAGGCGGGCGCGCCTGCCGGCTGGTCGAATGCGGCGCTCGAAGATTGCGAGCGAGGGTTGCGGCGTTGGCAGTTTCATCCGGTGGGAACGGAGGGTTTTGAGAAGGCTGAGGTGACCGCAGGCGGCGTGGATACGGACGGGCTGCAGGCGAGAACGATGGAGGCAAAGGCGGTTCCTGGGCTGTTCTTTATCGGTGAGGCCGTCGATGTTACGGGTTGGCTTGGTGGATTCAACTTTCAGTGGGCGTGGGCGTCGGGAGTGGCGGCGGGAGAGGCCGTGTGACGAACCGTTTACTGCTTGGTACCCCCACCCATATCCTGTAGAGAAGTTACTTGTTTTCATAGGTTTGCAGGGAGGGTTGCCCGCCAAGATCTTCTTGAGAAAGGACTTAGCTGCAGGAGCCTCTTATCAAAGGAGTTAGGTGCTTTCTGATGGAGATTATTGCTAGTCGGTTCGTGAATTCGCCTCCGAGAGCTTAGGGTTTACCCACTCATCGCGATGAATGGGGCACACAGGCTTGTGCGGGAGTCCGACCAATTCATAGTGGGCGCGTTGGGTCTAATTATCTGCAAATGCCAAAAAGGAATGTTTCCGGTATCGGCATTGCGGTAGGGCCAGGGGGGATGATGGGGATCAGGGGACGGCTTTCCAGATCGTGAAGAGAAGAAACCCCGCGCTCAGAGCGACGTACACATCAACCAGACGAATGAGCCAGGTCATGATCTTGATATTCAATTCCGTCATGCCGGGAGTTGGAGGCGGGCTGAGGCGGGGGAATCGTGTGCGCAAGGCTGTTGTCCATTTGTTATAGCGGACAGAGAGGTTCCGTGAGAAATACAGGAGGACGATGCCGAGCATCAGGTACACGAAGACCAGGATCACTACGAGCTTACCCACGCGAAACCTCCTCCTTTATGGGTGTTTTTAGCGAGCTGATTTGCCTGCGCAATCACGGCAAGTATAGCCGCCGCACAGACTCGCTCTTCTTCTGGATGATTTTTTGAGAATGCCTTAAGTGAGCATGTGGACGAATTCTGCAATTCCCTTCGCGGTTGCTTGCGGCTCTCGCTGCAGCAGGAGGTGAGGACCGGCCATTTCGACGACTGCCGTTCGCGGTTTGAGCCTTCGAATCTCCTCGGATGAGCGGGAACTAACCAGACGATCCTGCTTGGCTCGTATGCAGAGGATCGGTATGCAGACTTGGGCAAGGAATGCACGCACGTCGCAGTTGAGCACTTCACGGACTCTTGCGATTATCACGTCCGTATTCACTGAGGAGACCGTGTTCCGTACAGCGAGGAGGAGTTCTGGCGATGGGGTTGGACCGACCAATGCTGTTTTCAACGCAAAATCGGAAAGCGGCATTCGAAGTAGACCCGGAGTGAGTAGCGAGTAAGCTAAACGTCGGGCACCAAGCACCGGGCTTGAAGCGAATCCAGAGCAGAGAACTAGACCTTTGAGCCCTTGCGGATGCATTGCCGCGCATTGAATGGCAATGGGTGTCGAGAACGATTCGGCGACGAGAATGAAGGGCTCAGGCGTGGGCAGGTTGGACTGAACAATTGCGACCAGATCCGCATAGGGCAGGCATCGATCGGGAGGATAGGCAACGGTTAGTGCCTCGAATTCTGGTGCCAGAGCTGCAATGAAGTCGCTGAACAGTTTCGCAGTGCCGTCGAGACCGGGGAGCAGTATGAGTTTTGGTGCGGGAGCACTCATGGGGGCGTTGACCCATAGTACGGCTTATTGCGCGGGCGGGGCCTGGGGTTTGGCGGGCGGAGTGAGAATGAAGCCCTTGCGGATGAGGGCGAAGCCTTGCTGGGGTAGTTCGGCTTGCAGGAGCTGGTTGTCGGGGCCGGAGAAGAGGTCGGTCTGAGCGCCGGCAATGGTCGCGATGAGGTGGTGGGCGGTGATGGGCCGGCCGTCGAGGGTGCCCTGTTCGTCGGGGTAAGTCGCGAGCTGAACGGCCACGATGGAGCCGGCCTGCTTCGGCAGGATGGCCCACAGGTCGCGATTGTTGTTGGTGGCAGCCAGGGTTAGCAGAGTCTGCAGTGCTCCAGGATCGAAGTCGGGAAGGAAGACGGCGGAGTTGTGTCCGTCGAGACGCGTGGTGTTGCTTTGACCGTTGGCCGAGATGTTGATGAGTATCTGGGCGGCGTCGGGCTTGGCGGTCACGTGCACGGCGGAACTGTTGACGATGGCGCTGAGTTGTACGTGCAGTAGGACGTTGGAACGCGATAGATTTTCATTCTTCGATAGCGCATATTCCAAGCCCTGCATGGAAACGCGCACGGATGACGTGGAGTCGTATCCTTCGAGACCGCGAGCGATGTTGAAGGAGGCAGTGCCGACTGGCTTGCCGTTCTGGCCGACGGTGAAGGTGCCGGCCTGAGCGGGGGCGGCGGCCGGAATCAAGGCAAGAAGAGCTGCTATCAACCAAACGACAACCGAACTACCCATGGGTGTCTGCACCATTACTAATGGCTTAGACGCGGAAATTGGGTAAGAGTTCCGGAAGACAGGGAATTTGGAAGAGCGGGTTTGTGAGTGGAGGTGTCGTGAGTGAGCGGCGATTACGTGGAATCCCAGGTCTCATCCGCCGTTGCGGACGGGACCTGGGGCACCCAGATTGGGTATTGGCGAGGGGATTGGACGATTCCAACTGAACCTTGAAACCTGATCCCTGATCTCTGTCTTTATCCTTTGGCTTTGGCAAAGCGCTTGTTGACTTCCGCCCAATTGACTACGTTCCACCAGGCGGCGAGGTAGTCGGGGCGCTTGTTCTGATACTTGAGGTAGTAAGCGTGCTCCCAGACGTCGTTGCCGAGAATCGGATAGAGTCCCTGGCTGAGTGGCGAGTCCTGATTGGCGGTGGTGATGACCTTGAGCTTGCCGCCCTGAATCACGAGCCAGCCCCAGCCTGAGCCGAACTGCTTCGCTGTGGTCTCGTTGAAAGTTTTCTTGAAGGCATCAAAGTCGCCGAAGTCTTTCGTGATCTGGTCGGCAATTGCGCCGGTTGGCGCGCCACCAATTCCGGCGGTGTTCGCGGGGCCCATCAGGTTCCAGAATGCGGTGTGGTTGGAGTGGCCTCCACCATTGTTGCGGACCACATTGCGGATGTCCTCGGGAATGCTGTTCAGGTCCTTGATCAGGTCATCGACCGATTTAGCGGCCAGGTCGGGGTGGCTGGCGAGGGCAGCGTTTACGTTGGTGATGTAGGTCTGATGATGCTTGTCGTGGTGCAGGTGCATGGTCTCTGCATCGATAAAGGGTTCGAGCGCAGCATAGTCGTACGGGAGTGGTGCAAGTTCATAAGCCATCGGGGAAATCTCCTCAATTCGGAATTGTACTGTTTCGACCACAGCCTTAAAATCTACTGTTGAAAACAGAAGTGACTGTGTTGTGGATAGTTATGGTTCTAGAGCAGAACCAGAGTTACCGTGTCGTTGAGATGGAATTCATACGCGGAACACATCGCCGGCGTCCCTCACAGTGGATGGATGCTGGAAGGCGGCGCCGGGGTGCGAACTAAATCGAGCGAAAGTCGGAAACCTTCTTGAGTCTCAATACATCCTTACAACGGACGGACCCACACCATTGAGCTTCCCCAACCGAACAATTGGCGCCAAACGATGAGTGGCCAGCTTATTTACCGCTGGCTCGAGCAGCAGGGCGAGGCCTTTGGCGCGCCCGGACTTGAACCGCGCTGGACTTCGAGCGTGAAGGATGCTGTCGGGACCGCCTACTCGGCGTCGAGCCGGGTGTGGTTTACGTGTTCCCACGGCGTGTTGAATGAGATTTATCATCCCACGATCGACAGCGCGCAAGTGCGGGACATGGGGTTTCTGATCACCGATGGCGAAACCTTTGTTCACGAAGAGAAACGCGACCTGGTTACGACTTTCGAGTACATTCACCCGGAAGCGTTGGGAGTGCGCTACATCAACCGCGATCCAGGGGGCCGCTACACGCTGACCAAGGAGATCATCTGCGACCCGCACCATAGCGTGCTGTTGCAGCGGGTGCGCATGGAGGGGAACAAAGATTTGCTGCCGCGCCTCAAGGTGTACGCGCTGCTGGCTCCGCATCTGGATGGCGGCGGCGCGGGGAACACGGCGCGCGCGCTCGATGTTGCAGGTCACCGGATGCTGCTGGCGTGGAAGGATCCCTGGTCGCTGGCGATGGGCGCGAGTTGCGGCTTTTCGCGGGTGAGCTGCGGGTTTGTCGGATCGAGCGATGGCTGGCGAGACTTGATGGACCAATACCGCATGGATTGGGAGTTTGGCTCGGCGACCAACGGCAACATCGCGATGATGGGCGAGCTGAATCTTGCGGCGGCAGGGGCTGATCCACCCCAGCAACCAGGAGCGGTCGTTGGGGACCCCGGTCATCCACCCCAACGACCAGGACCCGTCGCTACCACCCCAAGAAGCGGGACCTCCTTCTTGGGGACCCCGGTTGCTGGGGACCCCGGATACGGGGCGCGGGAGTTCACGCTGGCCATTGGCCTAGGCGAAGGGAATCACACGGCACTGCAAAAGACGGTGAGCGCTCTGGCCATGCCTTTTGAGCAGCAGCGCACGCGATTTATCGAGCAGTGGCATCGCGCGGCCAATCCCGAGTGGCTGGCTCCAAAGGCTTGCGATGGCGGCAAACTTATGCGGGCCAGTCACAACGTGCTCCTGGCGCATGAAGACAAGACGTTTTCGGGAGCGTTTGTGGCCTCGGCCTCGATTCCGTGGGGGCAGGCGCACGGGGACGACGATCTCGGCGGTTATCACCTGGTTTGGACGCGGGATATGGTGCAGACCGCGACTGCGTTGCTGGCCTGTGGACGCGCAGAGACTGCGAGGAGAGCGCTGGTCTACCTGGCTTGCACACAGAAGCCCGATGGCGGTTTTGCGCAGAATTTCTGGGTGGATGGCCGGCCTTACTGGTCGGGAGTGCAGTTGGACGAGGTTGCGTTTCCGTTAATTCTGGCTTGGCGCCTGTGGAAGGCGGATGGGCTGGGCGAGATGGATATCTTTCCGTTTGTGGAGCGGGCTGCGGGATTTCTGGTGCAGCACGCGCCGATTACCCACCAGGAGCGGTGGGAGGAGAACGCGGGGTATTCGCCATCGACGCTTGCCGCGGTGATCAGCGGGTTGATTTGCGCGGCCGATATGGCACACGCGCACGATTCGGAAGAGATGGCCGTTTTTCTCGAAGAGTTGGCGGACTGGATCGAGCATCATCTTGAGGACTGGACGGTTACGAATAACGGCGTGCTGCTGCCGGAGGTGAAGCGCCACTACATGCGCATCCGGCCACCGGAACAGGGTGAGGCCTATGCCTGCGAGAGCTGCGGTACGGAGATGATTCGGATTCAAAACAGGCCGCCGGGGCAGAGGGTCGATTTTGAGGCGCGGGAGATTGTGGATGCGGGATTTCTGGAACTGGTGAGGTATGGCGTGCGGCGGGCGGACGATCCGCTGATGTTGGATTCGCTGAAGGTGGTGGACGCCGTGCTCAAGACCGATCTGCCGCAAGGGCCGGGCTGGCATCGCTACAACTGGGACGGCTATGGGCAGCAGCCGGACGGAGGGGCGTTTCGGGGCTGGGGTCAGGGCCGTGTATGGCCGCTATTCACGGGCGAGCGGGCACACTATGAGTTGGCCGCGGGTAACGACATTGCGCCCTTGATTGCGACCTACGAACGCTTTGCCACTCTTGGGCAGATGATGCCTGAACAGGTGTGGGACGAGAAGAGCCGCGACGGGTTCGAGTTGGGACAGCCGGCGGGTTCGGCGGTGCCGCTGGTCTGGGCACATGCCGAATACCTGAAGCTTTTGCGCTCGGCGGTGGATGGCAAGGTCTTTGACCGCATCGATTGTGTATACGAACGGTATTGTGAGCCGGAAGGCCGGCGAAAGCTGCGGGCCAAGCTGGAGTTTTATAGCCGGCGGCGGCCGATCCAGAAGATCGCGGCCGGAGATACGCTCAGGATTCTGGACGATGCCCACTTTGAGGTGGTTTGGACGGCCGATGGATGGAAGACGTCGCAATCGACCCTGAGCCGCAGCCTGGGCAGCGCGGGGTACAGCGCCGACCTTTCCACCGGGCCGAACCAGGCGAGCGGTGGGCTATCATGGACTCTTCACTGGCCGGAGCAGGAACGCTGGCTTGGCTACAACGTGGAAGTGAAGATCGAGACCAGTTAAGCACCTTCACTGATGCATTTTTTTCCATTTTTTGCGAAAGGACCCGCCGCGGCGGGAACATACATTTATGACGGGAAGTCTTGCGGATGTCTCTGTTGTCGAACTTTCTATTGATACCTTGCGGTTGCTTGCCGTGGACGCGGTGGAGAAGGCCAAAAGCGGCCACCCCGGCGCTCCGCTCGGCTGCGCGCCGATAGCCTATCTGCTCTTCCACAAGGTCATGAAGCATAACCCTGCGCATTCGAAGTGGGTCGATCGCGATCGTTTCGTTTTGTCGAATGGACACGCATCGGCGCTGTTGTATGCATCGCTGTTTCTATCCGGCTACAACGTGACGATCGAGGACTTGAAGAGCTTTCGTCAGTTGCACTCGCGCACACCGGGTCACCCCGAATATGGCGACACAGACGGGGTTGAAGTTACGACCGGACCGTTGGGCCAGGGTCTGGCGATGGCGGTCGGAATGGCCATCGCGGAACGGCACCTTTCGGCTATTTATAACCGTCCGGATTTCGACGTCGTCAACCACCACACGTATGTGCTGCTGGGCGACGGCGATCTGATGGAAGGGGTTTCGCACGAGGCTTGTGCTCTGGCCGGGACGCTGGGACTGGGCAAGCTGATCATGTTTTACGATGACAACCTGATCTCGCTCGACGGACCGACGGAGCTGAGCTACAACGATGACGTGATTGAGCGGTTCAACGCTTACCACTGGCATACGCAGCGCGTGGCGGACGGCAACGATCTGAATGCCATTGAAGCGGCAATTGAAGCAGCGAAGGCGGAGACCGGCAGGCCATCGATCATTGCGGTGCGCACGGTCATCGGCTACGGCAGCCCGAAGGCCGGCACAAATAAAGTGCATGGCGAAGCGCTGGGCGCGGGTGATACAGCGGCGACGAAGAAATTCTTCGGCTTCCCCGAGGACCAGAGTTTCTCGGTGCCCGAGGATGCGCTGGCTAATTGGCGCAAGGCCGGGGCTCGCGGCGCTACCGCCGAAGGAGAGTGGAACCAGCTATTCGGCCGCTATGCCGCGGAATTTCCTGAGCTGGCGGTGGAATTTAACCGCACGCAGAAGGGACAACGAAAGCTGGGATGGGAGAAGGCGATTCCCACGTTTGCGCCGGATAAGCCGCAGGCCACGCGCAATGCGGGTGGCGCGATCATGAATGCAATTGCCGGCGAAGTGCCGGAGTTGTTTGGCGGCGCAGCGGACTTGACTGCGTCAACCAAGACGATCTTCAAGCCGGGCGCGAGCTTTCACGTTGACCCGGCCGGGCGCAACGTGTTCTTTGGCGTGCGTGAATTTGGCATGTGTGCTGCGGTAAATGGAATGGCTGCACACGGTGGGCTGGTTCCATTCGGATCCACATTTTTCTGCTTCGCCGATTACTGCAAGCCGGCGATCCGTCTCGCATCGCTGATGCAGATTCATTCCATTTTTGTGTTTACTCATGACTCGGTTGCGCTGGGAGAAGATGGTCCGACGCACCAGCCGATCGAGCACCTGATGATGCTGCGTGCGGTGCCTGGGCTGACTGACTTCAGGCCGGCCGATGCGAATGAGACGGCTGCAGCATGGCGATTGGCTTTGGAACGCACCAGCGCGAGCTTTTTTGCGTTGACGCGGCAAGATCTGCCGGTGATCGACCTGGCCAAGCACGATGTATATGCCGGGGTGAGCAAGGGCGCATACGTACTGGAAGATGCGCAGAACCCGCAGGTGATTCTGATTGGCACGGGCTCAGAGGTATGGCCCGCAGTGGACGCGGCGAAGTTGCTGGCTGCGGATGGAATCGCTGCGCGCGTGGTGAGCTTCCCAAGCTGGAAGATCTTTGAAGAGCAATCGACGGAGTACAAAGCGAGCGTGTTGCCAGC
>Ga0137379_10000351_pt1 | contig 40637 bp, 36 predicted proteins | sample SagtaG_18_FD_104812 | JGI IMG/M metagenome (GOLD analysis project Ga0137379, IMG submission 104812) | Vadose zone soil microbial communities from Sagehorn Ranch, Mendocino, California, USA - Sage2_L_80_16 metaG | ecosystem: Environmental > Terrestrial > Soil > Vadose zone | place: USA...
AGACAAACGAGACGCTGCAGCGCAGCGGGCGGAGTCTGCGCGCCAGCGCTTCGCATTGCTGCAGGCCGGCACGCGGGTTGAGGACTTGAATGCGGCGCAGGCGCGATATCGTCAGGCGCAAGCCGCGGCGACGTTGGCTCGAAAGGGGTTCCGGAAAGAGGACATCGATGCAGCGCGCGGGCGTTTGACGCAGGCACAGGGGCATGTTGCGGAACTGGATGCGAGGCTGCGTGAGGCGGAGCTTACGGCTCCCACAGACTCTGTGGTTGAAGTGGTGAGTGTGCGGCCGGGAGACCTGGTTCCGGCGGGACGCATCGTCGTCACGATGCTTGAATCTTCGCAGCTTTGGGTAAAGGTCTATGTGCCGGAGACGGAACTGGCGCAGGTTCATCTGGGACAGAAAGCGGCTGTGCGTGTGGATAGCTTTGGAGGACGGGCCTTTGATGGGCATGTGGGGCAGATCTCGTCGCAAGCGGAATTTTTACCGCGCAACGTGCAGACGAAGAGCGACCGCGAGCATGAAGTGTTTGGCGCGAAAGTATACGTCGACAATACGCAAGGGGTTTTGAAGTCGGGAATGTCGGCGACGGTGCGGCTCGAATGACGACGATCATCGAGGCCGATCATCTGACAATCCGTTTTGGCTCGCTCACCGCGGTGAACGACGTGAGCTTTGAGATCGGTAAGGGCGAAGTGTTTGGCTTTCTTGGGCCGAATGGATCGGGCAAGACCACGATCATCAAAGCGCTTTGCGGACTGCTGCCGCCCACGGAAGGCACGGGCCGGATTCTCGGCATGGATATCCGCAAGGACGCGGCGGAGATCAGGCGGCACGTGGGATATATGTCGCAGAAATTCGGCTTGTATGAAGACTTGACGGTCGCGGAGAACATTGCGTTTTATGCGGGGGTCTATGGGCTTGACGGCGCGCGAGCCGAACAACGGACGCGCGAAGTGCAGGAACTGACCGGGATCGAGCCCTATATGAATCGCCGCGCGGGACAGCTCTCTGGAGGGTGGAAGCAGCGGCTGGCATTGGCTTGCTCGATCATCCATTCGCCCGAAGTTGTGTTTCTGGATGAGCCGACCGCGGGCATCGATCCGGTAGCGCGAAGGGCGCTTTGGGATTTGCTGTTTCAGCTCTCGGGGCAGGGCGTCACTTTCTTTGTGACCACGCACTATATGGATGAAGCGGAGCGCTGCGGGCGCGTGGGGTATATCTACCAATCGAAGCTGATCGCGATTGGCACGGTTGCTGAGTTGCAGAAGCTGCCGGAGGCAAATCCGCCGGGCACTGCGCGCATACAGATCAATACCGCGAATCCCTCAGAGACGCTCGGCGCGGTACGCAAGGCGGAGGGCGTGCGGGAGGCGACAATCTTTGGCCGATCGATTCACGCATTGGCTGAATCAGATAAGTTGGCAGGCCTGCAATCTCAATTTCCAGATGCGCAGGTGGAGACGATAGAGCCGTCGCTCGAGGATGTATTTGTGACTCTGACCTATCGGATTATGGAGGAGTCGCGATGAAGCAACTCTTTCACGGACTGGTGCCTGTGTGCCGCAAGGAGTTCCTTCACATCGTGCGTGATCCAGGAACGCTCTTCTTTGCGCTTCTGATTCCGATGCTGCAGTTGTTTCTTTTCGGGTTTGCTGTGGACACGAATGTGCGCCAGGTTCCGACTGTCGTTCTTGATGAATCGCAAACGCAAGAGAGCCGACGCCTGCTGGAAAGATTTTCTGGCTCGGATGTCTTTGATATTCGTACCTACGCGCGCTCGACTGACGAGTTGTACGAGGCGATCCGCGCAGGGAAAGCTCGCGTCGGGATTCGGATTCCGTTTGATTATGCGCGACGGCTCGAGGATGGCACCACGGCGACTGTGCTGGTGCTGGTGGACGGATCGGACTCGGCCGTGGCGGGACAGGCGATGAGCACGTCGACAGGAGTCGCATTGAAGGAATCGCTTGTGCGAGTACTGCCGAATGGCGCGATGCCGATTGAAGTGCGGCCGTCGGTGCTCTATAACCCGGCCACTCGGTCGGCAAACTTCTTTGTGCCGGGACTGGTCGCAATTCTGCTGCAGGTGATGACGATTTTGCTGATCGCGCTAAGCCTGGTGAGGGAGCGCGAACACGGGACATTGGAGCAGTTGACGATGACTCCCGTGGCTCCGCTGGGACTGATGGTCGGCAAGATGATTCCGTACGGTGCGCTGGCCTTCGGTGAGTTGTGCGCAATTCTATTGGTGATGCGGCTCGTTTTTCAGGTTCCGATTCACGGGAGCGCGGTTCTGCTTCTGGCCATGTCAGTTCCCTTCCTGCTGACTGTGCTTGGGCTTGGGCTGGTTATATCAACACGCGCACGCACGCAGGCAGAGGCGTTTCAATTATCGATGGGGACGATTCTGCCTTCGGTATTCCTGTCCGGCTATATCTTCCTCATTGACAACATGCCGACATTCTTCCAAGGGATCAGCCGGCTGATCCCGGCTACTTACTACATTCAGATTCTGCGCGGAATCATTTTGCGCGGGGCTGGAATGAAAGAGCTATGGGTCAATGCGGCTGTGCTGACCGCGATGGGCTGCGCCATGATCCTGCTGGCGGCGAGGCAGTTTGTGAAGCAAAGCGGCAGATGACGCCTGTGCCACTCAAATGAAGACGGGGGCGTTGGCTACGCCGGCGGTGCCGAAAAGGCGGCGATAGCGTTCGATTTCAGCAGGCGTGCCGATGGCCTTGGAGTAGTTGTCGGACAGCTTGACGGCGGGACGGCCATCGACTTCGCTGAGCTTGCAGACGAGACTGATGGGGTCGAAGCTTTCGTCGCCGCGCGGATTGCAGTTGCGGAAATCATTGGTTAGATAAGTGCCCCAGCCAGCACTGACGCGAATGCGCCAGTCGGGAGTCCACCGGCTCTCATCGAGGAAGTCTTTTGCACTGCGGAAGTCGGCGGGGGCGGCGCCGTTGCGGAGCGAGCCTCCGAAGTAGGCGTGAAGGCCGAGAATGAGATCTACATCGAGAGCGTCGGACGCGATGAGGCGTTTCTTACGTGGATCGAGGCCGCGCTGCTGGAGCCATGCGATGTATTCATCGCCGGCAATATAGGGATCCTTGCTGTCGATGCGCTGACCGGTCCAGTTGGCCACCCAATCTGGCGCGTCGTTGAGGAATTGAGTGGTGCCGAAGGTGTCGGGGAGCATGATGAGCAGCTCACCCTGATAGGTCTGCTGCCACAGTTCGAGCATTCGGTATTGCGCGGACTTGACTTCTTCGTCGCTGTTGGCGAGGGCGGCCATGGCCATGGGCAGCTCGTGAGCGTTAGTGCCGATGGCTTCGAGGTCGTGAGCGTAGGCCATGTAGGTGTTCGAACTGCCGATGAAGTTTTCGCCTAGCACGTCGCTCATTGCTTTGACCACGTATTCCTGCCACAGAAAGCTGTGACGGCGGCGAGTGCCAAAGTCACTCACATTAAGACCGGGAACGCCGCGCATGCGGTCCATTTTTTCCCAGAGGCGAGTCTTGGCGCGTGCGTAGAGGATGTCGAGTTCGAGTTCACTGAGATGCTTGAGGCTGGCGCGAGTTTTGAGTTCGTCAATTGCGGAGAGAGCGTAGATCTCCCACATGGTTGTAGCGGTCCAGGGGCCATCGAAGAGCAGGGAGAGTTGGCGGTTCTGAACCGACAGCTCGAAGTCGGACAACCGGAAGTCACGTTCGAGCCAGCGAAGAAATGCGGGCTCGAAGATACCGCGACGCCCATAGAAAGTGTTGCCGGCAAGCCAGATCAATTCGGACTTATGGAAGCGGAGTTTGCGGGTCGCTTCAAGCTGATCGCGCAATTGATCGACGTCAACGATGGCGCCGAGAGGCACGTCGACCGAGCGGTTGGCGAGCGAAAATGTGGCGCGGGTGTTGGGAAAATGCTTCCAGATGAACTGGAGCATGAGCAACTTGTAGAAATCGGTATCCAACAGGGAACGAGTGATGGGGTCCAATTCCCAGTTGTGATCGTGCGCGCGCCTGGCAAGGTTGATGATCACGGTCTCACTACCTTAATGCACCGCGAGCGCGGGAGTTGAATCGTCGCCGTTTGAAGGCGCCGAATGCGCACCGCATGAGCGCCGGATGACGAGGCGGAATGGCACGAGCACGTCGCGGATGGGCAACTCGGGGTGTTCGAGCCGCTCCCGCATCGTGGTCATGGCTGCTGCGCCGATGCCCGCGCAGTCCTGATGAATTGTGGTGAGCGGCACGGGAAGAAGGCTGGCGTAACGCACGTCGTCCATGCCAACGATTCGTATTTCTTCGGGGATGCTAATGCCGATGGCGAGAAGAGTCTGCATGAGGCGGGCAGCGGTGAGATCGTTGGCGCAGACGATGCCCTGTGGGCGAAGTGTCTGCAGCATTGTGCGCACGAAGGGCTCGTCTTGAGCGTTGCCGCGGCAGACAGGGTCTCGCTCGAGCGTGACGCCGTGGCGGCGGAGCGCTTCATGGAAGCCGGTGATGCGTGCATCGACCGTGTTGGCGGCGTTTTCTTCGCCGAGGAAAGCGAGGCGGCGAACACTGAGATCGAGCAGGTGAGCGGTGATTGTGTAGCCGGCGCGGCGGTTATCGATGCCGACAAGGTCGTGGGCCGAGCGCTCAGGCCATGGCATGTAGCAGCGGTCGAGCAGAACAATGGGAATCTGTGCGCGGTCTAAGGCACGGGCGATGCGGCGGTTGGCGGCATCTTTTTCGCTCATCAGTTCAAGCGGCGCGAAGAAGACTCCGGCGACTTTTTGCGTGATGAAGGACTGCACCACCTGCTCGGCTTCTTTGGCACTTTCGCGCACCGAAGTGGAAGCGCTACCCCACAACAATGAATCGGGTTGAGAGGAATGCGTGCGCATCATGCCGTTGCAGATGGGCTCGAAAATCTCGGTTAGCCCGAGTTCTGGAATCAGCAGCCCGAAGGTGTGGCCGGTGGCGCGATGTTGACCCAAAACGTGGGTGCCGGCTCCGGGGCGTCGTGTCACCAGGCCCATTCGTTGCAGGTCGAGCACCGCCTTGGCGACGGTGATTCGCGAAGCGTCAAACAGCTTGCCCAATTCCGCTTCGCTTGGCAGGCGATCTCCGGGCTTCAGTTGGCCTGACTGGATGCCGGCGAGCAGGTGCTCGAAGACGCGGCGATGCTTGGAGACGCGGCTTGCGGGATCTAACTCAGGCGGGGGCGTGAGCCTGCTTGCCGACTTGCGTGAACCTGCCATTCTCTCGCCTTTCAGCCGCGGCCCAAAGAATCGGGCGACCCATCGCCACTGCTCGAACAATAAGAGATTAGCCGATGAATTGTCGATGCATTTTGCCTAGTGCGCCAGTTGACGCGAGCGAGGTTGGTCGATACATACATGTCTAAGTGATTTGCTGAATTGCGGCGCTGATTTCGGCATGCACATTGTCTGCAAGCGCGGGCATGGCGCCGGACTGTGAAGCAACCCATCCTCCCCAGCGGTTGCCAGCTTCATTGAGTGTCGCCAAGTCAGCGCCGCGTAGGAGGTAGTCCGTCATGGCGGCCGTAAAAGCATCGCCTGCGCCAATGGTATCCGCCACGTGGACGGGATACCCCGGATGCTGATGCCACTCATCTCGTGTTACCAAAATGCTGCCTTCTCCACCTCGCGTAATGGCGACCATCTGGAGGGTTGGAAATTCGGTCAAGAGCTTTGCAGCGCCGAGTCGCAAGTTGTCGGGCGGTGGGTCTTCTTCCGCAGGCAGGCCGAGAAGCGCGAGCACGACCGGGACCTCGGCGTCGTTCATCTTCACGACGGTTGCGAGTTCGAGGGATTCTTGAACAACTTCGCTGGAAAAGAATGGCGCGCGGAGGTTTACGTCGAAGATGCGAATGCAGCGGGCGGAGGTTTGCGCCGCCAGGGTCTGAATGGTCTGACGTGACTCCAGGCAGCGCTGCGCCAGCGATCCAAAGCAGATGGCATCTGCTCTCTCGGCCAACTGTACCCATTCGCCTGAGAGCTCCATCGAATCCCAGGCAGCGGGCTGATGGATGGTGTATTGCGGCTGGCCGTTGGTGAAGGACACGGTGACGCGGCCGGTATCGTGGACAGGGTCGATCTGCAAATAGCTTGTGTCGGCGGGCAGGGGGTCGAGCTGGTGGACCGCATCGCGACCCAGGTTGTCGCGGCCTATGCGGCTCAAGATTGCGGCATGATTTCCGAGTCGACCGGCCATGACGGTAAAGTTCGCCGGCGCCCCTCCCAACCTCGGGCCTTGAGGCAACATATCCCACAACAACTCGCCAATACCGAGGATCAGATGCGGCTCTTTCAAAGGCTTGCTCCAGTGGGTTGGGAACTTAACGGCGGTCTTGGGAGCGGCTCCGTTTGTTATAGCAATCGGATGGCTCCAGCTCTTGCCCACGGAACAGCTTTCTCCCCGGGGGGCCGATTCGTCAACTCTTTCTTGCGGGATTTTGCGATAGATGCAAGCGATCCTTGTTTGGCGCAGTTAAGGTACGGGATGCATGTTCTATTTTTTCTGCTTGCCGAGCCAACGCCACATTGAGCAATCCTCGTAATTCGCGGAGGCGTATTCACCCTCGGGCTGATTGGCCATGATGGCGTGGTCGGCGATTGCGTCGGCGCGCGATCGAGGGACTTTGCCGAGAAACAGCCGCGCAAAGCCGGGCTGACGTTCGAATACATGGTCCTGCTCGTTGTTGACATAGATAAGGTCAAGCTGACCGGGAAAGCTGGCGAAGTTCGCGGCCAGTTTCGTGAGCAGACGCCGCATCACCGTTGCGCCGAAGGGGTTGAAGAGGAAGACGAGACAAGGGGTCGAGGGGAATGCGAATTCGATGGCGTCGCCGCACACCAGCCGGGTTGCAGCAAGGGCACGACCTGCCGCCTGCCAGACGGCGAGATTCTTCCGCGCCGTTTGCGCAAGAGTGGGATTGAGCTCGATTCCGACGACGTCGCGGAATGGCATCTCCGCAGCCAGGAGAATGGCGCGGCCCATTCCAGCACCTACATCGATAAAGGTGAAGCCTTCGACAGGAGCGGCGGGGAGAGTTCGGCGCCACCGGCGCAGCAGCGACTGAAAGACCGAAGGCGCAACTCCGAAATAAGCGGTGGCATGGCGATCGTGACGATGGCCGCTTTTGAGGTGACGGCCCGCAATGAGGCCGCTGGTGCGGACACCGTTCTCAATATCGAAGGGATGCCGCGTGTAACCGTCCTTAACGGATAACCCCGGCAGGAGTCGCCGCGTGGGTCTCTCCGTTTCCTTCTTCACCACATCTTTCACGGTTGAACGTTAGCACATGGAGATACTCGCCTAGCTTTGCGCTTCCGTGGACGGCTGCACATCGCACTTAGCTTTCCACAGTTCTCGGGGTTCTCGGAGTATCCAGGCGGGAACCCTGCGGGGCGTCTCCGGAAAGGCGCAGTGACAGGGGCTGCCAAATCGCGATACGCTGAGGATAATCGCCCACGACGCGATCCAAGGAGCTCGTCGAATCCCCATGCCTATTCAAACGACCTCGAAGATCTGGCACAACGGCACACTTATCCCCTGGGAACAGGCCAACATCCACGTAATGAGCCACGTGATTCACTACGGCTCCAGCGTGTTTGAGGGCATTCGCTGCTACGCGCAGCCTCAAGGGTCCGCGGTATTCAGGTTGCCGGAGCACATGCAGCGCCTGCTGGACTCGGCAAAGATTTACCGGATGGAGCTTCCTTTCTCGCTGGATGAACTCTGCGCGGCCGTGGTGGATGTGATTGAAGCCAATGGCGTTGCGCCATGCTACATTCGGCCGATCGCACTGCGCGGTTATGGAGAAATCGGGGTCAGTCCGAAGGGTTCGCCGATCGAGGTCTACATCGCGAACTTCCCGTGGGGCAAGTATGTGGCGGGAACGGGCGGCGCGGATGTGTGCATTTCAAGCTGGAACCGGCTGGCTCCGAATACGATGCCTGCGCTGGCGAAGGCGGGCGCGAACTACATGAATTCGCAGCTTATTCGAATGGAAGCCGATATCAACGGCTATGTTGAAGGCATTGCGCTCGACGTGAACGGCTTGGTGAGCGAAGGGTCGGGCGAGAACGTTTTTGTAGTCCGGAACGGCGTGCTCTATACACCGCCGCTGTCGAATTCAGCGCTGTCGGGGATTACGCGCGATAGCGTGCTTACAATTGCCCGCCACCTGGGCCTAGCTGTCGTGGAGCAGTCGATGCCGCGCGAGATGCTTTACATTGCCGACGAGGTCTTTTTCTCGGGCACAGCCGCCGAGGTGTCGCCCATCCGCTCGATTGATCGCATTCTGATCGGCGACGGCAAGACCGGCGAGATCACCAAGAAGATTGCCGATGAGTTCTTCGCAATTGCGAACGGGCTCAAGCCGGATCGCTTTGGCTGGCTGACGCCAGTGAAAGTGAACGCGACGGAGGCGGTAACGGCGTAGTGGTACTTAACCGCTGCTCAATTGCGCTCAAGCGCAGCAGGGTCTTGAAGGAAGACAACCGCACGTGAAACCCGACATGAAAGTGCAGTTGGCCGGCATCGAGCTGACCAACCCTGTCATCGCCGCCAGCGGCACTTTCGGCTATGGCATCGAATTTGAAGAGATCGTATCGCTGGAACGCATCGGCGGATTTGTAACCAAGGGTATTTCTCGGGAGCCGATGACGGGGCATCCTGCGCCGCGGATTCTGCAGACGGCGGCCGGAATGCTGAATGCCATCGGGCTGCAGAATATCGGCGTCGATGAGTTCATTGAGAAAAAGCTGCCACCGCTCAGTCGCTATCCGCGTTGCAAGGTCATCGTCAACGTCTTCGGCTACACAGTCGGCGAATATATTGGTGTCATTGAACGGCTCAACCATGCCGCGGGAATCGCTGCTTATGAGCTGAATGTATCGTGTCCGAATGTGCATTGCGGAGGGATGTCCTTTGGCGCCGATGCCGGGTCGCTGGAATACCTGGTGAAGCAGGCAAAGGCGATCTCTACCCGGCCGTTGATTGTGAAGCTCTCTCCTAACGTGACTTCGATTGGCCAGATGGCGCGGGTGGCTGCGGGCGCGGGTGCAGATGCATTGAGCCTGGTGAATACTTTTCTTGCGATGTCGATCGATGCGGAGACGCGCAAGCCGAGACTGACAAACGTGACTGGCGGATTGTCGGGGCCAGCGATCAAGCCAATTGCCCTGCGCATGGTTTACGAGGTGGCCCGCGCGGTGAGCGTTCCGGTGCTGGGATTGGGAGGCATTGTCACTCCGGAAGACGCGGTCGAGTTTCTGCTGGCCGGCGCAACGGCCGTGCAAGTGGGAACAGCGAGCTACGCCGATCCGCGCGCGACCGAGCGTCTCGCGAAGGGGCTTGAGTCGTGGTGCCGCGGCCACCATGTAGAGCGGGTGTCGAGCCTGAGCGGCGCTCTGGAGACTCCGAGCCGCTGAACCGGCCTCTGCGATGACGGGGCAACTGCAAACGATATGATGCTCGGATGGATCTGTTTCAAATTCACAAATGGAGCTTTGCATGCATTTGCGCCGTCTCGGCTCATTGATTTCACTTGCCGTCTTTTTTGTTTTTGCTGCACGCGCCGCTGACACGATTTCGTTGACTGTGGATGCAACCAAGACTCAGCAGAAGCTGCTGCACATGCATCTGGTGTTGCCGGTCAAGCCTGGGCCACTGACTATCTACTATCCGAAATGGATTCCCGGCGAGCACGGGCCCGATGGACCGATCCAAAATCTCACTGGCCTCAAGTTTGAAGCGGACGGCAAGACGATTCCGTGGCAGCGCGATTTGCTGGATGTTTTTACTTTTCACGTTGACGTTCCGGCGGGTGTGAGCGAACTCACCGCGAACTACGATTACATTGAGCCGGATGGAGTCTCGGCCACTGACAAGCTGATGGTGCTTGAGTGGAGTGATGTCACACTCTATCCTGCGGGAACGCCAGCGGAGAAACTCAGTTATGAAGCCAAGCTATTGATGCCGGACGGCTGGAAGTTTGGCACGTCGATGCCAGTCGAAAATCAGTCGGGGAATCAGATTTCGTTCAAGCCGATTTCTCTGGATCTCCTAATTGATTCGCCTGTCGTCACTGGGCAGTTTTATCGGAGCATCGACATCACTCCGGCTGGCGAACGCGTTCACCACCAGATCGACCTGGTCGCGGACAGCGAAGCCGCGCTGGCGATGAGCCCGAAGAATCAGAATGAGATGACGAACCTGGTTGCAGAATCGGGCAAGCTGTTTGGCGCGCGTCACTATCGCGACTACCATTTCCTGCTCACACTCAGCGATCACGTCGCACATTTTGGACTCGAGCATCACGAATCGAACGACAGCCGTTTGCCCGAGCGCACTCTGCTGGGGCCGGGCGCGGGGATGGCGCTGGGCGGACTGCTTTCGCACGAGTTTGTTCACTCGTGGAACGGAAAATTTCGCCGGCCGGCTGATCTGACCGTTCCCTACTACGAAGAGCCAATGAAGACGGACCTGCTGTGGGGTTACGAGGGACTCACGGACTACCTTGGACCACTGCTGGCCGCACGGAGCGGCTTGTGGACGCCCGAGCAGTATCACGAATACCTGGCCAGCGTCGCGGCCGCACTTGGGCCGGGAAGGCCGGGACGCACCTGGCGGCCTTTACGCGACACCGCCGACGGTGAACCCGCCCCCGGAGGCTTCGGCGCCGCAAGAGGCTGGTTGAACTGGCGTCGCGGCACCGATTACTACGACGAAGGCAATCTGCTGTGGCTCGAGGTCGCCACCATCGTTCATCGCGAGTCGAAGGGCAAGAGATCGATTGACGATTTTTGCCTGGCGTTTCACGGCGGCGCGAATCATGGGCCGGAGGTGAAGACGTATACCTTCGACGAATTGGTCAGCCTGTTGAACGCGGTGGCGCCGTTTGACTGGTCTGCATTCTTTCATCAGAGGCTGGATTCAACCGCGGCGGATTCGCCTGTGGGCGGAATCGAGAACGGTGGGTGGAAAGTTACGTACAACGGTGAAGCTGCGAAGCTCGAAGGCCGGCGCGGCAATCCGGGGTATGTTTACTCCATCGGACTGCAACTGGGCGCGGACGGGACTGTGGCTGATTCGGTTGTCGGCAGTCCCGCGTTTGAAGCGGGCGTTTCTTCGGGGATGAAGGTGCTGGGCGTGAATGGGCGCGTCTACACTTCGGAATTGCTCGAAGACGCGATCAAGGGTTCGAAGGATTCGTCGCAGCCCATTACACTGCTGGTGCTCGTGGACGATTATTTCCGGACTTGCAACATCCACTATCACGGAGGCGCCCGCTATCCGCACTTGGTGCGGGAGGATGGGAAGACCGACTACCTGGACGAGTTGATCAAGGCGCGAGTGGGGCAGTGAGTGATGACTCTCGCTGCTACATACCCCCACCCATACTCTGTAGAGAAGTTCCTTTTTTTCAAGAGGCTGCGGGGGGGTACCGCGCCAAAATCCTCTTAATAAAAGACTTGGCTGCAGAGTCCTCTCAAGAAAGGAGTTACGGCGCTTTTTCGGGTGTTTTTGTCCGAATCGTATCGCATTGCGGTATTCCATTGAAGCGCAGAGGCGCATTTTCGAGGTGGGTTTTCGACGCCGATGAAAGCTGTGATGCTTCTTAGAACTGGGTTGGAGCGGCGGACGTTGTGAGGCTTCGCTCGGCCTTCAATTCCCATTGTGCGCCGGGGGTTGGTAATTATCTGCAACCACCTGCTGTGGGTTGGATCACCATCGGCAGAATGCAGTTGGGAAGTCGCTTGACCTGCCGAAGTTTCGAAGGCATGGGGAGAGTTTCGTCTGGTTGGATGGTGGCGTCAGTGATGGGAGAGGCATGGATCGGTGAGGAAGAGATCGATTGAGACGGAACTCTATCCCGCCCTAGCGAAGCTAGGACGGGAGAATTGAACCTGAGGCTGCACGTGAACGATAGGGCGAATCCCCATGCGTTCGCGTTTGGCGGCGGTCCGTTGCGATTCGATTTCGATCACACCCTCGACTTCCGTGGCGTAGTGCCGGAAGCTGGACCACTGCCAATCTTCGGGTTTGGTCACAGCGTGTTTCATAGATGACGACCGTGTCACGGTGCAGTTCTTCAGGGGTTAAAACCCCTTGTCTTTCCGGCTCGTTTCGGCACGACTGAAAGTCGTGCCCTGACACAAAGCGCGGCTCGGAGTGAGTTTTTCTGCAAGCTGTGAAGTCGTGCCCTGCTACTCGCCGCGGCGAGCTGGTTTATGAAACGCGCTGTAGCAATCCACGGACGACCGGATTGCGATGCATGTAGCGCAACTTCTCCACGGTCTTCTTTTCGCTCCAGACTTTGAAGTCATAATACCGCGCTTGCCAGAAGGCTTCGGCGTGTCGCAAGGCCAGCGTTCGCGACACGGATTGCTTCAGCGCCTGTAGCGCCGTGGACCATCGAGTCGGAGAGGACTGCGCGGAGGCGGGAACTGCGGGCTGTACTGCTTTCCCACTCATGACGCAAAATGCGCGTCATGAATGGGGCACCCACATTTCCAGGCTGGGCTGAGAGTTGGGAAAGCGCGGAGGCGGGAACAGCGAGCGATATTACTCTTCCCACTCATGCGCAAACAGCGCGCATGAATGGGGCACCCAGGTTGTGGGTGAGTGGGCCAGCCACCGCAGGAACAAGTGACCTGAATCACACGTCTGCATATCTCAAACTGCAAATGCGTGATTTAGAACACTTGTGATGACGCTCACAGCCGATCGTATTTAGAAGTACGTACCGTGCCATCATTCGCCGGAATTCCAGTGAACAGACTGGCTCAAATGAGAAGCCCCTGGGATTTACCGGCCCTGCACAGCGAGTGAGGTGGGCATGGGTTTATCCATTTGGCAATCAATGGAGAAGAAGGGGTACAGCCGCAGGGACTTTTTGCAGTTCTGCGCTGCGGCCGCAACGGCGGCAGGTTTGGGACAAACGGGCGTAGCCCAGGTCGTGTCGGTGTTTGACAAGAAGGAAAAGCCGGCGGTGATCTGGATGCACTTCCAGGAGTGCACCTGCTGCAGCGAGTCGTTCATCCGGGCATCGCACCCGATTGTGGTTGATGCGCTGCTGGATGTGATGGACCTGAACTACACCGAGACGCTGATGGCTGCTTCGGGCTTCCAGGCAGAGAAGAGCCTGAACGACACGATCAAGAACAACAAGGGCAAATACATTGTGCTGGTTGAGGGCGCGGTGCCGACGAAAGATGGCGGCGTCTATTGCATGATTGGCGGCAAGACGGCTGAATCCATTCTGCAAACGGTTGCGGCAGATGCGGCGGCGGTGGTGGCGTGGGGCAGTTGCGCTTCAAATGGATGCGTGCAGGCTGCGAAGCCGAACCCGACCGGAGCAACGCCGATTCACAAGCTGGTGAACAAGCCGGTGATCAATGTGCCCGGTTGTCCTCCGATTGCCGATGTGATGATGGCGGTTGTGACGCACCTGCTGGTGCTGGGCAAAATGCCTGCGCTCGACAGCCTGGGCAGGCCGAAGGAGTTCTACGGGCGTCGCGTACATGACACGTGCTATCGGCGGCCCAACTACGATGCCGGACTTTTTGTTGAGTCATTTGACGATGAGAACGCGCGCAAGGGGTATTGCCTTTACAAGATGGGCTGCCGCGGTCCGGTGACTTACAACGCTTGTTCAGTTGTGAAGTGGAACGAGGGCACGAGTTCCCCGATTCAGTCGGGGCATGGATGCATCGGTTGCAGCGAAGAAGGCTTCTGGGATAACGGTCCGCTGTATCAGCACCTGGCGTCGTTCCCCGGCTTTGGCATCGAGAGCACGGCCGACACGGTCGGCACAGTGGTGGGAGTAGCCACGCTGGCCGGAGTGGCGGCACACGCTGTGGTCACCAACATACGCAAGCACAAAGTCATCGCGGAAGTACACGCAGATGACCAAGAGGAGTCATAAGCGCCCATGACACGCGTTGTCGTCGATCCCGTAACTCGTATTGAAGGCCACTTGCGCATTGAGGCGGTGGTAGAAAACGGCGTCATCACCGACGCCTACAGCGCAGGCACCATGATTCGCGGTCTTGAGAAGATTTTGATCGGCCGCGATCCGCGCGATGCCTGGGCCATCACCGAGCGTGTCTGCGGCGTATGCACAACCGTGCACGCGCTGGCCAGTGTGCGCGCCGTCGAAGATGCTCTGGGAGTGGCTGTGCCGCCAACGGCAGAGCTCATTCGCAACATCATGATGGCCACGCTCTATGTGCAAGATCACGTGGTGCACTTCTATCACCTGCATGCGCTCGATTGGGTGGACATTGTCAATGCGCTGAAGGCTGATCCAAAGAAGGCCGCGGAGCTTGCGGCATCGTTTTCAAAGTGGGACAAGAACACGGCGTCTTACTTCTCGGCGGTGCAGGACAAGATCAAGGCGTTTGCAGCGAGCGGGCTGGGTATTTTTGCGAATGGGTACTGGGGACACTCGGCCTACAAGCTGCCGCCGGAAGTGAACCTGATCGCGGTGGCGCATTATCTTGACGCGCTGGAGTGGCAGAAAGAGATCGTCAAGATTCACGCGGTGTTCGGTGGTAAGAATCCGCATCCGAACTACCTGGTGGGCGGAGTTCCCTGCTCGATCAATGCGGATGAAGTGGCCGCGATCAACACGGAAAGGCTCAACCTGGTTTCGCGGCTTATCAGCCAGGCGGACGAGTTCGTCAACGAAGTTTATATACCAGATCTGCTCGCCGTTGCTTCGTTCTACAAGGATTGGGCGAAGTGGGGTGGCGGACTTACAAACTATTTAAGCTATGGCGAGTACCCTACCAAGGGATATGGACAAACGGAGTCATTTAAATATGCAAGGGGCGCGGTGCTCAATCGTGATCTGAGCACCGTGCATCCTGTAAATCCAAAAGATTCGCAGGAGATCAAGGAGTACATTGCGCACTCGTGGTACAGCTACGAGGGCGGCGACTCGGCCGGCGTTCATCCATTCAGCGGCGAGACAAAGATCAACTACACCGGACCGCCGCCTCCGTTTGACACGCTGGAAGGGCACGAAAAGTATTCGTTCCTGAAGACGCCGCGGTGGAAAGAAAACCCGATGGAAGTGGGTCCTCTGGCGCGGTTGCTGGTGTCGTATGCGGCTGGGCACGCGGATGTGAAAGAGCTAGTGGGGCAGACGCTGGGAAAGCTGGGAGTTCCTGTCGGCGCACTGTTCAGCACGTTGGGCCGCACAGCAGCACGCGGGCTGGATGCGGCGCTGGCGATGATCTGGCTGAAGGAGTTCTTCGGGCAGCTGATGGATCGCGTGAAGATCAACGAAGTCTCGACATTCAACGGTGAGCGTTGGGAGCCGAAGAGCTGGCCCGCGGATTGTGAAGGTGTCGGCCTGGCCGAAGCTCCACGCGGATCACTTGCGCATTGGATCAAGATCCACGATGGCAAGATCGACAACTACCAGCTCGTGGTCCCGACAACCTGGAACGGCTCGCCCCGCGACGCGAAGCAGCAGCACTCCTCGTTTGAGGCCTCGCTGATCGGCACGCCGGTGGCGAACATCGAACAGCCGGTGGAGATTTTGCGCACCATCCATTCCTTTGACCCGTGCCTGGCTTGCGCCGTACATCTGTACGATCCGCAGGGACGGCACCTTCACCAGGTTTCATTCGAGTGATGCTATGAGTGCTCCTGATATTAGCGCAGGCGTTGGCGTTGGCGTTGGCAAAGGGATTCGAACCAAGGAAGACTGTTGCCCGGCGGGCGATTGTCCGGCAGAGTACCGGCGAGTGTACGTGTGGGAACTGCCGGTTCGCGTTTACCACTGGATCAATGCGGTGGCGCTGGTGTTGCTTTGTGTCACCGGCTACCTGATCGGTGCGCCGATCCGCGCGTTCTATGCGGCTGAGGCTTATCAGCAGTATTGGTTCGGGTGGGTCCGGTTCATTCATTTTGTGTCCGCGTTTGTCTATGTCTTCAACTTTATTGGGCGCATCTATTGGGGATTTGTTGGAAACAAGTACGCGTGCTGGTGCGCCTTCTTTCCATTGAAACGCTCGCAGCGCCAGGAGATTGTGGATGTCATCAAGACCGACATATTGCAGACGCAGCTACACGGGAACATTTCCACTGGACACAATGCGCTGGCGGGCCTGACCTATTTCTTCACGTTTCTGGCGTTTGTGGCACAGACGATTACCGGATTTGCGCTGTATTCGAGCATGAGTCATTCGTGGATCGCGCGAATGTTCACCTGGATCGTGCCGGTGATGGGCGGCGAGATGAGCGTGCGCTACTGGCATCATCTGTTCCTGTGGTTTTTTGTCACGTTTATCGTCGTTCACGTGTATCTTGCCTTCTATCACGACTACATTGAGGGAAGGGGAACCATCTCCTCGATTGTGGGTGGATGGAAGTTTGAGCGGGAAAAGATTGACAAATAGGCCGAAGAAAACTCTGGTTTTGGGGCTCGGAAACATCATTATGGGCGACGAAGGTGTCGGCGTTCACGTGGTCAGAGCCCTGGAGCAGCACAAATTACCCAAAGGCGTGGAATGTCTCGACGGCGGGACCGGCGGATTTATTCTGCTGGGGCCTCTGGAAGGCGCGGAGCGCATCATTCTGATCGATGCGGCGGCGGACGGGAATCCGTATGGCACCGTCACGCGCACGACGCCACAATTCTCGCGCGATTATCCCCCGACACTTACTGCCCATGACATTGGCGTGAAAGATCTGCTTGATGCCTTTTACATGCAGGGCGGCAAGCGAGAGGTGATTCTCTACGCGATCACGATTGACCCGCAGCAGCCCATTTCGATGAGCCTTTCCGATATGAGTGAAAAAGCCGCGGACGAGGCTGTGCGGCTGATTCTCGGAGAGCTGCAGGCAGCAACGGCCTAGTTTGCCAACTTGATTGCGACAAGTTTGCGGATAGCGGCGAGGTCTCTACTTCCCTTCACGAGAAGTCTCAATCCTGTGCCCTCGGGATAATGAGGAGCATCCCTGATTGCCTTCTCCACTGCGATGGGGAGGCTGCTCTGCTTCGTTGCCTGAACTGCCCGATCGCCCAGGATGAACGCTACACGAAAACACCGTTCGCAGGGCGCCAGGTAGACGATGGTTCTCTTTTTCAATTTCAACTTCAGGGCCCAGCCGGCTTTTGGTGAATAAGAGTTCCACTCCTGAACGTTGACGCTGTACTCCTCTGCAAGCTGATGGATCAACCGATCCCAGATCGTCGTGGCGGGACCCAATACGGCAGCGATCTCCTCCGCACTCGGCTGCTCAGTCTTACCGATGAACGCGTTCGGTGCTTCCATATCTTCCCTCGAATCCAGCACTTCTTTAAAACAGTTCCGGAATTGGCGTATCCCGGCAGGGGCTGAAGCCCGAACTTCTCAGTGGTGCTTTTGCGGCACGACTGAAGTCATGCCCTGACACAGAACCTCGGAAACAGCATCTCGATTTTTGCTCTAGAACTGCTGCGTAACGAAATCACCGGAATTGTACCCCTGAACTGCAGTTTGGCGCTGTGATGCGTTGCGGGGCGTCTGTACGGGCGTCTGGATGTTCGCCTCAGCGCTTGCGGACCGGTGGGTGAGCAGCTTAGATTAGGCAATCGATAGGCGAAGGTGAAGATTCCAGTTTGCTATCTTGTAATGAAAGGACACCCCATGGATCGGCGTACGTTTCTCGGTGCTGCAACCGCTGCCGTTATCGCAGAAGGACTTCATCCCCTTCCCACTTTTGCTGCGCAATCAGTATCGTTGAAACCGATGGCGGTAGGATTGCTCATCAGCCCGTTCGGCGCACCGGAGGAGACGATCAAGCGGGTACATGACCTTGGATTCAGCAACTGCTTTCTCTCGCTTGATGGGTACATCAACAAATTTACGCCGGACGCGGCAAAACAGATTCAGGATCTGCTTGCGAAGTACGAAGTGATGGCGACGACGGTCGAGGTAGTTGGGCCGCCACCGCTCGAATGGAACTTTACGCGCGGACCTTCGACGATTGGCCTGGTTCCGCCCAAGACTCGCACGGCGCGAATCGAGGCGCTGCGACAGGTTTCGGATTTCGCAAAGTTGATAGGGATCTCGCAGGTGCAGACGCATTGTGGATTTATTCCGGAAGATCCGGCTGACGCGCTCTATCCAGGGACGGTCGAGGCAATTCGCACGGTTGCGCAGCACTGCCAGGGCAACGGACAGCATTTCCTGATGGAGACGGGCCAGGAAACACCGACAACGATGTCGCGCATGATTCGCGATGTAGCGATGCCGAATCTCGCGGTGGGATTGGACACGGCCAACTTGATTTTGTATGGCAAGGCTAATCCGGTTGATGCTGCGGATATTCTCGGCTCGCACGTACGTAGCGTGCATGCGAAGGACGGCCGCTGGCCCACGAACCCGAGCGAGCTTGGCGAAGAGGTGCTGATCGGCAAGGGCCTGGTCGACTTCAAGAAGGTATTCGCCAAGCTTCACCAACTCGGTTACACGGGCGCAATCACAATCGAGCGGGAGACATCGGGGCCGCAGCAGATTGAGGATGTGCGCCAGGAGAAGATATATCTAGAGCGGATACTCAGCGAAGTGCTGGCTTGAAAGTATCGGCGGACTCGGTATTCAACAACGTCACTGGATTTAAAAGAACGCGAGGACACATGGACCGCAGGCAATTTGTTCAGACTGGATCGGCAGTTGTATCTGGGATGCTGCTGCTGGAGCCACGCGCGGCGTTTGGCTACGAGGCCAACTCCGCGGTACGGCATGGATTGCTCGGCTGCGGAAACCGCGGCACGTCGGTGGCTACTTCGTTTTCGCAGAACACTTCTGCGCAGGTCGTGGCGCTGGCCGATCTTTTCATTGATAATCTCGCCGCAGGACGAGAGCACTTCGACAAGCTGAATGCGAGCCTTGGACGCCAACCTATCGAAAGCAAGCTGCTCTTTCACGGGCCGCATGCGTTTGAGCAGCTTGCAGCCTCAAAGGACGTTGACCTGATTCAGATTTCAACGCCGCCGTTCTTTCATGTGCAACATCTCGAGGTCGCGGTTGCGTCGGGTAAGCATGTCTACTGTGAGAAGCCGATGGGCATCGACGTGAGACAGGCTAAGCATGCGCTGGAGATTGCGAAGCGGGTAAAGCCAACGCAAAGCGTGGATGTGGGATTTCAATGCCGCAACGCGCCGCCTATAGCCGCGATTGCGGAGAAGATCAAAGGCGGCGCATTGGGCAAGATTGCAACGGTTTCGGGCAACTACAACGCCCCCGCGTCGACAGAGAAGAAGCGCGAGGGTGAGTCGGCTGACGAATATCGCCTGCGCAACTGGCTCTGGGATCGAGCGCTTTCCGGTGACATTCTCGTCGAGCAGAATATTCACATTGTCGATCTCTGCAACTGGCTAGTGGGCTCTCACCCGCTGAAGGCAACGGCAACCGGCGGACGCAATATTCTGGACCACTTCGGCGACTGCTGGGATAACTACCAGGTCGACTTCAGCTATCCCGGAAACGTGCATTTCTCATTTGCGTCGACGCAGTTTGGATCCGACGGGGTTTTCGATGCAGGGTTGAAGTTGTTTGGGGCAAGCGGATCGGCGACCGTTCCCTATGCTGGTCCGATTCAGATTACCGGCGCCAATGCGTGGGCATGGCAGGACTCGGCTGCGACCACCGCGGGGGCGGGCAAATTCGCGGCAAACGGAGCTTTCTCTGACAACTTGCAGTTTGCCGACCGTGACAAGGAACGCACGTTCATCGAGAGCATCACGTCTGGCAAGTCGCACAACCAGATCGCCGACGGAGTCGAGACAGCTCTAAGTTGCATGCTGGGCCGCATGGCCGGTTATCAGAAGCGTGAAGTGACGTGGGAAGATTTGCTTGCTCACGGGGAGAATTACGAGCTTGGATTCAGCCTGGATCAGTTCGGCTCGTAGTAACTACAAAATGGTAATCGAGTTTTGGTTCCTGGCCTGACTCCAAGCGGAAATCGGGGTCGCCGATGGGCGCTAAATTATTGGACTGGCGCGACTTTTGTGCCTGCGTGCACGCAGGGAAAAGCGCTCTGGCAACGACTCGGATTTTCCACAAGACACACAAACTTCAAACTTGAGGATTGCATCGTACCTGTGGGGTGGTGTGTAAGCAAAAACTCGATGAATGTTAGACCGGCCTTCCGGTCCTTCATGGGCCCCTCTCGGCGTGATCGTGCATCTTGCCGGGGTCAAGTGCAATCGCCAGATCGGCCCGATCGAATATGCGTTTTGTACGACCTAAAGGGGATGATCCGTGGACACTCCATCCGCACCCCGCACTTCCGCAATCCCTCCCTCTCTTCTCCACGTTTCCCTCGCCTCTGCAATCCACGTTCTGTTTCGCTTTAGGTCCCCGGCGAAGTTTCGATGTTTTCGATGCACGCTCAGTGTGCCACTGGCGCTGCTTGCCTTTCAGGGAGGAAACTGCCTGGCTGCGGTAACACCATCGCCCACGAGCTTGAGCTGGAACTCCGTTGCAGTCGGCAATAAGGGCGGGCAGAAAGTTGTCACGCTGACGAACGGCAATGCGGCCTCGATCACAATCAACAGCATCACGTTCACGGGCGCGAATCCGGGCGATTTCGCAATCTACAGCCAGACCTGCGGGGCGACGCTCGCCGCCTCGACGAGTTGTACAGTGAACATCATTTTTGCGCCTACAACGACGGGGACTCGCACGGCAACGCTGAACTTCAACGACTCGGACAGCTCCAGTCCGCAGACGGTAACGCTCACAGGGTTGGGGATCAGTGGTGCTGTGAGCATCAGCCCGACATCTCTCTCGTTCGGCAGTGTCATCGTGGGATCAAGCAGTACGTCGCAGTCAGCAACCTTGAGCAACGGCACCGGTTCTTCCATCACGATCAATAGCATCGCAGTGACGGGCACCAATCCCGGAGACTTTTTGATTTCGAGCAACAATTGCGGCAGCAGTCTGGCGGCGTCGGCCAGTTGCACCATTGCAATCGCATTCAAACCGACAGCTTCCGGATCGCGGGCCGCCGCGTTGACGGTATCGGACACGGCGACTAACAGTCCTCAGACAGTCACACTTTCGGGAACCGGATCGAGTACCACTGGAGGGAGCGCTTCTGTAAGTCCGACCTCACTGACCTGGGTATTTGTAGCAGTCGGAAACAGAGGCGGTCAGAAGACCGTTACGCTCACCAATAGTGGATCCAACGCTCTGACGATCAGCAGCATTACGCTGACCGGGGCCGACCCCGGCGATTATCAGATAGCAAGCAAGACATGCGGAAGCAGCCTTGCCGCGTCTGGAAGTTGCACCGCAAACATCACCTTTGCGCCGACGACGACTGGAACGCGCACCGCTACACTGAACTTCAACGACTCGGCCACCAACAGTCCGCAAACAGTGGCGCTCTCCGGGACCGGCGTTCTGAGTAACACGGTCTCCATCAGCCCGACATCCTTTTCGTTTGGGTCGGTCAACGTTGGTTCCACCAGTGCATCGCAAACAGCAACGCTAGCCAACAGCACCAGCTCGGCAATTACAATCAACAGCATTTCCTTGACTGGGACAAATCCCGGAGACTTCACGATAGCAAGCAAGACATGTGGCAGCAGCCTTGCGGCGTCGACGGGCTGCACGATCAGCATCGTCTTCAAGCCGACCGTGTCTGGATCGCGCGCCGCCACGTTGACGGTCTCTGACACGGCGAGCAACAGCCCGCAGACGGCGAGCCTCACGGGAACGGGCGGTACCGCGTCTGGCAGCGTGACGGTATCGCCCACCAGCCTCGGATTCACAAATATTGCCGTGGGTTCGACGAGCGCAGCGCAGAGCACTAAGCTCAGCAACGGCACTAGTTCCTCCATCACCATCAGCAGCATAAGCATCGGGGGCAGCAACCCGGGCGACTTTGCGATCTCGGGCCAGACCTGCGGCACGAGTCTCGCTGCCGCTGCCAACTGTTCGGTGAGTGTGGTGTTCAAGCCGACTGTGTCTGGAACGCGCACCGCCACGCTTGCATTTGCCGACTCGGCCAGCAACAGCCCGCAAACCGTGGCGCTTTCGGGTTCCGGTGCGGCGGCATTCCAGATTGAGCCCACGAATCCGACGGTCATCGTGAATGACGCTCTGCAATTCTCTGCCACCGCCGATGTCACGTGGTCGGCGTCGTGCGGATCGATTGGCAGCACGTCTGGCATCTACAGCGCACCGGGGTCAACGGGGACGTGCACGGTGACAGCTACCGAGGTTGATCCGCCCAACGCGACGGCCTCAACGTCTGTCAAAGTGACCAGCGGTCCGACGTCAGGAACATTGGCGGTCTACCCGACCTCAGCTGCGGTTTACGTCGCAACTCAACAGATATTCCAGGCGCAACTTTCGGGCGTGCCGGATGGTCACTCACTGACATTCACCATCGATGGCGTGACGGGTGGAAATGCGACCGCAGGAACAATCACGAATCAGGGCGTCTACACGGCACCCGGCGGCGCGGGTACGCATCATCTGTCGGTCAAGGACAACTCGCTGGGCACGACGGCGACCGCCACGATTACCGTCTTCTCGAGCGTGACGACGGATTTCGCTTCCCGCTCTACGAGCCTGCATCAAGTACCTGCACATCTATTTGGCGCGGAGCGGATGGATTCACTCCGCAATACCGCCGACCGGGATCTTGTGAAAGCCGGCGGAATCAGCTATGCGCGCATCTATGCGCTGATTCCATCCGTATTTGCAACGCAGACGCCCGACTGGAGCCCGATCGATGGAAATGTTCAGCGGATCAGCGCCGGCGGCGTGAAGGTGATGCTACAGATTTACCAGACCCCGCCGTGGCTCCAACCGAGCGGAAGTCCATGCGGAACAGGGCAGCCGAAGCTGAGCTCGATGCCAACCGACGTGAATGCCTGGGGTCAAATGGCCGCGCAGTACGTGAAGCATTTCGACGAAAACTTCCCCGGAATCGTCACGGATTACGAGATTTGGAACGAACCAAACACGCAGGCGCTGTGTGTGGATACTTCGGTCAGGTTGAGTGACTACATGAAGCTCTACGCCGCGGCAGCTCCGTTGATGAGAGCGCAAGCGAAGGCCGATGGCTCGAACGCGCGCATTGGTGGCCCCGCAACGGCCGGAATGCAGTCAAGCTGGGTCAACGTAATGTTGGCCGACCCCGTTATCTCGCAGAACATCGACTTCATGAGCTACCACGATTACATGTTCTCGAACCAGCAACTGGGAGCGCAGTGGGATACCTACAACGGAACCATCTCGGTTTACCAGAGAACGCAAAACACCGGCGCCGGGCCCGGACCCACTTACCAGTACGCTTCAAGGCTGGTGGCAGCAGGCAAGCAGCCACAGGGCAAGAACCTGCCTATTTACAACACGGAGTACAACCTCAATTGGGCGTTCCTGAAAGACTGCTGCGAGAACGACTTCACTTACTCGCCCGTTTGGAATGGCATGTATGTTGCCGATGTGTTGAATTCGGTCTACGCTGGCGCGCCGAACTCGATCGGTCACCTGGTGTATTTCGCAGCGACTGCGTATCCCTACTTCTGCCTGATCGGGCAAATCAATGCCAACATGGATTGCACGTACCCGACGAATCCGGTTCCGTATCCCCAATACTTCCTCTACCAACTTTTTGGCAATACCAATTATCTTGGGCTGCAAAACGGCGGGTACATGGCGAGTTCCATTTCCCCGGCGACACTTGGCAACGGGCTTGTGGTGACGGCCTTTTATACGACAAACCTTGATGCCATCGTGTTGATTAATCCGACAGCGGATACTCTCACCGATGTCAAAGTCAACGCGAACAACACCGGCTTGTCTTCGGCCTCGGCCACGTTGTACGAGATTGTCAACGGGCAATCGATTCAGAGTTCCTCAGTCTCGTTGCAATCGCAAGGCGGCACGTCGTATTCAACCTCGGTGACGCTGGAGCCTTACTCCGTGCAGGCGATCTCGATTCACCATTGATCGTGCGGGAGGAGTGGCGCAGATGCGATTCTTTCCCTCTTTTCGGCGGGGAGACACCGGCTCGTTTTTGATGCGAGCAGGATGGTGCCGCCGCCGATTGTGCATTTGCGGCGCGGAAATACAGATGACCACACAGCACTGCAATTGGCTGTTACTCATTTCCCCAATTTTCGTTTGGAACGCGAGGATACGCAGGAAGAAAGTATCCTCTCTATCTTTCGGCTCTCATAGAACCACGATGGACGATCCGAGACGAGTATCGTTATTGGAATCAGATATTTATTCTGGGATACGAGTGAACTTCTTTAGACTTTCTTGGACCGCTTTAAACCGCTTTGGATCCGAATCTTGGTTGCCCCCCAGGGATTCGAACCCCGATATGCTGCTCCAGAGGCAGCTGTCCTACCATTGAACGAGGGGGCAACAAGCGCGAAACGGGCCATCTTGCAGCCGTGTCTGCCGAGACCAGGACGGAGTGCCCGGCCCTGAAAGCCAACCCTTTCATCATAAGGGCAAAAATCTGCCCGGTCAAACCTCAATCGCGGCGCTCTTTCCCCAAAAAACTCCGCGCGTTCCACTCACCTTTGCAACCCAAGCGTCTCCGCAATCCGCGCTGCTGCGTCCGCCGGTGTGAGGACACTCGTATCGAGTATGAGCTTTGGCTTCGGCATGTACGAGTCGTCCAAGATTCCTTCCGCACGCAATTCGTCAAAGAGATCTGCCGATGTGAGCTTCCCAAACTCGCGCCTGGACGGATTGTCGAGACGTCGCTTCAACTCCTCAATCGGACAAGTCAGCCCGACAAAGTCGAGTTCCCCACCCTGATCACTGACTGTCCTGATCGTTTCGTCAATGAAAGTCGGACGCACCGTCGATTCCGGTGCAAAGGTGAAAATCAGCCCTGGGATTCCGCTGCGGCAAGCGTGTGAAAAGACAGAGAGCCAAATCTCTTCCCGCAATTGGACGAAAGGTTCACTCCCAAATTCAAATGTTGTCAGCAGCAGATCGACCGCAAGGTGATTGTGAAAGAGCTTGAAACCAGTGATTCTGGCGAGGTCCCGCGCCACAGTGAGCTTTCCAGAAGCAGGCATTCCATAGATGAAGACCAATTTCATTGCAGTTTGGTTTACTCTTCTCGCAATACTTCAAGCGGCCGCAGTCCAAGAATCCGATAGCTCGCAATCCACCCCGTCGCCGTTGCCAGCACCGCAGTGCCTACCAGTGCAAAAAGTGTTGCATACCAATCAATGTGAAAGCCCACCTCGAGCTTGCGCAGCAGCACCCTCGTCAACAGGTTCGCAAACACCACGCCCACCGAACTCGCGAGCAACCCGAGCACGCTAAACTCCACGCTGAAGGTGCGCACGATCCGCATTCTCGTCGCTCCGAGCGTTTTCAACACTACTGCCTCGCGCATTCGCCTGAAGCGCGCGCTGGCGATGCTTGACGCCAAAATCATCAGCCCGGCCACTATCGAGAACCCCGCCAAGAATCTCACTACAAACGTAATCTGATCCACCACACCTTCAATTCGGTCCAGCACATCGGCCAGGTTGATAACCGTCACTGTTGGATAGGCCGCGAACAGCGCGCGCTCCATCCCGGGTATTCGCTTCGGATCAATGTGCGCTCCGCCATACCACGTCGCCGTTTCATCTTTCAGTTGTCCAGAGGGCAACATAAATGCCACACGCGACCCGATGTGCTGACCATCGGCGCGATACAACGCTGCGATCTTAAGCTTTCGCAATCGACCGCCCACTTCCAACTCCACCGCCGAACCCACATTGAGATGTAACCGAGTTGCGCTGCCTTCGCCAATGGCCATTTCCGCAACACTGGGGTCCGTCCACCATTTCCCCTGTGTCAATTTGTCGCCCGCTGGCGCCGCATCGGCCCAGCTCAACTCAGCGTTCTCCAACATTCTCCGCGGAAAGTGTTGCTGCTCTTTGATCTGATCGAGCGACGTGCCATTCAGTGAAATGAACCGCCCGGGCACGACCGGCAGCAAATCCAGACTCTGAGTCACACCTTGCTGAAGGTGAAAAAACTCCTTCACTCCCGCAACCTCGTCTGAAGTCACATCAATGAGAAAAATGTTGGGAAGCTTTGGCGAAGCCGTCTCGCGAATATCGCGAAGCAATGATCCTTGCATCAGGTAAACAGCAAGTATCAGCATTACGCCCGTGCCGAGGGCTGCCAGCACCGCGGCTGACTGATTCCCCGGCCGGTACAAATTTGCTAGCCCATGCCGCAGAAAAGAAGGCAGTCGAAGCCGTACACGATTCAGGGCAAATCTCAGAGAGCGCAGCGCGACAGCCGCAAGGACCAGCAGAACCAGGAGCGCTATAGCGAACAGCAGCGCAAACCATCCGCCAACTTTTGCTGAGTCAGACAAGGCCCACGCAATTCCGCCCAGCGCCAGCACCACCAGGACCGACAACCCCAGTTGCAAGCGCCGAGACCACCAGCGCGCAAGCCATCCGCCCACGCTTGAAGGTCCTTGCTCCACCAGTCGCCGCAGCACCAGCACTGGCCTAATCGTCCGCACATCAAGAAGCGGCGGCAGACAGAACAGCAGCGTCGTCAGCAGCCCTGTTCCCAACCCAGCCGCCACCGACCGCCATGGAAACTGCAAGACCGCATGCACAGGCAGCAATTTGCCAAACACTGCTGGCAGAGCGGCCATCACAGCCACACCTGCTGTCACACCCACCAATCCACCAACCAAACCGAGCCCCAGCGTCTGCAATAGAAAGATGCGCAGCAAATCAGCAGATCGCGCCCCCATCGCCTTCAGGATCGCAAGCATATCCATCCGCTGTTCAAGATGCGCATGCATAGCCATCGCGACACCGATCGCGCCCAACACCATGGCCACCAGGCAGATCAGGCTCAGAATAGCAGTCGCATTATCCAGCCCCTGGGCCAGAGCGGGATTACCCTCTTTGAAATCCATTACCTGTGCATCAGGCAGAACCAATTCCACTTGCTTTCGCACTATCGCATCGTCAACTTTCGGCGGCAGCTTCATCAGCAGCCGTTGCGCGGCTCGACTGCCTGGAGCCAACAGCCCCGTCCGATCGAGCGCTGCCCGCGAAATCATTACGCGCGGCCCCATCCCGGCCCCGGCCGAGATCCGATCCGGCTCCTGTTTCAGCACCGCCGCGATTCTGAAATTCCGTCCACCAAGCCGCAGCGTCTGCCCTACGTGTGCATTCAGGCGAACCAGAAACTCTTCCGCCACAATTGCCGAGTCGCCGTCGAGAGCCTGTTGCAAGCTCATCTCCGGCTCCAACTCAGCCCGCCCATAGAACGGATACACTGCCGGATCCACGGCCTTGAGTGAAACCAGTAGTGGAACTGGATCAGGCGGCACCGATGACATGGAGATCGTCTCCGTAACCCACGTCGATTCACTTCCAGGAATACCCTGCCCCATGGCCGCTAGCTTTTTGCTCTCATCAGCCGTGGGCTCGCGAAAGATACGTGCGCTCAGATCGCCGGCCATCAGAGAACGCGCCTCGGTCATCAATGTGCGTTTGAAGCTCTCGCTAAATCCACGCACGCCGACCAGTGCCGCAACACCCACGGCAACCGATAGCACAACAAATGCAAACTTGCCAGGCGCGGATTTCAAATCCCGCCAGCCAATCGCCGCTGCTTTTTCCCAGCTCAGTGCCCGTTTAGCCATGGGCGCGAGGCTCCGCACTTGCCAATGCCGTCACCGCTTCCGACGAAAGCGTGTCTTCCACCACCATTCCGTCCTTCAACACGATCTTGCGATCCGCGCGGCTTGCGATCTCTGGATCATGAGTCACCAGCACCAGCGTTGCACCGGCGTGGCTGTTGCGCTCCAACAGCAGATCCAGCACCAACCGCCCATTTGTTGAGTCGAGATTGCCGGTTGGCTCATCAGCCATCACAATCGGTGGGTCCACAACAAAGGCCCGCGCCAACGCGACGCGCTGCTGCTCTCCACCCGAGAGTTGCACCGGATAGTGCTCCATGCGCTCACCAAGTCCAACGGCATCGAGCAGCGCACGCGCCTTCTTCAATCCGTGCCCTTCCACGTTCAGCTCAAAAGGCAGCAACACGTTTTCAAGGGCCGTCAAAGTAGAAATCAACTGATACGACTGAAAGACGAATCCGATCTTGCGTCCGCGCACGGCCGCCAACTCCGTCTCAGCCAGATTGTGAATCGGAATGCCATCCAACCAAATCTCGCCGGAACTTGGCGTATCGAGGCCCGCCAGCAGACCGAGAAGCGTGCTCTTCCCGCTCCCGCTCGCGCCCACGATGGCGACAAACTGCCCCGCCGGAATGCTAAGCGAAATTCCCTTCAGAATCTCCACCCGCCGCGACCCGTTTTGAATCCACTTCTTTACGTCCCGAACCTCAATCACTCAACAAACCTCCACACGATCTACGTCATTCCCCTGCATCTCGTTCCCGCCTGAGTCTTAAAGGCCGGTCATCGTCGTTGTAAAAGCTGCAGTCCCAACTTTCCTGATTTTCGCGCTTACACTGTAGTTGTGGACGTTTCCCGAAGGATTATCGTTTCTTTTCTGCTTCTACTGGCAACCTCGCCGCTCATTGCCGCCGACCGACCGCTAATAGTCTGCTACGGCGACAGCATCACGGCAGGCTACGGATTGAGAACCGGCCAATCTTATCCCGACGCCCTGCAGAGGGATCTGGATCAGCGCGGTTACCTCTACAAAGTAGCGAATTTGGGCACGAGTGGGGCCACCACCAAAGATGCGGTTGCCGATCTCCGCCCCATCCTTCAACTCCACCCCGCCATCGCCATTGTTGAATTTGGCGGCAACGATGGTCTCCGCGGTGTACCACCAGACCAGACTCGCCGCAATCTCGACATAGTGATAACAGCGTTCGAAAACGCCCACATTAAAGTTCTTCTTGCCGGCATCACCCTGCCGCCCAACTACGGCCGCGATTACATTGAGTCGTTCGATCAGGTCTTTCGCGTTCTTGCTGCCAAACACCACTCGGCCTTTGTTCCCATGATCTACAAGGGCCTGGTCAATGTTCCTGACGTCATCCAGCCTGACGGAATTCATCCCACCGCCAAGGGCTCCGAAATCATCGCACAGACTCTGCTCCCAGTACTAACACCCTTATTGAAGAAGTAGGCCTTTTCATGTCTCTCCATGTTTTGCCGTCCCCGCACTTTCCGCCGTCATCCCATCACAACCACCGGTTGGAATAATGTCCCAGCTACCCGCTTCGCAATTCCAACTAATTCCCTTTGCCCAGCGAACACCTTCACAAGGGGCACATGCGAGAACTCAGGTAAATTCGCCTGCGCGCCATTCCGCAAACGCCCGAGCGCAATGACGTCTCCCGAAACCGCTGGCATTCCCGGTAACAGGTTCCGCGGGTGAACACACAGCCGCTCGATCCGATCATCACATTCGGAATCCCCCAAAACCTCATCGAGAGTGTGTGCGTCCTCGAGTGCAAAGGCCCCCGCTCGAGTGCGTCGTAAACTGCTCAAATGTGCCCCACAGCCCAAAATTTGTCCCAGGTCGTGAACAACTGACCGCACATATCCCCCCGCGCTGACGCTCATCGCAAACGTAGCTTCAGAGCCTTCAATTCCATCAATTTGAAACGAGATGATTCGAATTCTAGCCGCCTTGAGTTCGACAGTGATCCCTGCACGCGCCAACTTGTAGGCGGGAGTGCCGCCAATCTTCTTTGCCGAAAACGGAGGCGGAATCTGCTCCATTTCCCCGTGAAATCGCTCCGCCGCAGAACGCACTTGTTCAAGGGTCAACGCAGGCACGATCTGTGGCCCAACCGGCTCTCCCTCGGCGTCATAGGTATCCGTTGCAAATCCGAAGCGGATAGTTCCCGAATAGGTTTTCTCAGCGGAAGAAAAATATTGAGCGAGCCGGGTGAACTTGCCCAGCAATAGGGGCAAAACCCCGGTTGCCATGGGGTCAAGAGTCCCAAGATGTCCAATCGAGCGCTCGCCGGTGATCTTTCGCAGCCGGTTCACCACATCGTGGCTCGTCATGCCGCCCGGCTTATCGATTACAAGAAGTCCATTCACCCAACTACTCTAGACGACTTCACCACGGCCTCACAGTGTCCCGGCACCCGGCTCCCGAACAAGCGACAGGAACTCCGCGCGCGTTTCCTTTTGGCGGAAGCAACCCACCATTGCCGACGTCACTGTCGAAGAGCGCTGCTTTTCGACACCTCGCATCATCATGCAAAGATGTCGCGCCTCAATCACAACGCCGACACCTTGGGGCGAAATCGCCTCTTGAATGGTGTCGGCGATCTGCCGCGTAAGCCGCTCTTGCACCTGCAGCCGCCGCGCGAACACATCCACCAGCCTCGCAATCTTGCTGAGGCCGATTACCTTTCCCTTGGGAATATAGGCAACGTGAACCTTCCCAAAAAATGGCAGCATGTGATGTTCGCAAAGCGAGAACATTTCCACATCCTTGACAATGACCATCTCGTCGTAATCCACGTCAAACATCGCCCCGCGCAATATCTTCGTCGGATCCTCGCTGTAGCCCTTCGTAAGGAAAGCCATGGCCTTCTCCACGCGACCCGGAGTTGCAAGAAGCCCATCCCGGCTCGAGTCCTCACCTAACCGGCTCAGAATCTCGCGGTACATTTCCTCGGTGCTGAACCCGCTCAGAGCCGAATCACTCTCGACCGCCCTGCGAATCGACTTACTCACCGCAATTGGCTGCGCCATGGTCGTCATCCTCCCGCCCAGGGGATTCGGGCGTCTCTTATCCAACTTCACACACCGTAAAACTGAAAGAAATTGTTCTCAGTCTCTTCTACTCGGACGTATTCCAACTCGCCCTCTGGCAACGTGCCATTCAATATACCGAATACTGCTCTACAAAGATTCTCGGTGGTTGGCACCTGATTCATAAACAAAGGATCCAGGTTCAGATTGGTGTGATCAAATCGGTCCAACACCCTTTGTTGCACCACTTCATCGAGCACTGCCATGTTCACGACCATGCCCGTGTCGGCATCCACCTCTCCGCCAGCCACAACTTCGATTACGTAGTTGTGCCCGTGTCCCTGAGGGTTGTTGCACTTTCCGTAAGTCGCTCGATTCGCCTCTGCGGAAAAGGCATCTGCGTGGAGCCTGTGGCTCGCGCTCAACATGTACCGGCGTCCAAAATACGCCCTCACGATACCCCCCGGTACTCCGCAAAAATCTCCGGCGTTTCATACACTCGCACACGGCTCAGACGGGCGCCGCCGGCACCCGTCACCGCCGGTTCGAGCCTATTCCACGCCGCAATCGCAATGTTCTCGGTAGTCGGAATGAGGCTCGAATCCGAAAACTCCGGCACCTCGAAATTCAGATGGCGATGGTCGAATGCGGCGAGCACCTTGCTCTCCATCAAGTCCTTCAGCCACTTCAAATCCACTACGAAGCCGGTCACGCGATCAGGCTCCCCCGCGACGGTGACCTCGAGGGTGTAGTTGTGACCGTGCCCGTTTCGCCGCGCGCACTTACCAAACACCTGCTCATTCTTCTCAGCCGTCCAAGCCTCATTCCAATAAAAATGCGAAGCCGAGAACGTCGCCCTTCGGGTTATCTCAATCATTGATTCCCCACACAAGACAAGATGCGAGAACTACCTTCCGAGCTTCATCTAAATTGCCGGACTTTGCGCCTTACCAAATTCAATCGCATGGACTTACGCTACGCATTCTCAGCCAGCATAAGTCCGTCCCTTCCAGCTTACCTGCTTGATCACACGATGCTTGAACCAGCTTCGATACAGCAGAATCACAAACAAAGGCAACCCCAGGGGCGATAGAGCACAATCCACGAAAGGAAAATTTGACTTGGCCACCCTCCCGTAGAATCGAAAGAGATTCCGCACCCACAGTAATGCAAGCACCCACCCGGCCCCGATCCACTGCAGGGAATGGGCCCCAAATCTGGCATCCCACATCTTCACTGCCAGCCACGGCAATCCCACCAGCAAAGCAATATCCAGCAATCGAAACACAGCCATTGCGAGCGCGTTGCTGAATAGAAGTGCCAGGTTCTTGGTCCAGCCTTCAAACATCGCTGCGGTCGTACGATACATCCGGGTGGCCACCGCGTCCTCAGCATATCGGAACCGCAGTCCCACCTTTCTCCGTTTGGCCAGGAATGCGAGTTCCACATCCTCCAGCACCTTATCCGCCACCGCTGCGTGTCCACCAATGCGCCGATAGGCCTCCCGCTCGACCAGCAGAAACTGTCCATTCGCCGCGGCCACTCGATGATTCGGGTCTGAGACTCTCACTGGCGGATATGCCAGTGCCAACTCCGAAAAAACCAGCGGCATGAGTGTCTTCTGCGCTAGTCCGTTCACGATCTGGCGCGGGGAGTAGCTGAGCATTCCAACCTGATGCCGTTTCGCCTCGTGCATCGCCCGATGCAGATTGCCAGGCTCATGCACTGTATCGGCATCCGTAAACAGCAGCCAGCGCCCACGCGCTTTGCGTGCCGCTGTCCGGATCGCATTATTTTTCCCCGTCCAACCTTTCTCCAGTTTGTCCGCCTGCATCACGATGACACCAGCAAACCTCCGTGCAATTTCAGCCGTGTGATCGGCTGACTCATCATCCACCACAATCAGTTCCCAATCTCGCCCTAACATGAAAACCTGCTCCGACTGCGCCACCAGGGATTCAAGACACGCTCCAAGGCATTCCTCTTCGTTTCGAGCCGGCACAATTACGGTCAGTTCGATCAGTTCCTCGGGCTCGGGCTGGTCATAGACCGAGCCTGCACGCTCCGGAATCCCTAAAGGCTCACCCGGCTCGTCCGAAAGGCCGAGCACCGACGTCCAGCCACGACCACCAGATACTCCGTCCGGCTCCGGTTTGTCGGTTCCCATTACTCTCCCTTTCGCTTTATGCCCATCGCTTCGTATTATAAGGATGTGTTGTTTACTCGTTTGCTCGCTGCAGGTTGTCTGGCTGCGCTGGTCTGTGTGTCGGGTTGCGACCGCGGTGCGCACCCGGCGCAAACCGATAAGGTTGCGCCCGATTTCACCGTTACCGATGGCGCGACGTCCATTCATCTGGCAAGCTATCGCGGTCGCGTGGTCCTGCTCAACTTCTGGGCTACCTGGTGTCCGCCCTGTGTGCAGGAAATGCCCGCGCTCCTCCAACTCCAGCACGACCGGCCCGACCTTGCCGTGCTCGCGGTCAGCATCGACGAGGACCCCGGCGCCTACAGCCGCTTTCTTGCCCGCCATCACGTCGATCTCGTCAGCGTTCGAGACCCCAATCGGTCCGCCGCCAACCTCTACCACACCGAGGGATGGCCCGAAACCTACATCATCGATCGCAAAGGCATTATCCGTCGCAAGATCGTCGGCGATCCCGACTGGTCAAATCCAGAGATTCGCTCTTACCTCAGCACCCTCTGAAATCGCAGACGCTCGGAACAAAAACCCACCCCATTTACCTCCCGCGGAGGCCCGAAGGTCGACGGAAAGACTCTCCCCTTCAAGGTCTGTCATCGGTTCGCATACCCGCCAAGAACCCTCTCCGATCCTCCCGCTTCCTTCCGTCGACCGTTGACAGAACCGAACAAAGCCGTGCTCGTGAAGGAAGACGAAGGCACTGGCCCCGGACTTCCCATGGCCCGAAGCGAATCTTAACATCGCTCCGCGCTCGATGGCGCGGGTTCGCAAGCTGATATCTTGTAATCATGACCACGGTAGAAGTTCTCTTTCGATACGACACCCCACCTACCGAGGCGGTGGCTTTTGCGCTCGCCAACACCCGTGAAGTCTATGGCGTCCGCCGCCTCAGTTTCGATCGAGCCGCTCGCACCTTGCGCGTGGAATACGACGCCACTCGCCTGAACGCTGCGGCGGTCACTCAGTTAGTCCGCCAAGCCGGCCTTCAGGTTGTTGAAGAATTGTCGCTTATCCCTCCGGTGCCCGCTGCGGAAGCGGCCCCCGCAGCGTGACGCGCCAGATTGCGCCACCGCTGAATCCCTGATAATCTGTGAATGGTTTCTCGCGAAACCACTTGTGTGCGCCCGTAGCTCAGCTGGATAGAGCGACTGACTACGAATCAGTAGGTCGGGAGTTCGAATCTCTCCGGGCGCACCATAAAACTCCGATTTACACCCCACTTGCGGCCTATGCGCCGCTTTCGTTTTTTGCGCGAGGTTCCGGAGTCTCTGCCAATTGAATGAACGGCAAGTTTACCGCTGCGCCCCGGATTACAGACGGCATGAGGAGATTGATCCAGAAAGCGAAGGAATTCCCGCGCTGCCCGCCCTATCGCGTTCGGTTTATGATGCCACAATGACCGTCGCAGCGCTGAATTCCACTTTTCGTTGGGCGCTGGAGTGCTGTATAAAGCCTGGCGCTATTGCAGGCGGCTTCGTCTTGGTCGCCCTGCTTTGGACCTTTCCCTTACAGCGTTTCATCGCTTATCCATTCGTTTTTCTTTTCTTTGGCGCGATCATGGGAAGTGCATGGTTCGGAGGCGTCATTGCCGGCTTTCTGTCTGTCGCGCTTTCCTCTCTCGTAATTAACTATTTCTTCGTTCCGCCCCTGTATTCCATGGCGGTTGCAAAGGAAGCGCAAAGCTTCCTAACCGCATTCATCTTGTGTGCAATCGCCGTCACAGTCGTGAGTTCGGCTAGAAAGCGAAGTGAAACCGCCGTTCGCATTGCCCGCGACCAATTGGAAACCCGCGTAAGGGAGAGGACGGCGGAATTGCAGCGCTCGAATCTGGAGATTCAAGAGAGCGCGCGGCAGTTGCGGCTTCTTACTGAGGCAATTCCTCAGCAGATATGGCGCGCCGATGCCAACGGGTGTATTGAGTATTGCAATCACCATTTGATGAGCTACGCCGGCAAACAACTCGAGGACGTCAAAGGTGAAGGATTTTTCAGCCTTTTGCATCCTGAAGACGAGCAATTGTTCCGGCAGAGTTGGAAATCCGCGCTTGGGGTCGGCGGTCAGTTTGAGCTGGAGGTGCGCGTGCGCGGCTTCGATGGCGTCTATCGATGGTTCCTGGTTCGCAGCATCCCCCAATGTTCTGAAGATGGTCAAATCGCTCGATGGTATGGCATACACATCGACATCGAAGAACAGTACCGGGCCCAACAGTATCTACTGACCGCGCAGGAGGATCTGACTCGGTTGTCGCGCACGATGAGCCTGGCAGAATTGGCCGCGTCGATTGCGCATGAACTCAATCAGCCCCTCACTGCTGTGGTTACGCACGCGTACGCATGCCGGGAGTGGCTAAGCAGCAAGCCCGCAAACCTGGAGAAGGCTGCGAAAACAGCCGAAAAAATCGTACAGGAGAGCACACGGGCCAGTTCCGTGGTCAGCCGAGTACGCGCCTTATTCCATAAGGATGCGCAATTGAGAAAGCGCTCCGATATTAATCGCTTGATACGCGAGCTTGCGCGCCTGTTGCGTGACGAATCAATTCGCCGCAATTCGTCAATCCGACTCGTTCTGGCAAGTGACATTCCGCAGATAGACTTGGATCCAATATTGATACAGCAGGTGCTCTTCAACCTGGCCTCGAACGGCCTCGAGTCCATGATGAGCATGAATGGGCCTCGTGAACTGACTATCGCTTCACGAAAGGTGAACGAAACAGAAGTTCTGGTGTCGGTCGAGGATCATGGCCATGGCGTTGATCCAATCAATGCAACAAAGATCTTCGAGCCATTCTTTAGCACCAAACCGCAAGGGACAGGCATGGGCTTGTCGATTTGCCGTAGCATTGTCGAAGCGCATAACGGGCGGCTCTGGGCGGTCAACTCCGCGCACGGGGGCGCGATCTTTCAGTTCACGATAAGAGCATGACAGAGAATACATACGCCGCGACACCGGTTCCCGCGACGGTCTTCATCGTCGATGATGACCCCTCTATCTGCGATGGACTCTGCAATCTGCTCGAATCGGTGGGAATGAAGGCTGAGCACTTTCCGTCGACAGAGGCTTTCTTTGAACAGTGGAACAGCGCAAGATCAGGATGCCTCGTCCTCGACGTTAATCTACCCGGGATGAGCGGGGTTGAGTTTCAAGAGAAATTGCTGCAAACCGGCCGGCCAATCCCGATCATCTTCATGACCGCCTACGGCGACATTCCAATGGTGCGCAAAGTCATGAAATCGGGGGCAATCGAGTTCCTTACGAAACCGTTTCAGAAACATGAGTTGCTTGACGCAGTGAAGCAGGCGCTTGCGGTCGACCAAACTCGCCGGGAGCAAGAGGAAGTAATTGGCGCCATACTCGCCCGCTTTGATTCACTCACCGAGCGCGAGCGTGAGGTGCTGGCGATGGTCACAACGGGGATGCTGAATAAACACATCTCCGCGGAATTGAATCTGAGCGAGATTACAGTGAAGCTGCATCGGCGCCATGTAATGGACAAGATGCAAGCGAACTCATTGGCTGAACTCGTGAAGATGTGCGAACGCGCCAAACTCCCGTCACGGTCGAGCATTCCCAGGCCCTGAGCCGGATTGTTCAGCCATCCCATATCTGGCCTCAATAAAGGCTTCATGCGAAATGCCTGCGAAGACAGGGCTGCGGCTGTGTACTTCTAAGCCGCGTAATCGGAATGCATGGCTCAGACAGAGTTCACTATACCTTTGTATAGGTAGATACAAGAATTTTGGCTGTATATAATCTCGCTTGCTCAGGACTGGAAAAGTAGGAAATCAATGTTCTATAAGCTCGCTATCTTGGCGATTCGCATACTTGAATTTATGTTTTTTACGGGACTGGTGGGTTGCGCAGCGGCGGTTATTCTAAGCTGGATCTCAGTCGGCAAGGGATGCTTCACCGACAAAATCTAAGACCGTTTGCCAATTGGATCGACGCTACAGTGCAGAACCGGCTCTTTTCCATCGAATTACTCCTCTGCTAACCTTTGATTCCGACGCTCGAGACCACTCGCAGGCCTTCCAACAGCCGCGACCGGATTCAGCTTTAATTCACCGTCAGCGTGAATGTACCGGCCGCGCTCGTCTTTCCCGAGTCGCTTCCGGTCCCGCTCACCGTGAATGTGTAGGGACCGGGCGTGGTCCCAGGATTGGTGTTTTTGATCTTGCTGGTCACACCACCGCAAGCTGCCATGCTCCACAGCGCCGCAAAGGCAATCAGCGCGACCAGCATCGATTGCCACTTGCGCCGCCGCGCCGGAATCCCCAAAAGCGCCAAGAGAGCCAGAATCGCTCCACCGCCGGGTCCGCTCAGTTCTTTGCCCCGCTTCGGCCAAACCATGGCTGCGCTCGTTGGTGCGGTCGTGGTCAAAGTGACCGTCGCTGTCCCACTTGAGACGCCGGAATTCAGAGTCACCGTCTGTGTGCTCAGACAAATGGGCGGGTTTGTTGAACCCACGGGAGACGAAGTCAACGCGCAACCGAGCGTGACCGTGCCCGCATAGCCGTTCGTCGATGTCACAGTAATCATGGAAGTGCCCGATTGACCTGCTGTGAGGGCCAGTGCAGTGCCTGTCACCGAATAGCTCGCCGGCGTCACTGGCGTGATGGTATAAACCGCCGATGCCATCGCACTCTGCGTATAGCCACTGGCAGTGGCAATCGCTTCTAATGTCTCGCTCGAACTCACTGATAGCGGCCCGCTATAGACGCTTGACGAAGTTGTAGGTATTGTCCCGTTCGTTGTGTAATAGATGGTCGTGCCTGCAGTCGCATCGCTGATGGTTACCGACTGAGGAGTCGCATAGGTTCCAGCGACGGGAGAAAACGTCGGCGCCGGCAAAATGGGGTTGATGGTGTAGACGGCTGCAGCGACGGCGCTATTCGTGTAGCCAGCCTCTACCGCAATCGCTTTCACTGCTTCAGTCGCACTGACAGTAATCGGGCCACTATAAGCAGACGAGGAAGTCGTGGGCGTTGTCCCATTGGTGGTGAAATAGATGGTCGTTCCTGCAGTCGCATCGCTGATGGAAACGGACTGCGCAGTTGAATAGGTTCCAGCCGCCGGTGAAAACGTGGGTGTGGGCAGCACCGGGTTAATGTTATAGGCCGCCGAAGCGACAGAGCTATTCGTATAACCGGTCTCGACGGCCATCGCCTCCAAGGTCTCCGTCGTGTTTACCGTGATCGGACCGCTGTACACAGCCGAAGACGTGGTCGGCGTTGTCCCATTGGTGGTGAAGTAGATCGTGGTACCCTGCGTCGCGTCGCTGATGGTCACCGTCTGAGTGCTTGTGTAAGTTCCAGCCCCTGGTGTGAAAGTCGGCGCTGGTAATCCCGAGCCGATCGTATAGGCTGCCTGGGCGACTGCGCTGTTGGTGTATCCCGTCTCGATCGCGATAGCATTCACCATCTCCGACGCCGGCACGGTTACTGCGCCAGTGTATTTGTTCGACGAAGTTGTCGGAGTAGTCCCATCAGTCGTGTAGTAGACTGTTGCGCCCGCGGACCCGCTAGTGATGCTCACTTGTTGCGACGCGCCGTAGCTTCCACCCGGAGGGTTAAACAATGGCGACATCAATACCGGCGGAGCGCTCGATCCAATTGAATAAACCCAAGTGAGAATCTTTTGGCTGGAACTGGATCCTCCGCTGCCGCCAGTAAACCCAACATATGCGCTATTGCCGCCGACAATTGAAGGGATATTTACAATCCAATTTGTGGAATATGTTGCCCCGGTCACCATGTCTCTAATCGTCATCGAAAGAACGCTGCCGTTGTATGCCAGGGTCACTTGCATCGTATCGTCGCTATGAAGGTTGATTCCTGTTGTACTCAGGTCAATTGCCGGAATTGTGGGAATGGCTCCGTTTATATAAAGGCCAGTTGAGTCCGGACCCTCCCCAGCATTGTCATAGAGATCGAATTTTATCGAGACACTGTTTGGAATGTCCTGATATCCCAAACTCGATCCTGGGTTACCGAGTTGATATGCATTGACGCCCTGGATTGCGAAGGTGAAGCCGTCGGCAACTGGATTGGATAATTGAAAACTGAAGCTCGTCGTGAATGCTTCGATGTTCACCGGCTGGTAGTACCATGCTGTCCCTGATTCGTTCAATGCGCCATTCGTGAGCTGCAGCCGGGTATCCTCCAGACCGGTGCTGCCGTTCAGAATCATGACTCCCGTAGTTCCTGCAAATCCCAAGGGAAAGTTGATTCCTGTTTGTCCGATATTGAGCGTGTAAGTCGTTTGCGCAACTGGGCTATTGAGAAGGCCGGATGCTACGGCAATCGCGCTCAGCGTCTCGCTGGTGCTCACCAATACGGGCCCGACGTATTGCGCCGAAGAAATCGAGGGCGTTGTCCCGTCGGTCGTGTAATAAATCGCTGCTCCAGCAGTGGAATCATTGATGGTCACTGAAAGTGGTTGCACATACGTGCCACCGCCAGGATCGAATGTGGGCACGCTCGCCTGCAAGGAGTTGACATACGTCTCTGACGCGACCGCGCTCTGCAGGTAGCCGGAAGCGCTGGCCATCGCCCGGATCGTCGCCGTCGCCGTAAGAGTGATTGGGTTTGAATAAACCGCAGACGCGACGGTTGGCGTGCTGCCATCGAGGGTGTAATAGATGGTCGCGCCTGCGGTCGCATCGCTGATAGTCACCGCGAGGCTACTGCTAAACGTTTGCGAGCCGGGACTCAACACCGGAGTTGATGCCAATTGTTGCCCATTCAGTAGCCCGAATATGCTCAACTGCGATTGCGCACCGACATACACCTTTCCGTTGACCACCGTCGGCACTGTGAACTTCACCGCGAGGCCCGGATTGTCGCGTGCGCTATTCGTCGCACTCGAGTAAAGCGTCGTGCCAGGATTGCTCGCATCGTGCGCCTGCAAGACCGCCGCACCACTTGACTGGTAGCCTTCCGAGTCGATCGTCCAAACGATCCCTTCCGTGTTGCCATTCGCCGATATCACGGGATTGGCTCCTGGAAAGCCATAAGTTTCTGTCGATGTCCTTGGAGGCGTAGTCAACTGTCCGCTGACCAGCGGAAATGCCTTCAGCGTATCCTTCTGCGCCCAGTAGTACACCATTCCATTCCAATAGGCAGGCATGGTCCATGTGCCAACGTCTCCCACCGTGTAAGCAAGCCCCTGCACCACCTGGTCGCCGCCGGTGTGATAGCCACCGAGGTTCTCGCGATTGAGCAGGTACACTTCGCCCGACTTGCCCGCTTGCACCAGCAGATGTGGATAGCTGCCCGTCGTCTGCGTGGGCAGAATCATCACGCCCGCTGATCCCTGATCGCCGTCGTAAGCGTCCAGGTTGGCCTGATTCCACGGCGTGAAGGCGTCCTGCACCGCCGGCGCGCCGTTGCTCAGGTCCAGGTTCAGCACGCTGTCGCCAAAATCCATGCCCGCCGCATAAGGCGCGGTTGCTGTGTAGTCCCCATTTCCCGTGGCCACAAACATCCGCCCGTAAGGATGATTGACCGGATCCACAACTTCGGCGGAAAGACCCGCCCCGCCCATCCAGAATCCCGAGCCGACCCCGTCTGCCGAGGGACAAAACGCCCCTGTCTGCTTCAGCGTCTGCGCGTTGTATCCCAGAATCCACCCGTGCCACGGACCGGCATCGCCGTGAGCTGCGAATCCGATATAGACGATCCCATTCAACAGCAGCAGGCCGGGC
>Ga0137379_10000353_pt1 | contig 40557 bp, 37 predicted proteins | sample SagtaG_18_FD_104812 | JGI IMG/M metagenome (GOLD analysis project Ga0137379, IMG submission 104812) | Vadose zone soil microbial communities from Sagehorn Ranch, Mendocino, California, USA - Sage2_L_80_16 metaG | ecosystem: Environmental > Terrestrial > Soil > Vadose zone | place: USA...
CCATGCGCCGATGCCGATGTGGGGCGAGCGGCCAATCGGCGGTCACGCCGTGATGGCGGTGGGCTACGACGACGCGAGCGAGTGGTTCCTGGTGCGCAACTCGTGGGGCAAGAACTGGGGCATTAGCGGCTACTTCACGATCCCGTACGCGTACCTGATCCAACCAGGCCTGTCCTCCGACTTCTGGACCATCCGCCTGGTAGGCAAGTAGGAGGGACGGGTTCCCCCCCGGAGCCCGGCGAGCGTGTAGGGAGGGGCTCGCCGGGTCGGTTGGAGCATTGACCTTCAGGAGTAGAAGTGGGAGAGAAGGCCGCTCCGGGGGTTGAAGGCGATTCCTACAAAGAGCGACAACGAGCGGCCGGTCGAAACCTTGCGCGACCATGTAGGCCGTGCCCAAGAACCGGCTGGAGGCGTTCTCGGACGGCATCTTCGCGTTTGCCGCCACGCTCCTGATCCTCAACCTCGCGGTGAGCGGCCACCCGCTGGGGCAGCAGCTGCTCGACATCTGGCCGAGCTATGTCGCCTACGCGGTCAGCTTCATCACGATCGGCATCATCTGGACCAACCACCACACCGTGATGCACCAGCTCGCCCACGTCGACCGGTTCTTTCTGATGGTGAACGTGCTCTTCTTGATGTTCATCGCGTTCATCCCATTCCCGACGCGACTGCTTGCCCTCAACCTGCAGTCGGAGGGCGCTCAGGCAGCAGCGATCACCTATGGGATCACGCTGACCGCGACCGCGGTGCTGTTCAACGTGTTGTGGCGTTACGCGGCACACGAGAGGCGCTTGTTGCGCCACGACGCGGAACAGAAGCTGGTGGACGGTATCGGCCGGAGCTACCTCGTCGGCCCTCTTATGTATCTCGGCGCAACTCTGGTGGCGCTGGTCAGCCCAATCGCAAGCGCCGGCGTCTATGCAGCCATCGGCGTGTTCTACGTGCTGGAGAGCTCGATCTTCGGACGCCGGTAACCCGGGCAGGTATCAAACCCCGAAAGCCGGCTTTGGATTGTGGAGGGTTCGAGATGGCGGGTTGGCGAAGATTCTTGGTGGCCGGAATCGGTGCGCTGAGCCTGGTCGGCGCCGGGACGATCAGCGTCGCGGCGGATGGAAGGGGCGACAGGCTGATCGAGTTCGATTCGATGACTCCGATCACAGGTTCAGCGGTCGGCGCCGTCAACGACCGCGGCATCACGGGCGGCGGTGCTCCGTGGAGCATCGTGTCGGGCAGCGGCTCGGTCGACCGCCAGGGCGATGTCTCGGTGACCGTGACGGGCCTCATCGTCGCCCCGTTGGGCAGGAACCCGATCGGGACCTTCGAGGCGGTCGTCAGCTGCGTGACGCCGCACGGCATCGTCAACGTCGAGACCTCCGGTTTCGCCGCGACCATGCCCGGTGGTGACTCGACCATCAACGCCAAGGTGGCGTTGCCACATCCGTGCAAGGACCCAGAGGTGTTCGTAGGCGGATCACCCCGCGGAACCTTCATCTGGTTCGCGCGATCGAACGCTGAGGACGACGACTAATCCCACACCGGCTGGCGAGGGCCCGCGTTCGGGCCCTCGCCTTTTTTATTCTTGGCTAAACGACTCTGGAGCCGTGCTTAAAAGTCCAGCCTCACGTATCGAAAGGTGACTTCGCGTTGAAAACGTTCGACATGTCATTGACCGCGGCGTCGCGCGAGCCTAGGGCGGCGAGGCCCCAGCGGTGCTCGATGGTGGCGAGGATCGAGGTCGTGTCGTACTGCGTGTGGTCGACCACGAAGTCGCCGCGCAGGCGCGGGGCGATGATCAGGCCCGGGATCCGGGTGCCGGGGCCCCACTGGTCGTGCGGCCCGGCCGTGCCGGCCTGTCCCGGGGGTGCGACGTGGTCCCACTGGCCGCCAAACTCGTCATAGGTCACGACGACCATCGTGTCCTTCCGGCAGGCGCTGCTGTTGATCGCCTGCAGCAGGCCGATTAGGTGGTCACTGCCGCGGCTCTCGCTGGTGTAGCCGGGGTGCTCGTTCTCGAGCCCGATGGGCTTGACGAAGCTGACCGAGTTGAGCTTGCAATCCTTGCCTGACGCGTTGGCGAGGTCGAGGAAGGCCTGCTCGTCCTGCAGGTGGGTGCGGCCCGCCGAGCCGGGCCGGTAGTTGTAGTAGTAGTTGAAGGGCTGGTGGTGGTATTGGAAAACCTTGTTCGGGCAGTTCGGATAGGTTGGGTTGGGGATCGAGTACGGGTCGGTGCAAGTGCCTGTGGTCCCGTTGGTCCAGCCGGGCGCCCCCACGTCACCCTCTGCGTTGGACCATCCGCCTGAGTACCAGGCCCAGCTGATCTGGGCCGCGGTCAGCTCGTCGCCGATCGTCGGGCCTCTCTGAGCGGGCAGCTGAGGTGAGCCTCGGAACGGCTGATACGCGGGCTGGATCGTATTGACCGCGTAATCGCCGCAAGCGAATCCCGCGACCGTTGTCGTGAGGCCGCAGGCCTGCGTCACTCGCTGGTCTGAAACCGGGGTGGCCGGGTGATACAGCGGGTAACCCGCGTTCGGGAAGCCGTTGGCATCCAGGACCGAATGCTGGGCGTCGGGCGCTCCCGGCCACACCGGAGATGCGGCCGCGATCAGCCATTGGTGGTTGAGGAACGAGCCGCCGAAGGCGCTCTGGAAGAGGTCGTCCGCGATCGCGTAATGGGGAGCGCCGTCGCTGTGCAGGTAGGCGTAAATCGGAAGCTTCGTGGTGTCGTAGTAACCCATCGACAGCCCGACCGCGTCGCTGCCGGTCACGTAGCGGTTCTGCTGCCCGTGGTTGATCTGGTACTGCTCCTGGTAGAAGCGGTGCACGATGTCCGCGGTGCAGCCGCCGGGCAGATTGCTCGAGCTGGGGAGCGACCCGTGGGGGAAGAACCCCCCAGGTTGCGGACAGGTCCGCGCGCTGGCGGGGATGTAGGCCTCGATGCTGAACGGCTGGTTGGAGAAATGGCTCATTAACGTCGAAGTGTTGGAGCAGTCAGCGGGCAGCGGCGGCGACGTCAGGTTGACGTCGTTCTGCAACAGACAGTTATAGGTCGTGCCATCCTGTGCGATTTGGGCCGGGTTGGCCGCGTTGGCTCGTCCGTTGACGCCCTCCCAATCGCCGTAGAGGTTGTCGAAGCTGTGGTTCTCCTCGTAGATCACCACGATGTGGTTGATGTCTCCGAATGCTTGCTCCTGGTTGGCAGCCTGGGCTGATGTGAGGGCGGGCCCGGTGGCCATGATCGTGAGCGAGCCGATCGCGAATGTGAGCACTCGTCGCAAGGATCGAGACATAAGCGCCTCCTCCTGAAAACCCCGTGTCCCTACGCGTGAAAGCGGCTTCTGGAAGTCTATTCGGGCCTAGGCGAAACGCAAGGTATGGGCTGGTTATGCCTCCGCGAGGTGCTTCTGAAACCAGCCGACGATGCGCTCGATCCGGTCGACGCGGCGGTCGGGCCGGCCGATCGCGAGCATCACGTGGGACTCGGCGGGGTACCGAATCATCTCCACCTCTCGGCCGAGCGTGCGCAGGATGTGAAACACCATCTCGCTGTTGCCAGGTGGGCAGCGCATGTCGTTCTCGGCCTGCAGCAGCAGCAGGGGTGCGTGGTTGAGGTGCATCTTCACGAATGGCGACCGGGAGAGGAATGCGTCAAGGTTCTCCCATGGACTCTGCGTCTCGACGGCCCGGCGACCGATGAAGCGGCCGAAGTCTGAGGTGGCCCACTCGCCGAGGAGGTCCGTGACCGGGTTCTCGCTGGCCGCAGCGGCAAAGACGCCTGGGTGCGCGGCGAGCATGTAGTTGGTCATGAAACCCCCGTACGAGAGGCCCATGATGCCGATTCGCTTTCGATCGGTGAGCCCCTGTTCAACGGCCCAGTCGATGATGGTCAGCCAGTCGCTCCCGTCGGGTTCGCCCCAGACGCCCTCGATGTCCTTGGCGTACTTCTCGCCGTAGCTCACTGAGCCGCGCGGATTCGACCAGATCACGTGGAAACCGGCGTCGGCGAGCGCGTTCATCTCGAGCCAGGGCGTCGGCCCGAACGACGAGTTGGGTCCGCCATGGACGTCGAGGATCAGCGGCGCCTTGGTGCGGCTGCCCTTGGCGGTCATCAGCCACCCGTCGATGGTGTGGCCTTCCGGATGCTTGATGCTCAGGTGCTCGATCGGCCGGCTGAACGGCCCGAACCAGCGGCTGCCATCGGTGGTCAGTGCGCGCAGCTTGCCGTTTTCGACCGCGAAGACTTCCGAGGGTTGTTCGGTGGATGCGACGACGGCGGTCCGGCCGCCGCCTGTGGCGATCGCGTTGCAGATGGCCTCCGGTTCGGCCAGCGCCTCCACCGAACCATCGATCCCGAACCGGTACGGGTGGCTGCAGCCGTGATATGAGACGAGCCCGAGCACGTGCTTCTCGTCTTCCCACGTGACCGGCGTCGGGCCGAAGTTTTCAACGTCCTGGAAGTCGCCGTAGCTGGTGATGTCGATGTAGAGGTGACGGTCGCCGGCCAGCCGGCGCGCCTTTTGGCCATCGAATAGATGGAGCTCGACGTCGGCCCATCCCGCCAATTGGGGATTGCTGACGCCGACAAACGCGATGTGCTTCGAGGGCGACCACGCGAGGTTGAACACCGTGCCGCCAAGTGAGGCGACCTTCTTCGGCTCACCGCCGGTAGTCGAGATCATCCAGACGGCGGGAAGCTCCTCGAGGCCCGCGCCCTCACTCAGGTCGGCGAGGAACGCGATCTGCTTGCCGTCAGGCGACCAGGCGGCGCCGGCGATGTTGTATGTCGGAGCGGTGAGCCGCTCCGGTTTGCCACCATCGACGTCCGCGATCCACGCGCTGGTGAACTCGTCTCTGATTCCAATTCCGTCGAAGCGCCAGGTGTAGTCGCGGATGCGGCGGGCGGTGGGGTCGTCTTCTTTGCCGACGATGAAACGTTTCTCGCCCGAACCCGCGAGGACAAGCAACCGTTTTCCGTCGGGCGACCAATCGGCTGAACCAACCCCGCTCGGCAGGTCGGTGACCTGGCGCGGCTCGCCGCCGGTGAGTGACATCACCCAGACCTGGGGCTTGCCGGTGCGGTCGGAGATGAAGAGGAGCGAGCGGCCGTCGGGCGAGAAGCGAGGCCGCATGTCGCTGGCCTTGGCGCTCGTCAGCTGGTCGGAATTGCCGCCCTGGAAGGTGGCGCGCCAGAGCCGGCGCGCGTACTTGCCGTCCTCGACGGTGCGCCGGACATAGACGATGGACGAGGCGTCCGGAGCGACGGCGAGGGAGGAGATGACTACCTGGTTCAGAACATCCTTGGGTTCAAACTTGCGCTGCTCACCTGAGGCCGCGGGTTGCTTTTTTTCAAGTGTTTGCATGCGCTTAGCATGAACCGATCTGGAAGACCTGCAAGAGCTGATCTGCGAGCTGGTGGCGATCCCCTCGGTGAACCCCGACCTGGTCCCGTCGGGCTCGGGCGAAGGCGCAATCGCGTCGTTTGTTGCCGCGTGGCTGCGCGACGCGGGGCTCGAGGCTTCGGTAGTCGAACCGGTGCCAGGCCGCCCGAGCGTGGTGGGTGTACTGCGAGGGAGGGGAGGTGGGCGGAGCCTGATGCTCAACGCGCACATGGACACGGTGGGGGCGGGAGGAATGACGTCTGCGTTCTCGCCGTCGGTACGCGACGGCCGGGTCTACGGCCGAGGCGCGTACGACATGAAAGCAAGCCTGGCAGCAATCATGATCACAGCCCGAGAGGCGCGATCGCGTGGCCTGAAAGGCGACCTGATCATCACCGGCGTGGCGGACGAAGAGGTGGCATCACTCGGCACCTCGGCTGTCTTGCAACAGTTCCGCGCCGACTTCGGCATCGTGACCGAGCCGACCGAGCTGCAACTCTGCATCGCGCACAAGGGCTTTGTGTGGCTGGAGGTCGAAACGGCCGGCGTCGCAGCACACGGATCGCGGTCAGACCTGGGCGTGGACGCGATCGCGCACATGGGCCGGATTCTTACGGGTGTACTGGACCTGAACACGCGTCTGCACTCTGGGACTCGCCACGTGTTGCTGGGCACAGGCTCCATCCATGCCTCGTTGATCGAAGGTGGCCAGGAGATGTCGACGTACCCGGCCCGCTGCGTCGCGAAGCTGGAGCGCCGCACGGTGCCCGGCGAAAACGGCGCGAGCTCCCTGCGCGAAATCGAGGAGTTGATCGGCTCGGAACATGCGACCGCCCGCGTAACGCTGGAACGACCGCCGTCAGAGGTCGCGCCGGACCACGGTATAAGCCTCGCCGTGGCGGAGGCGGCCCAGAACCCAGTGATCATCGGAGCGGCGTACTGGATGGACATGGCGCTGCTGAACGGCGCCGGCATTCCATGCGTGGCGTTCGGGCCAGAGGGCGCAGGCGAGCATGCAGACGTGGAGTGGGTCGACGTGGCCTCAGTCGAGAAATGCGTGGAGGTGTACCTGCGTGGGGCGGAACTGTTGTGCAAGTGACCGGCCCCTGGACGCGTCACGGGGCGAGCGCCTCAGGACAAGTCTTCGAGTTTCGGTTATGGGCAGCGCTGACGGAGCAGTCGCGCGGCGGGTTGCACGTCTTTCTGCCGCTGGCCGACCGAGGCCTCGACGCACTGGTCCACCGGATCAGCGACGACGTCTACATCCCGGTGCAAGCGAAGGGTCGCTCGTCGTTGATGAATGGCGAGGTGCACCTGGTGGTGTGGGCGAACAGCCTGAACGACGACAACGCACTCATCGTGAGCGGGCTGATCACCGAGGGAGGACTCGGCCCAGCGATGCTGGTGGTTGAGGAACGCGTTTTCAAACGCCTGGCCGAGCTGTCGACTTGGGATGGCCGGCCAATCTACTCGATGGGCTTCGGAATGAACCCGCACGCAGACAGCCGCTGGCTGTCATACCTGGTGCCCACCGATCGACTGGTCGAGCGTTTCGGAGTCGGTCCCACCGAAGCTGCCGCATCGGACGCTCTCGCGCCGAGCCCGCTATGGCGGAGCGACCTGGGCTTCCTGGGTGAATCTGAGGTGGTTCGACTGCTGGCCGAAGACGCCAACCTGAACCTGTTCCGAGCGTTTCCAGACCTGGAGACGTCCGAGTTGGTGGTGCTGCACCTGGTCAGCCGCCGCGTTCTGGGAATCCAGATCAAGACCGTGGGCGTCGACGCGGCCCACCCGGCTGCGACAGTCAGCGTTCTGGCGTCGAGCTTTCGCTCCTCGTCAACGACCTACTTCGTAGTGCTTGGCTGGCTCCGCGACGAGAGTCGTTTCCACGACGAATGTTTATTGATCCCGTCCGAAGAGTTAGTCGGCGTTTGCGAACCGTCAGACCGCGATAGCCACATGAGCTTCGACTGGCACCCGGGGTCGTCGGCCGAAACTCACCTGGACGGCTTCCGCGCGACCATGCTGGAACTGCGAGCTCGACTGCGCAATCGCCTGCAGAACTAGTCGGCCCTTTTCCGACGGATTTAGCGAGATCCGCTGGCACGAAGGTGACTGGCATCGGTTTCTCCCAACCTGCGATGCGGCGCTGCGTGCCGGCGACTAGGTGTAGAGCACCCTCAATTCGGAGGTTTAGCGGCCACTCGAGGAGACCCGCTGCTCTGATTGGCCCAGGTCAGCGTAGCCTCGGCCCTTTCTGGTCGGCGCTCAGTTTGTCGGGCGACTCCGATGGAGGCCTGTGCAACAAGTGGGCTTCCCTATGAAGGCGATGTGGGACAGCAAGGGTTGCCGAACCGTTGCGAGCTCATGCGAACCGGAGATTATCGGGAGCGAGAGCCCCTACTTGATTACGACGACCGCTCCGATCACAACCATGCCGACCGCAACAATCAGCGAATGCTCCACGAAAGCCGAAACACGCTGCCCTTAAGCTCGCGCACGTCAGCCGCGAGTGCGCTTAGCGTTTTGACGACACCCCCCAGAGTTAGGGCCTCGGTCTGAGTCAATTCTTGAATGTCACGGTCCGTGATGCCCTGTTGCTTTTGACGTGGCCCTTCGTATGGCTTCTCAACCGGTTCGTTCAGGCCGAAGAACTGGGCTGTGAGGAACGGAGCCTTATACGGTAGTGCCACAGTCGTCGGGGCTAGGTTGATTAGGCGAACGACGAGAACGCCCTCGAATCCAGGATCAATTTGGGGACCAGAGAGCATTAACAACCCTCGTCGGGCGTATTCGGAGCGAAGTCCCAATTGCCCTGCCGTCTGATTGTCAAGCTTGACCGTCTCAAGCGTCTGAACTACCACAAACTCGCCCGGTTCGATCACTGCAACACCGCGATGTCGCAGATCGACCATCTGCTTTGTAGTGCTTGCGAAAGCGTGATCTCCGACTCTGAGGTCGTAGCTGGCAGGCTGCAAGGCACTTTCCTCAAAAGGGCTCGAGCGTTAGCTCCCCTTCGCGCATCCTTCGTTTGATTTCGGAGTCGGCTAGCATTGTAATCCTACTCGAACGTGTGTTCGGCTACTTATTGTGGCTCAGACGCTCCCAATTGACAAGTCATTGCTCGGCGAAGGCTACAACGCTACAGACTGGTTCGGCGTTGGGACGCCTTCCCGGTTCGCCTAACGCCGTGAAGGTGACTGTGACCGACGAGACGGGCCAGAGCGCCTCGGTCACGGACAGCGCCGCGGTCGCGGACGCGGGCATCTTCGGGCTTCGAGGGCGATTTCGCTGCCGCCGCAGCCGGTGCGATGGCGACAAAAGCGGTCCACGAAAGGATGGAGGCGCACGCCACAGCGCCCAGCCAGCTACGGGGATATTTGACCCGCTCCCTTCCCAACGCGCGGGGAATATGACAGCGCCCGACGATTCTGGCTAGTGATTACTTATCGGCCTCGCGGCACCGATTAGTTTTGTAGTGCGGCGCGGTCTCAACTGGCAAACGACGGCTCAGCCGAGGAGGATGCCTGTGCTGCCCAACACGATTGACGCCATCACGCTGTTCGTCGAGGACCTGGAGCGGGCGAAGCTCTTCTACCGGCGTGTATTCGGCGTCGATGTCCTCTTTGAAGACTCGAATTCAGCCGTGTTCAAGTTCGGCACCACGCTCATCAACCTGCTCACGGCCGACGCTGCTCGCGAGCTCGTCGCGCCCAGCCCAGTCGGGCGGTCCGACGCCGGGCCGCGATTCCAGTTCACGATTCCGGTCGACGACGTCGACGCCACGTGCGTGCAGCTTCATCAGCTCGGCGTCGAGCTGTTGAATGGCCCGATGAACCGTCCGTGGGGAATCCGGACGGCGAGCTTCCAGGATCCGGGCGGGCACATCTGGGAGATCGCTCAGCCCCTGCCGAAGCCATCCCACTGAGCTGTTCGGGCTTTACAGGGGCTTCGTGAACCGTCAGCTGCACGCATATGATCAGCCGGTGCAAGTCCAGGATCCCAGGATCGCCATGGCTCGTCTGGGCAACTCCTACCGGCAATCTCAATGCCTGCGAGTCGCGGTTGAGCTGCGTCTGCCTGAGCTCCTGACTCCCGGGCCTAAGAGCTCCGCCGAACTCGCCACGTTAACCAGCGCACATGAAGACTCCCTGCGCCGGCTGCTGCGCGCCCTGGCGGCCATGCAGGTGCTGGTTGAGGAGCCGTCCGACCACTTCGCGCTTACCTCGCTCGGCGAACAGCTGAGGTCCGACAGACTGGGCCCGGCCGTCGACCTGTTCAACTCACCACTGTATTGGAAGGTCTGGCAAAGCCTGGATCATTCCGTGCGCACGGGCGGGCGAGCCTTCGACCATGTCCACGGCATGCGCGATTGGGACTACTACGCAAGCCATCCACAAGACGGCAGGCGATTCGACGCGGCCATGTCAGCGAACACGGGTCCGGTCACTAAGGCGGTCGTGGCGGCCTATGACTTCTCCCGCTATAGACACATCGCCGACATCGGTGGAGGCGAGGGCACGCTCCTCTGTGAGCTGCTCCGCGCGTATCCCGATATTCAAGCCACACTCTTCGATCGTGCGGATGTCGTTGAGCGCGCCCAAAAACGCTTACGCGACGAGGGGCTCGCTGACCGGGTGGAATTTGTCGGCGGGAGCTTCTTTGACTCGATGCCCACGGGCGCCGACGCCTATGTCATGAAATCGATAATTCACGACTGGTCCGACGAGGAGGCCATCAGGATCCTTTCGTGCTGCCGCACCGCAGTCGATCCTGGGGTGCATCTGATTCTGATAGAACGTGTCCTTCCTGAGCGAGCGACTCCGGACGGACTTGAGATCTTCATGATGGACCTGAATATGTTGGTGAACACCGGCGGCAGAGAGCGCACCGAGACCGAGTATCGCGAGTTGCTTGGGGCCGCAAGGTTTCGTCTTCAAACGGTTGTGACGACAGATGTGCAGGTTGCCGTGCTGGAGGCAGTAGCCAGTTGATCTACAGAATCCCGCCCACGAGGTCACCAATGCGGGCGTTAAGGCTTTCTACTGGAACACGCTCCTGCTGGGTCGAGTCGCGCCGGCGGATGGTCACCGCTTTGTCGTTCAGAGTGTCGAAGTCGACCGTGATGCAGAACGGGGTGCCGATCTCGTCCTGACGGCGGTAGCGCCGGCCGATGTGGCCGCCCGTCTGGTCGTACTCCACCCGGAACTGGCCTCTCAACGACTCGACGACCTCCTTGGCCAGCTTGATCAGCTCGTCCTTCTTTGACAGCGGCACCACCGCCACCTGCACCGGCGCCACGTTTGGGTGCAGGCGCAGCACCACCCGCGGCTCATTGTTCACCACGTCCTCGTCGTACGCGTCCAGCAGCAACGTGATGAAGATCCGCTCCACGCTCACCGCCGGCTCGATCACCCACGGCAGGTAGCGTTCGTTCGTTTCGGGGTCGAGGTAGGTCAGGTCTTGCTTTGACTTTTCCTGATGCACTGCCAGGTCGTAGTCGGTCCGGTCGGCGATTCCTTCCAGCTCGCCCCAGCCGAACGGAAACTCGTACTCGACGTCCGTCGTCTGCTTCGAGTAGTGCGACAGCGATTCCTTCGGGTGGTCGTACATCCGCAGCCGGTCGGGCTTGATCCCCAGGACATCCGTGTACCAGCGCAGCCGTTCCTTGCGCCAGTAGTCGAACGCCTCGTCGTTTTGATTCGGGCGGACGAAGTACTCCATCTCCATCAACTCGAACTCGCGGACCCGAAAAACGAAGTTTCCCGGCGTGATCTCGTTGCGGAAGGCCTTGCCCTGCTGCGCAACGCCAAAGGGCACTCTCACGCGGTTGGAGCTGATCACGTTCTTGAAGTCGACGAACATGCCCTGTGCGGTCTCGGGTCGCAGATAGACCTCCGATCCGCGGTCCTCCAGTGGGCCTACAAACGTCTTGAACATCAGGTTGAACAGCCGCGCGTCGTCCAGCGGGCCGCCGCACTCGGGACATTTCTCGCCCAGGACGTGGTCGGCGCGCCAGCGCTTCTTGCATCGGCCCAGGCACTGGCGCAGCGGGTCGACGAAGTTTGTCAGGTGGCCCGACGCCTCCCACACCGCCGCCGGCATCATCAGCGTCGATTCCAGGCCGACGACGTCGTCGCGCAGCTCGACCATGTGGCGCCACCACAGGTCACGGATGGCTCGCTTCAACGCGACGCCGTACGGGCCGTAGTCGTAGAAGCCGGACAGCCCGCCGTAGATCTCGCTCGACGGGTAAATGAAGCCTCGCCGTTTGGTCAGCGCGACCACCTTTTCCATGAGCTGTTCTTTTGGGACGGTCATCAGACCCTCATCTGGTTCAGGAACGCGAGGCTCTTTAGGCGGCGGTCTAGGTGGTGTTCTAGTTGGGACTGCAGCACTCCTTCGATCGAGGCCATCACCGTTGCATCCAGCTTCAAACGGCGGTATGTGGCCAGGTCTCCTGACGCCATCAGGCGCAGCACCTTGATCGTGGCCAGGGGGACGAGGTCCATCGCGGGCGGCGCGCACTTGTCGCACAGGAACCCGCCCGCTTCGGCGCTGAACGCTGCAGGTTTCGCTGCCAGCGGCCGCTCGCACGACACGCACGCCATCAGCTGCGGCGCATAGCCCAATAGATCGAGCGCGGTCATGATGAACCACGCCGACGCGCGACGCGGGTCGGACTCGTGGCCCAGCTCGTACAGGGCGCCCACCGCCAGCTCGTACACCCCGTCCACAGGGTGGCGGTCTTCGCACACGCGCTCGGCGAGCTCGGCGATCAGGGCGGCGTGCGCCATGCGCTCCACGTCGCCCTCGATGCGATAGCCCGGCACGCGCTCGACCTGCGCCACCACGTCGAGCTCACCGCGCCCCTTCGCCAGCAGCACGTCGATGTGCCCGTAAAGCTCGAGCGACGGGCCGAGCTTCGATGCCGGCTTGCGCACGCCCTTCGCGATCGCGCCCACCTTGCCGTGGTCGCGCGTCAGCAGCGTGAAGATGCGGTCGGCCTCACCGTAGTCGAGCTTGCGCAGGACGACGGCGCGATCACGATATGTGGCCAGTTCCTTCCTCCACGGTCGCCTCGCGGGCACCATCGCGGGCCATCGCCTCCGACGGCCATGGCTCCTCGGCGACCAGCCTGACGGTTTCGATGCGCCGGCCCTTTACCTTCTCGACGATCCATTTGGCGCGGCCGGCCTGAAACGAGTCGCCCGCTTCGGCGATCTTGCCCAGCATCGCGTGCACGTAGCCGCCCACGGAGTCATAGTCGCCGGACTCCTCGATGTTGAGGTGAAGTCGCTCGTTGAGCTCCTCCAGCGGGAATCCCGCATCGACACGCGCCTCATGGTCGTTGATCAGGACGAGCTGCTCCTCCTCCGCACTGTCGTACTCGTCGCGGATCTCGCCGACGATCTCCTCGAGCAGGTCCTCCAGCGTGACCAGGCCCGCGGTGCCTCCGTACTCGTCGACCACGATCATCATGTGCTGCTTCTTCAAGCGCATCTCGTTCAGCAGCTCATCGACCTTCTTCTGTTCCGGGGTGAACTCGATGGGCCGGAGCACCTTGTCGATGTCGAACTTCTGCGAGCTGGACAGCGTGTAGAAGAGCAGCAGGTCCTTGGTGTGGATCAGGCCGATCACGTGGTCGATGTCGTTCTCGTAGACCGGCATGCGCGTGTGCCGGTACTGCTTGAACAGCTTGACGATGTCGCGCAGCTGCACGTCGCGATCGACGGCGACGATGTCGGTGCGCGGGATCATCAGCTCGCGCACCGTCTTGTCACCGATCTCGATGATGCCGTGGATCATCTGATGCTCCTGCTCCTCGATCACGCCCTGCTCCTCGGAGACGTGGAGCACGGTGAGCAGCTCTTCCTCGGTGAGGTACGGCGCGCGTGCGGCGCGGCCGCCGGTGATACCGCGCGAGATGAGCGTCACCGCCCACAGGATCGGGCTGAGGAAGGTCGCCACGCGGTCGACCGGAGTGGCAGCAGCCAGCGCCCAGCGCTCGGCGTGCGCGATGGCAAGCGTTTTCGGCGTCACCTCGGCGACGATCAGCAGGACTACCGACAACAGCAGCGACACGAACAGGGTGAGCCACAGCCGCCACGCGTCAGGCACGCCGGCTCTCGTGAGGATCGAATCGCTCATCAGCGCCGTCGCCGTCGACGCGACGATCAGGGCGAGCGTGTTGGTGAACAGCACGGTGGAGAGAAATCGGTTGGGGTCCGCGCGCAGCCGCTGCAGGATCTGCGCCGACTGGCTTCCCTGCTCCGCCAGGAAGCGCACGCGCAAGCGGCCGACCGAGGTCAGTGCGGTTTCGGTGCCGCTGGCGAGCGCGGCGATGAAAAAGCAGATGACTAGGACAAAGAGCTCGACTGTTTCCTGACCGTTCATGACGAAGGGTTTATCTGAAGAGCTCGCTGACGCTCCGGTTCTCGTGTACCCGGATGATCGCCTCAGCGAGGAGGGGTGCCACCGACAGCACCTTCAGCGGTGGTCCCATCTTTTCCGCCGGGATTGGCACCGTATCGGTCACGATCACCTCTTCCACGTCAGCGCTCCTCAGTCTCTCCATGGCGTCGCCGCTCAATACGGGATGCGTCGCTGCGATCAGCACCCGGTTGGCGCCCTGCTTGCGCAGCGCCACGGCCAGCTTGGACACGGTGCCGCCCGTCGTGATGATGTCCTCGACCACGACGCAGTCGCGTCCCTTCACGTCACCGGAGATCGCGATCACCTCGACCGACTGCTCGTCATCCCGCCGTTTGTAACCGAACGCGATCGGCGTGCCCAGGTCGCTGGCGACCGCCTCGGCCCGGCGCCCGCCGCCCGCGTCGGGGGCGACGATGGTGATGTGTTTCAGGTCGAGCTGCTTCAAGTATTCGGCGAAGATGCGGTGCGGTGAGAGGTGGTCGGTCGGGACGTCGAAGAAGCCCTCGATGGCTTCCGCGTGGAGGTCGAATAGGAGCAGCCGGTCGGCGCCGGCCAGGGTGATGAAGTTGGCCACCAGCTTGGCGGAGATCGGTTCCCGCGGCTGGGTCTTGCGCTCCTTGCGCGCGTAGCCGTAGTAGGGGACGACCGCGGTCACCCGGCCGGCCGAGGCGCGGCGCAGCGCGTCGAGGATGATGAACAGCTCCATCAGGTGCTCGTTGACCGGCGGGCTCGTGGGCTGGATCACGAACACGTCGTGGCCGCGCATCGAGTCCTCGATCTTGACGTTGATCTCGCCGTCCGGGAAGTGGCGCAGCCGGGGATCGGTCAGCTGGACGTCCAGGATCTCGGCGATGCGGCCGGCGAGCTTGGGGTTGGCGCTGCCCGAGATGAGCTTGAGCTCGCCCCACGGCGAAGCGTCAGTCCCGGTGTACTCGACCGCGGTCTGCAGCCTCCCTATCAAGCTTTCCTCCGTATCACCCTAGCTGGAACTCCCACGGCTGTCGCGCCGTCCGGCACGTCCTTGGTCACCACCGAACCGGCCCCGGTGCGTGCTCCCTTGCCAAGTTTGACGGGCGCGACCAGCATGGTGTCCACGCCGATAAAGGCGCCGTCGCCGATCTCGGTCCGGTTCTTGTTCGTCCCGTCGAAGTTGGCGGTGATCGTGCCGGCGCCGATATTGGCGTCCTCCCCGAGGTCGGTGTCGCCCAGGTAGGACACATGGGGGACCTTGCTCCGCCTGCCGACCTTCGTGCGCACGATCTCGGTGAAACTGCCGATGTGGACGTCCTCGGCGATCTCCGTGCCCGGTCTCAGCTTGGCGAACGGGCCGCAGTCCGAGCGGTCGCCGACCCTCGCGTCCTCTATATAGACGTGCGGGCCGATGCTACATTCTGAACCGATGTTCGTGGTGCCCTTCAGGATCGTGAAGGGTTCGATGACGGTATCTATTCCGATCGTGACGCTGACGTCGATGAACGTGCTGTCCGGGTCGACGATGGTCACGCCGCTGAGCATGCATTGCTCGAGGACGCGGCGGCGGAGGATGTCGGTGGCCTTGGCGAGGCGAACGCGGTCTTTGACGCCCATCGCCTCGTTCGGGTCGTCCAGCTTGACCACCGCCACCGGCTTCAGGTGAAGGAACACGTCGGTCAGGTAGAACTCGCCCGCCTTGTTGTCGGCTTTGACCTTTTCCAGCTCTATGGCGAGGCGGCTGCCGTCGAAGCAGTAGAGGCCGACGTTGAACTCGTGAATCTCCTTTCGCTGCTCCGGCGTCGCGTCCTTGCGCTCGACGATGCGCTCGAGCGCGCCGTCGCGCGAGCGTATGATCCGGCCGTCGTCTCGGGTTGGGTCCTCGACGCTCGCGATGGTCGCCGGCGTGCTCTCCTCCTGGTGTGCGTGGAGGACCTTGAGGATGCTGGCCGCGGTGAGCAGCGGCGAGTCTCCGTTGACAACCAGGACCTGGCGCCCGCGCAGGTCTCCAGCGGGGATCTGCCGCAGCGCGTCGGCGGTGCCCTTCGGATCTCGCTGATATACGAGCTCAACGCGCCCATCGAGGTGGGCGGCCAGGTCGGCGTGGTGCGGGTTCGCGATGACCGTAACGTCCTTCACGCCGGCCTCGTTGACCGCCTGGAGCACCCAATCGATCATGGGGCGACCACAGATCGGATGCAGCACTTTGGGAATCCGCGAGCGCATGCGTGTACCGTGGCCGGCGGCGAGTATGACCGCAGTCAGAGTTTGGCTCAGATCAAGCCGATTATGCCTGATCACCGCCGTTCTTCTGGTTGGGACGGCGTGCGAGGGCGGCACGCCGGTCGCGTCGGTGTCGCCCAACCGGTCGGCTCCATTCAGCCCGTTTGTAATCCCCAGCCAGTCGCCCTCGCCGAGCCCTACCCCGACGGCTGTGTTGCCGTCGGCGTCGGCGTCGCCCTCGGCCTCGCCCGCGCCGTCCAGCCCGCCCTCACCCGCGCCGAGCGCCACGTGTCTGAACCGCGCGCCCGGCGCCAACACGGTCCTCGTGGGCAGGGACGGCGAGTTCGGCGACTCGGCGATCTACGACGTCACCGACCCGGTGCACCCGCGCCTGCTGTGCCGGATCACGTTCACGTCGGCGAACCTGTCCGGCTCGTCCAACTTCGAGTACCTGGATCCTCGATCGGCTACGGACACCAACATCGCCGTAAAGCCGTTTGCCGGCGGTACCGAGAGCTCGGCCGGCGCGTTGCCCGGATGGGTCAGCTCGGCGGCGTGGCTGCCCAATGGATCGCTCGGCGCTTACACGACGCGGGTCGGTTCGTACCCCAACTGTCCGTCAAGCGCCGTGCAGGTGTGGGCGTACAGGGGAGGCAGCTCTGCGTTGCTTACGACTTACTGCGTCGGCATCGGTGACTGCATCTGCAGGTTTGGCTTGCCTGGCCCGGTGCTCGCGTTCTCGCCCGACGGGCAGTACCTGGTCGAGGGCCTGCTCAGCGGAAAGGGATCGACCCCGATGGGGGTCTTTCGGCTTGCGGACCACATCCGCGTCGCCACTCTTCCAATCAACACCGACACGGCGTTCTGGGATCGATCCACCGACAGGTTGTTCGAGGTCTTCTATGACTCGGTCGAGGCATGGACTCCTGATGGAACGACGCGGGGCGTTGCTGGCGCGGCCAACTGGAGCTACGACCCCAACGTTTCACCAGACGGCGCCTACGTCGCCTACACCACCTACCTCGACCAGGTGGATGGAACCCAGCCGCGCGTCTATGTCTACGAGGCTCGGACGTCCAGTACCAGGATGCTGGTGAACCAGCCGCGCAGCCAGGTCATCTTCATCAAGGACGGTTGGGTCTGGTACCTCGAAGAGCAGGACTGTTCCGATTGCCCCAATCTCACGCAGCCCTCCGACAAGGTGTTCGCGATGAACCTCTCAACCGGGGTGGAGCAGCAGGTCATCTTCGCCGCGGGCGAAGCGATGACTTACACGACTGACCTGCTGCCAGGAGAGTTCTGGCCGAATTCGTGATGTCACGGCGTAGCATCACCTTCTTATGAGCGAGGTCCCGGCACCCAACCTCGAAGGCGCGGTGCCGTCGCATCTGCCGGTGCTGCCGTTGAAGTCGACGGTGGTGTTTCCGCGCATCTTCATCCCGCTCTCCGTCGGCCGCAAGAAATCTCTCCAGCTGCTCGAGGACCTCGCCGGCGTCGAGCGCCACATCGCGGTCGCCACGCAGCTGGACGAATCCGCTGAGGACGTGGACTTCAAGGACCTCCACCACGTCGGGACGATGGTGCGCGTGCAGCACCTGCTCAAGCTGCCCGACGGTACCGTGCAGCTGGCGGTGCTCGGGCTGCGCCGGATCCGTCTGACCGGGGTGGAGTCCGCGGAGCCCTACCTCACCTGCGGGGTGGAGATGCATCCCGAGTTCTCGGAGGACATCCTCACGATCGAGCGTGAGGCGTTGATGCGCCGCGCGATCGCGTCGTTTCAGCAGCTCGTCTCGCTTGCTCCGCATCTGCCCGCGGAGCTGGCCGGCGCGGCGGGCGCGATCGACGACCCGCTGCACCTCGCGTACTACATCGCCAACCACATCCGGTTGACCACGGAGCAGCGGCAGGAGGTTTTGGAGCTCGACTCGGCGAAGGCGAAGCTCGAAAAGCTCCTCGGCCACATGGCGCACGAGCTCGAGGTTCTGGAGCTGGGACGCAAGATCCAATCCCAAGCCGAAGAGCAGATGGGCAAGGCGCAGAGGGAGTACTTCCTCCGCGAACAGCTCAAGGCGATCCAGCGCGAGCTGGGAGAGCTCGACACGGAGCACGCCGAGCTGAGCGAGCTGCGCGAGCGCATCGAGAAGGCGGGGCTTCCGCCCGAGGCCAAGCGCGAGGCCGACCGCGAGATCGCCCGGCTGGAGCGCATCCCCTCGGCCTCGCCCGAGTCCTCGGTCATCCGCACCTACCTCGAGCTCATCGTATCGCTGCCATGGAACGTGTCCACCGGCGGCGAGGTGGACGTGAAGAAGGCGCGAGGGATCCTCGACGCCGACCACTACGACCTGGACAAGGTCAAGCAGCGCATCGTCGAGCACCTGGCGGTGCGCCGGCTGAAGCAGGTACGCGGCTCGACCGACCGCGGCCGCGAGCCGATCCTTTGCTTCGTCGGCCCTCCCGGCGTCGGCAAGACCTCGCTCGGCCAATCGATCGCGCGCGCGATGGGCCGCAAGTTCGCCCGCGCCTCGCTGGGCGGCGTCCACGACGAGGCCGAGATCCGCGGCCACCGCCGCACCTACATCGGCGCGATGCCGGGACGCATCCTGCAGGCGATCCGCCGCGCCGAGTCGAACGACCCGGTGTTCATCCTCGACGAGGTCGATAAGATCGGCGCCGACTGGCGCGGCGATCCATCTTCGGCACTGCTGGAGGTGCTCGACCCGGAGCAGAACAAAGACTTTCGCGACAACTACCTGGACGTCCCGTTCGACCTCTCGAAGGTCATGTTCATCACCACGGCGAACTCACTGGAGACGATCCCGCCCGCGCTGCGCGACCGCATGGAGGTGCTCCACCTTTCGGGCTACACCGAAGAGGAGAAGGTGCAGATCGCGGAGCGCTTTTTGATCCCCAAGCAGGTGTTGGCACACGGATTGAACCCGGGCGAGATCACCGTCCCGCAGGAGGCGGTGCGCCTGATCATCCGCGAGTACACGCGCGAGGCCGGCGTGCGCAACCTGGAGCGCGAGATCGCTTCGCTGATCCGCCGCGATGTGGCCGAGATCGCTTCCGGCAAGCGCCTGAAGCAGATGGACGGCGCCAAGAAGGTGCGCGCTGCGCTGGGCAAGCGGCGCTTCTTCGACGACGTGGCCGAGCGCATCGACCGGCCTGGCATCGCGACCGGTTTGGTGTGGACGCCGACCGGCGGCGAGATCATCTTCGTCGAGGCGACCCTCACCCCAGGCAAGGGTGAGCTGAAGTTGACGGGTCAGTTGGGCGAGGTGATGAAGGAATCGGCCGCGGCGGCGCTGTCCTATCTGAAATCGCGCGCCACCGATATCGGGATCGACCCCTCGCTGTTCGACAAGAACGACATCCACGTCCACGTGCCCGCGGGCGCGCAGCCAAAGGAAGGACCGTCAGCCGGCGTGACAGTGCTGACGGCGATGGCGTCGATCCTCACCGGGCGACCTGTTCGCGACGACGTCGCGATGACCGGAGAGATCACGCTGCGCGGCCGGGTGCTGCCGATCGGCGGCATCAAGGAGAAGGTGCTGGGCGCTCACCGCGCGGGCCTGCGACGGGTGCTCGTCCCGTCGCACAACGAGGCCGACCTCGACGACATCCCCGCCGACCTGCGCAAGCAGATGCAGTTCGTGATGCTCGACACGATCGACCAGGTGCTGCGCGAGGCGCTGGTGCCGCGCCGGGCCGTGGCTTTGAATGGAAACGGCGCGCGGTCGACTACCGTCGTTGCGCGCGCTGCAGGATCCACCCGTGAGCGGCCAGCTCCGCCGAGTCGTCGAGGCGGGAAAGGGCGCCGTCGCCCCGTCGCTTGAGGGCTTTGCCGATCAGATGGTCGGCCAGGTGCGGGTTCTTTGGCAGCAGTGAGCCGTGCAGGTAGGTGCCGATGATGTTGCCCTGCACAGCCCCTTCGGTCTTGTCGGAGCCGTTGTTGCCTTTCCCCATCAGGACCTTGCCGAGCCGCTGGGCGCCAGGGCCGAGAAAGGTGCGCCCGCTGTGGTTCTCGAATCCGACGAGCGTGTCCGGGACCATGCCCTCGATACCGGTCTGCACGACCACGTCACCGATGAAGCGCTTCTTGCCGGCCTCGGTCTTCACGTCCAGCATCGCGATTCCGTCGAACCGTTCGCCCTCGGCGGTCTGGTAGTAGTGGCCGAGCAGCTGGTATCCGCCGCACACGGCCAGGATCTGCGCGCCGTCATCGACCGCGCGCAGAAGCGACTCCTGCTTGTACTCGCGCAGGTCGTCGTAGATCAAGGCTTGCTCGCGGTCCTGGCCGCCGCCGAAGAAAAAGACGTCAACGTCTTGCATCTCGGTCGCGGCACCCCTGCCAAGCTCGACCAGCCGCGGCTCGAGGCCGTGCCATTCGGCACGCTTGAGCAGAGTCAGGATGTTGCCGCGGTCGCCGTAGATGTTCATCAGGTCGGGGTAGAGCCAGCCGACGGTGAACGTCACGTTTCCCAGTATGGCTGCGCCCATCCGCGCCTCACCAGCTCGGCGCGCAGGTCGAGCATCGCGGTGTATGTGCACAACACGTACACGGTGTCGCCTTCGTCGGTGTTCTTGATCAGCAGGTCCAGCGCCTTGCCCGGGTCGGTCTCAGGTGCCTCGGCCTTGACCCCTGCGTACTTGAGCCTCACCGCCAGGTCGTAGGCGCGGGCGCCGGCGGTGATGACCACCTTTGCTTTGTCCTTCAACTGCTCGAAATCGACGTCCCAGATCCACGACACGTCGGTGCCGTCGGCCTTGCGGTCGTTGAGGCCGAGGATGTAATTCGTTCCCTTCGCGAGGTCGACCGCGGTCCGCACGGTTTCGTTGAAGCCCGCCGGATTTTTCGAAAGCACGAGGACCAGGTGGCGGCCGCGAAACTCGACGCGCTCCTGGCGGCCGAATGCCGCCTTGAACGTTTTCAGCCGGTCCGCGATGTAGCCGGGCTCGAGGCCGATGCTGAACGCGGCGGCGTACGCGGCGAGCACGTTGTAGCAGTTGTAAAGGCCGCCGAGCGGCAGCTCGATCCGCGTGCCCGCGATGGTCAGCGCGAGGCTTTCGAATCCATCGAGTGCGATTTTCGTCGCGGTGACGTCCGGCTGAGGTCGCGCGAAATCGCCGTTGGGGCAGCGATACACACCATCATGGCCGACGTAGACAGCGTCGAAGATCAAGCTCGAGCCGCATCTCGGACACGTGCGCGCATCGGCTGCGTGAGGAAGTGACTTCGACGCGATCGAGACGTCGTCGAGTCCGTACCACAGCGGCCGGTGCGGCAGTCCTAGGCCGATCTCGGCGATGCGCGGGTCGTCGGCGTTGAGGACCGCATGCGCGCTATCGGGGAGCGTGCTCAGCGCCTGCTCGATCTTTTTGGCGATCGACTCGAGCTCTCCGTAGCGGTCGAGCTGATCCCTGAACAGGTTGAGCACCAGCGTCGTCCTGGGCTGGATCTCATCCACGGCCCTGGGCAGGCTCGCTTCATCGATCTCGAACACGCCCCAGTCGGCCTTGAGCTTTCCGTCGGCCCCTGCCCTGTTCAGCGCCGCGGCGGTCGCGCCGAAGATCAGGTTGGCGCCGGCGCGGTTCGAAACCACGCGATGGCCCGCACCCTCGAGCAGCCAGCTGACCAGGCGCGCGGTCGTGGTCTTGCCGTTCGTGCCCGTGATGACGATCGAGCCGTGCGTCAGATCCTGCGTCAGGCGCGTCAGGATCTTCGGGTCGATAGCGCGCGCGACGTCGCCCGGCAGTGTCGTGCCGCCGCCGCGCCGCGTGAGTCGGCTCAGCGTTCCGGTCGCTTTGCCGGCCCAGACGGCGGCTGTTTTTCGGATCACGCCCAGGCTGGCACGGCGCGGCTCACGGCGGTCCAGCAGTCAAGTCGTGCGATCGCTTCCTTTCCCTCTTGCTCGGAATCCGTCAGTTTGAAGAACGCGGAACCGCTGCCGGTCATCCGCCAGCCGGCCCCGAGGCTTTGCGCGAAATCTTTGATCCGCGGTTCCACGTGTTCGGCCGCGCGTCTCAGGTCGTTCGGCGCCTCGCCCTTGACTTCGTCCCACGCACGGTACACGTCGCCGGTCGAGAGCTCGATGCCCGGCCACGCGACGGCGAACCACTGCTGATGCCACGGCAGCGCCGTCAGCTTTTCGCCCCGGCCTTCTGCGTGGGCGTGGCCGCCGGCAAGAAAGAACGGAACGTCGGAGCCCAGCTGTTGCGCGATCGGCATCAGGTCGAGGTCGAGGCTGAACATGGCTTTCAAGGCCCTCAGTGTCGTGGCTGCATCCGAGCTGGCGCCACCCATGCCGGACCCGGGCGGGATTCCCTTGTGAACGTGCATGCGCGCGGGCAGCTTGCGTTTGAGGGCCTCTTCCAGAGCGTCGTGGGCCGCGATCACAGAGTTGCGCGCTTTTGCAACGTCGAATCCAGACGTCGTGAACGTCGTCTCGTTCGCCGCTTCCACCTCCAGCAGGTCGTGGAGGTCGATCGCCTGGAATGTTGTGCGCAGCTGGTGAAAGCCGTCATCGGTCCGGCCGGTGACCTCGAGGTCGAGGTTCAGCTTGGCTCGCGCGGGCAGCGCGAGCGTCAACGCGAAGGGATCGGCTTGAGCTCCGCCCTGTACCTCGTCGCCCGATCGCGATAGTGCTGCGCGGTCGTGCCGACCCAGTGGTTCGACGAACCGTCGAGCGGTTTCTTGACGGTCGCGGGCACACCCGCCGCCATGTGCCCCGGCGGGATGTGCATACCTTCCTGCAGCACCGCTCCCGCCGCCAGCATGGATCCCGCGCCGAGCCGGCTGCGCTGCAGCATGGTCGCGCCCATGCCGACCAGAGCGCCCTGCTCGACCACGCATCCCTCGAGCTGCGCCGAGTGGCCGACGCTGGCGTCTTTCTCGATCACCGTCGGGAGGTCTTCGGCACAGTGGATGACTGCGTTGTCCTGGATGTTGGCGCCCTCGCCAACTCTTATCGTCGACTCGTCGCCCCGCAAGACCGCGCCAAACCACACGCTGGCGCCTTTTTCGACTTCGACGTCGCCGATGAGGACCGCGGTTGGCGCGATGTAGGCGTCGGGATGCACCCTCGGGCGCCGCCCGCCAAGCTCGAACTCCACTGGCCCCTATAATCCTATCTTCGTGAGTTCAGCTATCTGTTCAGTGCGCCCTGCGCGCGCCCGGCGCCTGGTGATGACACGTGGCTAAGCGAACCGCTTCCGCCAAGAAGCAAGCGCGCGCGGGCGCTCGGCGCGCGGTGCGCAATCGCGCGGCCCGTTCGGAGGTCAAGACGCTCGTCGTCAAGGCGCGTCGGTCGCTGACTGAGGCGGGGTCGGAAGCCGCGCCCACCACCTTGGAGGCGGTGCGCGCGCTGGATCGCGCCGCGGCCAAGGGCATCCTTCACTCTCGAAACGCGGCCCGGCGTAAGGGCCGGCTGGCCAAGCAGCTCGCGAAGATCGTGGTGGCGGCGCCTCCGCCCGCCAAGGGCAAGAAGGCTCCAGCAGCCGCAACCAAACCCGCAGCCGCTCCGAAGAAGAAGTAGCCCTTTAGAGCCGCGTCAGCAGCACGTCCAGGCCGAGCTCCGCGTCGACCTGGCCGGACTTGACCTCCCACTCGTAATCGCGAATCTGCTTCAGCGCCTGCTCAAGGCGATTTGCGTTCGCTTCCTGCGCGGCGTCGAACGCCTTCTGAATCACGAAGCCATGCTCAGTCATGGCGTCCTGCACCTGCTGCAGCGATTCGCCTCGCTCCTGGTGGGCCTTCACCTCGAGCACGAGTGCGTAGTGCCGCGCCATGCGATAGGCGACCGATGTGGGCTGGAGCCCTGAGCGGGTGAGGTTGCGCGCGATCTCGAGCGCCTGCACCGTGGGGCGCGGGAGGAGGTTGTCGGTGAGCTTGAAGATCTCATCCTCCCGGGCACCGGCGAGGAGCTCGGTCATCACTTCGGCAGTCAGCTTTTCCCCCGAGGCTTTATAGGCCGCGAGCTTGGTCAGCTCGGAGTCGATGATGCTGAGGTCGGGCGGCGAGACGCGGACGACCTGGGCAGCGACGTTTGTGGGCAGGCCGTGCTTCTCGGCCGCGCGCCGGGATGCCCAGTCGCTCAGCGCTCGGCCTTTCAGGTGCTGCATCTCGATCACCTCGCCGCCTGCAGCGGCAATGGCTTTGAGCAGCTTGTTGGAGGAGCCGAGCCGACCGGCGACCGTGATCAGGAGGCGCGTCGTGGCCGGGATCTGTGCGACGGCCGGGGCAAGAGGCTCGGCGCGATTCGCCGGGACCATGCGCACGAAAACCAGGCGGTATGGGTCGAGGAACGGGAGCTGGAGGACCGCGTCCTCGAGGCGCGCCGGCGCCAGGCCGGTCCCGTCGATGGTTTCGAGCCCGAAGTCCGAGACCAGGTGTTTGCGCCAATCCTCGACGGTGGCGCGGGCGCGCTCGTCGACCAGGAAGCGCTCCTCGCCGTGGAGCAGAAGAGCGGTTGCGCGCTGCGACTGGGCCTGGGCAGCTCTGGGCACGAAGCGATCCTAGCTAGGGCAGCTTGCCGGCGACATAGGCCTGCACCTGCTGATACGTGCCGGCTCGAGGCACGAGGACGTCCTGGTCCAGACCGAGGTTTTTGGACATCAGCAGCGGCGAGTCTTCAAGCGTGACGCTGATGACGTCCTGCTGACGGATCGAGCTGACCAGGTGCATGAGGAGATTCGCGTCGGGCGGCGTGAGGTCGGTTCGCACGCCATCCTTGATTGGTCCCGCCGCGCTGATCAGCGCCGGTCCGACGATGTCGCCGCCCTTGAGCTTGCTGAGCATCGCGAAGAGGATCAGCTCCTGCCGATGGGAACGATCCGCCTCAGACGTGCTGAGTCGCGAGCGCGCGTACTGCAGCGCTCTGGTGCCGTCGAGGATTTGAGTGCCCGCGACGAAATGGATGTGGATCGTCTTCTCGTCGACATCCGATGGATATTGCGGGTCGTCGAGAGCTTTCGGGACGGTCACCCTGATTCCTCCGATTGCATCGATCAGCGCCTCGAATGCCTTGACGTCGACGGCGATCCAGGCGTCGATCGGCTGTCCGATGGTCGTGGCGACCGTCGCGGCGGCAAGGTCGCCCGGGCCGGTCGGCGCGCGCCACTGTTCGCGCAGGAATGTCGTGTCCTGCACCGCACCCAGGGCGAACGCGGAGTAGAGCTTTCCTTCCACGAATCCGTTCGAGCCTGCGGGAATATCGACCCACAGGTAGCGGGGCAGTGAGATGACGGTGGCCTGATGCGATGAGGGACGAATCGAGAGCACGAGCATCGTGTCGGTGAAATCCGGGTTGTCGTTTCCAGCGCCTCCGTGCGCCAGGAAGAGCATGTTGATGCGCTGGTTCGATTTGATCTTTTGGGCGAGCGAGCCTGGGCCCTGATCTGGCCCTGTGATCAGCGCGACGAAATCTTCTGGGCTCGTCTTCGGAGCCACCGCGCGAACGGCGCTCACCGTCCACGCGGCCGATGCAAAGAGGGCGACGGCCCCGATGCCGGCGAGCAGTTGAAGCACGCGCAGCCAGCGCACCAAATCCAGTTTAGGGGTCGATTGACATCGCGTTAAGCGGCCACTAGCATCAAGCGGACAATTTCCCGCGCACGGGCTTAGGCGTGGCTAATAGGGGGTTCTTATGTTCGCAAGGCTGGTTCGTTTTGCTGCGATTTTCGGTGCGGTGCTGGCCATCGTCTTTGGCACGATGGCCGTGGCGGTGGCGGGATTTACCAGTGCAAAAGCGCCCTCGACGACGACTGTTTCCATCCGCAGCCAGGCGACTCTGGATCCATCTGGGCAGGGACTCAACGTCAGGGTGACGTATTCGTGCTTCCCGGGAGGCTATGGCAAAGGCGGGTATGGCTACGGAGCCAACTTCGGGAGCGTACGGGTAGTCGACCTCAGCGGCCACCAGGGTTTTGGGAACTGGGCCCCGACCTGCAACGACAAGAAGCAGACCGCAGCGGTGTTCGTGCCTGGAACCTTCAACAGCGGAGGGGCGGCGGCGGACGCAGTCGTATGTGGTTTCGATTGCGCCTTCACGGCCAGGGAAATCAAAATCTCCTAGGTGCGCCAGTGTCTGGATCACGCTCGCTAGATAGCGAGCGTGATCGTTCCCTCCTCGTCGGTGCGCAGGACGTCAGGTGGGAAGCCGGTCGCCAGGCGGCCCGACCCACGCGACGCGATCAGTTGCGTGCCAGAGCCGATCGCCACCAGCGCTAGGTCCGGCGCTAACAAACTTCGTCCTCCGCCTGGGAGCAACAGGTCGGTGCAGGTTCCCCGCAATCGCTGAGCCACGATCGCCTGGGCGTCGAGGTCGAGGTCGCTGAAGTCACAGAACGTGCGGCCGTCCGATGCGATCGCCCGAAAGGCCAGGTCGGCCGCGCCGGCGACCTCGCCGGGAGCGCCTGGCTCGGGCGCGAGGATCTGCATCACAAAACCGGCGATCGAAATGGTCTGGCCCGCACGGACCGAACGGATCGTGGCGCCGCGAGCGGCCTGCTCGAGGGCGGCCGTCCGCCACGCCGAACCGGTGAGGCTCGCGCCCGGGATCAGCACCGTGCCGGCCGCGCGGTCCAGCCCTGCGAAGCCGCCGATGTGACCGAGACCGGGCGCGGTGATGGTGAGCGCGTCGAGGTTTCGCTGCCATGGCGGGAGCACGATGCCCAGCTCAGCGCTGAGCTTGGCGGGGCTCGGGCCCCCGTCGACCAGGATCGAGCCATGCGGCCCGCGGAGCAGCACCGCCTGGCCGTCGCCAACGTTCAGCACGTCCACCTGCGCAGGCGAGTTGGCCCACATCAGCAACGCCAGCATCGAGATGCAGGCTGGCGTGACCGCTGCGGCCACGATCGCGAGCTTGCGGCGATGCGCTTGTGCATGCGCCGCGACGATCGCCGGTCCCAGCGCGGAGTAATAAGCGACGCCCGCCCAGGTCGGAAACGCCGGGACGTTGATCGCCGCCGCCGGTACGCGGGCCAGGAGATATCCGACCTGCTCGATGTAGGCGAGAAGGCCGGTGATCGCGATCGCGGCAACGCGCGCTAGGTCCGGCACGAATGAGAGCGCGCCGAGCAACAGACCGGAAGCAACGAGCACCGGCAGGACCGGCAGCGTCAGGGCATTCGCGATCGGCGCCACCGGCGAGAGGACGTGAAAATCGGTGGCCATCATGGGCAGCGTTCCGACCTGGGCGGCGCACGTGACCGCAAACGGTTCGCGAAGAACGTGCGGGAGGAACGCCACACGCTTGGCGATCGCCGGCGTGAGCAGGATGATCGCCGCCGTCCCCGCGAAGGAGAGCTGGAAGCCGACGTCCCAGGCCAGCTCGGGGTGCCAGCCCAGCATCAGGGCCGCGGTGATCGCGAGCGACGTCCAGACGTGCGATGGACGACCGAGGTGCGTGGCCGCGATGGCGAGTGCTGCCATCGCGGACGCTCGCACCGCCGCCGGTGTCGCGCCTCCGACCATCGCGTAAAGGGCGATCAACGCCACCGCGGGCCACGTGGCGTGGCGCCGCAAGAGCGGATTCAGCCCGCCCTGGACGATGCGGGCGAACACCGCGACCTTTAGGCCGCTGAGGACGAGCAGGTGAATCAGCCCGGTCGCGATCAGCGCGTTCTGCAACGACGCGGGAATGCCCCGACGGATGCCCAGCACGATCCCGAGCAGAACGGCGGCGTGCGGCGCTGTCAGCGCGTCGTCAACCGCCGCGATGTATCGCCGGCGCAGCAGACCGGGAAGTCCGAGGATGCCGCTCGCGCTGCCCGTGACCTCGAAGCTGGACGCCTGGAGCTCGAGGTAAACATGGTGCTGCGCAAGGTACGCGCGCCGGTCGAACGCCGGCAGGTCCCGTGGCAGCGTGAGCCTTCCGCTGGCCAGGACCGAATCCCCGTACGCCGCGTCTCCGGGCCCGCGCCAGCGAACCATCAGGTTCCCGACGCCGGCGACCGCCGAAACGGCGGTCTGCACCTGGGTGGGCTCGACCAGAACTTCCGATCCGCCGCCCGCAGGCCGGCTGTCGTCGGTGACTCGCCCGGTGACCACGACCGTGGTGCCGGCCAGCGCCGCGGCTCGAAACTCAGCACCTGGATCGCCTGGTGGCAGCTCGGCCCTGCCGACGGCGAGCAGCACGACGGCGAGCGCTAGGGCGATGATCGCGGGCCTCAACAACAGGGCGAGGGCCAGCAGGGGCAGGGCGGCAGCGATCGCCAGCGCTCCGATCCCTGGCTGTGACGGAATCAGCACGACGGCAGTGGCCAGGGCGACGCACCACGCCAGCGCGAGGATCAGCCCGGGGTATCGGGTCACAGGGAAAGGTACCGCCGCGCGATCACGTATTCGGCCTCGCTCATGCCCAGGATGTCGACCAGCTCGCGGGTGTTCTGGAAGCCGCCGAAGTTCGTGCGGTAGTCGATGCACTCCTGGGCAAAAGCCAGCGTGAAGCCGGGCACGGTCTCGAGCTCCTCCAGGGTTGAGGTGTTGAGGTTGGTGCGCACGATCACGGTGCCGGAGCTCGTCTTGGCGAAACCGACCTTGACCTGCTCGCCGTCCTTCAGGCGCCCGGCCAGGTTGGGCAGCTTCGAGAGGTCCGCGTCCGGGCTGAGGCCTCCGGCGGCGGCGATTGCGTCGAAGACCCGGTCCCCACGCGGGAGTCGATAGAGCCCGGGGTTCTCGACCGCTCCGGATACGTCGACGAGGAGTCCCGGTTGAGCCGGGACGTCGAGAGCAGGATTGGGCGCCGGCGGTGCCGCAGGTCCGGCGGCATGGCTGGAGGAGCTGTAGACGTACGCTCCGGCGATCGCCGCCACGGCGAGCGTGATGGGGGCGGCCAGCACGAGGGGCCGCTTCCATCCCGAAACGAGATGAACGGGGATTCGCATGGCCCGAGGCTAGGGTTGTCGGATTGCTGCGGAAACCCAGCATGTTAAGGCCTGGTTCCCGGGGAAGGATTCGAACCTTCGGTCGAGGATCCAAAGTCCTCTGCCTTACCGCTTGGCCACCCGGGAGCGTAATCAACAGTAACGTCCGGTCGGGAATCGTCCCCCCCGCCCGGAGTGACCTCAAACCGGGCTCGAACGTTGGGTCATGAGATGAGGGTTTGGCTGCTTGCCGTCGTGCTGCTCGTCGCCGCCGGATGCGGCGCCTACCAGTTCCCTGGCGAGTCGCAATCACCGTCCCCGAGCACCGGTGTCGTCAGCGGCCGGGTGCTCGCCGTCCCCTGCGCGCCGGTCGAGCAGGCGGGGAACACCTGCGGGGGACGCCCCGTCGCTGACCTGGAGCTGGACTACGTGGCCGGTTCGAGCGTCACCAAGGCGACCACCGATTCCAAGGGCAACTACTCGGTCGAGCTGAAGCCCGGCAATTACGCCGTGAAGATGAAGACGTACATGCGGGTGATCAGCGGACCTCTCAACCTCACGGTGGGGGCCGGCACGAGCGCGACCATCAATTATGTGCTCGACTCAGGCATCCGGGCGCCAGTGCCGCAGCAGTGAGAGCCCGCTAAGGCACGAGGTTGATCAGCCGGTCCGGCACGTAGATCACCTTCGACGGCCCCCGGCCGTTGAGCGCGGCGCGGACCTTCTCGCTCGCGAGGGCGGCCTTGGTCGCGTCGGCCTCAGACAATCCCGCGTCAACCTCGAGCCGATCGCGCAGCTTGCCCGCCACCTGCACGACCAGCACCACCTTTGGCTCCGCCGCGGCGGCAGCGTCAAAGGCCGGCCACGCGGCGTCCGCGAGCAGGCCGTGCTCGCCGAGTCGGTCCCACATTTCCTCGCCGATGTGCGGCGCGAGCGGATTCAGCAACCTCACCAGGGTCCGCACCGCAGAGTCCCACTCCGCGTCTCGCGCACCGCCGCTCTGCAGGTAGTCCTGCATCGCATTGGCCAGCTCCATCAGGAACGCGACCGCGGTGTTGAACCGCAGATCGTCGTAGTGCTCGGTGACCCTGCCGACCGTTTGCGCAACCCTCCGCCGCAGCAAAGCCGCGTCGACCTGCGCCCCCGCGGTTCCGCCATCCGTAACCAGCGACTCCGGCTCCAGGACCAATCGCCAGACTCGCTGCAGGAACTTGACCACGCCGTGCAGTCCCGCCTCGCTCCATTCCACGTCCTCTTCCGGTGGCCCGATGAACATCTCGTAGACGCGCCCCGCGTCCGCGCCCTGCTCGCTCGACAGCTGCGCGATCGACACGCCGTTGCCCGCGGATTTCGCCATCACCTGTCCGAATCGCTTGACCATGCCCTGGTTGAACAGGCGCATGAATGGCTCGGACGCCTCAAGCATGCCCGCGTCGTGCAGCACCTTGGTGAAGAAGCGCGAGTAGAGCAGGTGCAGGATCGCGTGCTCGACGCCGCCCGTGTATTGATCCACCGCCATCCAGTGGTTGGCCAGCTCGGAGTCGAACGGTTCCCGATCATCACGCGGGCTGGCGTAGCGCAGGAAGTACCAAGATGAGTCGATGAACGTGTCCATCGTGTCGGTCTCGCGCTTGGCTTCGTGCCCGCACTTCGGACACGTGGTGCGCCAGAACTCGGGAATCTCGGTGAGCGGTTTGTACTCCTTGGGCAGCAAGACCGGCAGCTGGTCTGCGGGCACCGGCACGATTCCGTCAACAGGGCAGTAGACGACGGGGATCGGCGCTCCCCAATAGCGCTGCCGCGAGATGAGCCAGTCGCGCAGGCGGTACTTGACCGCGTGCTTGCCGATCCCCTTCGACTCCAGCCAATCGCAGATCCGGTCGAAGGCTACGCTCGACTCAAGGCCGTCGAACTTACCGCTGTTCACCATCACGCCGGGCCGGACATAGGCCTCGCGCAGCACGCCTCGCGGCCCAGTCGGCGGTGCGATGACCTCGCGGATCGGCAGGTCGTAGCGTCCGGCGAACTCGAAGTCGCGCTCGTCATGCGCCGGCACGGCCATGATCGCGCCGGTCCCGTACGTCACCAGCACGTAATCGGCAACCCAGATCGGGATCTTGTCTCCGTTGACGGGGTTGATCGCGAACGCGCCCGTGGCGACGCCGGTCTTGTCGCCCTCGGTCGACAGGCGCTCGATCTCCGTCTCCTTGCGCGCCTTCTCGACGTATTCACGCACTCGGGCCCGATGCTTCTCGGTCGTCACCTTTTCGACCAGCGGATGCTCCGGCGCAAGGACCATGAACGTCGCGCCGAACAACGTGTCGGGCCGCGTGGTGTAGATGCGAATCGTTTCGTCCGGGTGCCCGTCGACCGGGAAGTCGACCTCCGCCCCCATGCTGCGGCCGATCCAGTTGGTCTGCATGACGCGCACCTTTTGCGGCCACTTGTCCAGCAGGGCGAGGTCGTCGAGCAACCGGTCCGCGTAGTCGGTGATCCTCAAGAACCACTGCTCGAGGTCCCGCTTCTCGACCTCGACGTCGGGATGTCGCCAGCAGCGGCCGTTGATCACCTGCTCGTTGGCCAGCACAGTCTTGTCGACCGGGCACCAGTTCACGGGCGCCATCGCCCGGTAGGCCAACCCGCGCTGCAGCATCAGAAGGAAGAGCCACTGGGTCCATCTGTAGTAGTCGGGCAAGCTGCTGATGACCTCGCGGTCCCAGTCGTAGAGGATGCCCATCATCTTCAGGTCGTGCTTGCTCCTCGCGATGTTGTCCAGCGTCCACTTCTCCGGGTGCAGGCCCGGGTGCTGCATCGCCGCGTTTTCCGCCGGCAGCCCGAACGCGTCCCAGCCAAACGGGTGCAGCACCTCGAAACCCTGCATCCGCTTCATCCTTGCCAGGGCATCGCCCATCACGTAGTTGCGGGCGTGGCCCATGTGCAGCTCGCCCGATGGATACGGATACATCACCAGGTCGTAGAACTTCGGCTTGGGCGAGTTGTCCGACGCCTTCATCACGCCGTGCTCGGCCCACACCTTCTGCCACTTGGGCTCGATGTCCTGGGGTACGTAGACGCTACGGCGGGGACGGCTGGCCATGAACCTCAAATTTTAGAGACGCGAGTTCGTGACCCACGATCGCCGCCAGGACCAGCGCCGCACCCACCGGCTGCAACAGGCCCAGCCGCTGGCCGGCCAGCACCACCGCCGCGGCCAGCGCCCAGGCCGGCTCGGTGGCCAGGATCAACGCCGTTCGATTCGCGCTGATGAAGCCGTGGGACCAGGTCTGGATGTAAAAGGCAAAGGCCGACGCGAAGACCCCGGTGATCACGATGACGAACCAGACCGACCCGCTCGGCGCATGCAGCTGCCAGGTGCCGCCGGCGCTGAAGATCGCCGCCGAGGTCCCCATCTGGACGGTTGAGCAGCGGCGTGAAGACGACGAACAGACCCGTGATCAACCCCGCGTTGCCGGGGCTGATCTGGGTGAGACCGGCCGTCTGTGTCAGGTATCCGCCCGCCAGGACCGCGCCGACCGTGACGCCGGTGCGCAGCTCTCGACGCGTGGGCAGGTGCCGGACCAGCAAGACCATCACCAGGAGCGCGAGCGCGTAGCGGATCTGCAGGAACGGCAGGGTCGGGTACTGTGTGACTGCGTCCTTGACCAGGACGAAGGTCCAGCCCCACACCGCCGTGACCATCAGCAACAAAAGGACGTAGATCAATGGAGCGACTGTGGGCGCCGTGGCGCATGCAGTACATAGGTGGCGAGCAGCGGCCTGGCTGCCTTTTCTGCCGCGTCATCGAGCATCCCGACGACGAGGACGCGAAGCTCGTGGTGTGGCGGCCGAAGGGCGCGATCGTGCTGCTCAACAAGTTCCCGTACAACCCTGGCCACGCGATGGTGGCGCCGCATGCGCACAAGGCGAGTCTCGAGGACCTCGACGACCTCGAGTCCGCCGACCTGATGAACGCAGTACGGCGCACGTTCACCGTCCTGCGGACCGTGATGAAACCCGACGGCCTGAATGCGGGCGTCAACGTCGGGAGCGCCGCCGGCGCGGGAATCCCCGACCACGTTCACTTCCACGTCGTGCCGCGGTGGAACGGCGACACCAACTTCATGGCCGTCATCGACGACGTAAAGATCGTCAACGAGGCGCTGTCTCACACGGCCAAAAAGCTCAAGCAGGCTTTCGCCGCCACGTAACGCGGCCGCCGGCGATGGTCGCCATCACCTCACCGCCGTCGACGACCGTCATGTCGCACTGCTTGCCGGCTCGCAATGCACCGAGCTGCTTTTCCATGCCCACCGCGTAGGCCGCGCTCGACGTGTAGGCGCGGAGAGCCGAAGCGCGCGTGACGGCGAGCTCCGGATGCCATCCGGCCTGGCGCCGCCATGTGGTGGCCGCGTCGATTCCCGCCAGCGGGTCCGCGACCTCGACCGGCGCATCGGAGCCAAACGCAAGTCGCACGCCCGCTCGCTCCAGCGCGCGCCACGCGTACGAGTGTTTCGTGACCGCGGGCCACTCCGCGTCGGCCAGCTCGCGGTCCGCGACCGCGTGGATGGGCTGCATCGATGCGATCACGTCGAGCTTTGCCATTCGCGTCATGTCCTTCGGATTCACGCACTGCGCGTGCTCGATGCGCGGCCGCCACATGGCCCAAGCGTTGCGGTGCGGTGCGAGCGCGTCGAGCGCGCGCCGCACAGCGCCATCTCCGATCGCATGCAGGCAGACGTTCAGCTCGGCCCTGGCGCAGCGTTCGATCATGTCGATCAGGTCCGGCTGGGCCAACCGCGCGGTCCCCGAGCCATCGAGCATCTCCGCCGTCCGGCTGCCGAGCGAACCGTCGAGGAAGGCCTTGACGCCCCAGAAGCGCATCCAGGGATCGCCCCAACCCGAGCGCACGCCCATCCGCTCCGCGTGTGGCAGGTCGGTGAGGGGAAGGTTGTAGGTCACGCGGACCGGCAGCGGTCCGCGCGAACGCAGTCGCTGCAGGGAACCCAGGCCGCGCGCGCTGTCCATGGAGTGGACCGAGGTGATGCCGAGCCGGGCGAGGTCGGAGAGCACTTCGGCCATCGCGCCATCCTGGTCGGCGTCAGTCGGGGCGGGCAAGTTGCGCGAGACGAGGTGCATCGCCGTCTCGCGGAGGATGCCTGACGGCTCGCCCTGCGTGTCGCGGTCGATGTGCCCGCCAGGCGGATCTCCGGTGCCGCGGTCGATGCCCGCGGCGCCCATTGCCGCGCTCGAGACCCACGCGGAGTGGCCGTCCTTTCTTCTCAGGTACGCCGGGCGCCCGCCCGCGGCCTGGTCGAGCCGCGGCCGGGTCGGAAACGCGGGATCGGACCATGCGTCGTTGTACCAGCCCGACCCGACCACCCACCCGTCCTTCGGAGGGTTCTTCGCCCACGCTTTCACCCGCGCCAGCGCCTCAGCCTGGCTGCGCGCCCCGGTCAGATCTACGGTCAGGTTTCGGTCGGCCAGGCCTTCGAGGTGGATATGGGAATCCGTCAGCCCGGGCCAGGCGGTGCCGCGCAGCCGGACCACCTCCGCCTTTCGACCGGCGGTTGCTCGCGCACCGGCGCCAACCGCGATGATCCTCCCGTCAATAGCGCACGCGACCTCCGGTGAGCAGCCCGAAAAGAGAATGGCTTCCATGACATGCGATTGTGATTAGTAACGCCGCTCGAGCGGCGGCGTTTCATGGGTCATGAGGCGCTCGATTCTCCTGATTTCCCTTCTTGTGATGGCTTGCTCATCACAGAGTTCGAACCCGGCCGCACTCCATTCCACACCGGCGACGAGCTCCAGCTCGAGCACCCCGGCCACCACCTCGCCAGCCGCTCCGCCGATAGCCGAGCTTGCCTGTCGTATCCCTGTGATGCTCTCGGTCACCACTGGTGAAATTCCTGGCGGTTGGATCACCTTCCCAGGCGGAAGCTTCCAGCCGGACCCCTCGAGCAACATCCCTCGCAACCCAAGTCCGGAACTGCTCAGTTACGACCGGGCTTTCAATCGGTGGATTGAGGCCACCTGGAACCACATCTCACCGGACGGACGGCGCTACGCAATCTCGACGGGCAACGGCTTGGACATGGTGGACGTAGGCACGGGCCGGCACACCGCGATCACCATGCCGCCACTCAACGGCATTTGGGTTGTGATCGACTTTACCGCCAAGGGTGTCTATCTGACCCTCATGGGCGGCGAGAGCTCGGCGGAACCCGGCCTATGGTTGCTGGATCCTGATTCCCGCCGTGTCCGCAAGCTGGATGGCACGCAGTTCTGGTCCGAGGTTGACTCTGAGGCAGCGTGGGGTGTGACCGAGGATGAGCAAAGCATGGAGTTGCGGCGACTCGATTTCCAAACGGGAATCGTGTCGACCCGGCTCGCGGTCCCGTACCACTCACCGCTGCAGCCTGGGGATAGGCAGCTGCAATTGATCTCGCTTAACGCACAAGGCAGACCCCTCGTCCTCGAGAGGAATTGGGAGAAGCCGTATCCATGGCAGCTGTCGATACTCACGGTGCCCGACACTCTTCAGGAGGTCCAGATCCCATCCGAATGGGCCGCCGGTTGGCCGATGTGGGACAACGGGGATCCCTTCCAAAGTGGACGGGAACTGCGCGGCTTGCTGTTGAGTGGAGGGATTTGGATGTCCGGGTTTTACTCGTTCCCAGGATTGGCTTTCCTCGCCACCAACGACACGGTTGTGAGGCAAATGACCACCAGCCCAAGCAACATCTATGCAATCGCCGGCGGCTGCCACTGACGCGACAGCTAAAGGCCGTAGGACTTGGCGATGATCTCCTTCATGATCTCGTCGGTCCCCGCGCCGATCCTCGCCAGGCGAGCGTCGCGCCAGGCTCGTTCCACAGGGAACTCGCGCATGTACCCATGCCCGCCGAGGATCTGGATCGCGTCGTCCGCGACCTCGCACGCGACCTGGGTCGCGAGCAGCTTGGCCTGGGAGATCTCGCGCACCGGGTACTCGCCCTGGTCCCACTGCTTCGCCGTTTGATAGACGAAGGACTGGACAGCCGCGATCTTCGTCCCCATGTCGACGAGCTTGTGCTTGATGACCTGGAAGTTGGAGATCGGCTGGCCGAACGCCTGGCGGTTCTTCGCGTAATTCTTTGTGTACTCGAACACGTGCGCCGCGCCCGCAATCGCACCGGCAGCGGCGATCATGCGCTCGCCCTGCAGCTCCCACATCAGGTGCTTGAACCCCTCGCCTTCCTCGCCGATGAGGTTGCCCACCGGCACGTGGCAGTCCTCGAAGAGGAGCTCGGCCGTGTCGGACGAGTGCATGCCGAGCTTCTTGAGAGTGCGGGTGACTTCGAAGCCCGGGGTTCCCTTTTCGATCACGAGCAGGTTGAATCCGCCATGCCCGCGCTCGCGTTCCGTCTTGGTCACCACCAGCGCCCACTGGCAGCGAGCGCCGTTGGTGATGAAGATCTTCCGACCATCGACGATGAACTCATCGCCGAAGCGGCGCGCGGTAGTGGTGATGCCGGCCACGTCCGAGCCGGCGTCGGGCTCGGTGATGGCGAGGGCAGCGATCTGATCGCCCTGGATCGCCGGGACGAGCCAGCGCCGCTTCTGCTCCTCGGTGCCAAAGCGGAAGACCGGAGGGGTCGCCATCTCGGCCTGCACGGCGACGGCCATTCCCAGGCCTCCACACCCTGCCCTTGCCATCTCCTCCGACAGGACGACCGCGCTGAAGTAGTCGCCGCCCTGGCCGCCGTACTCGGGCGGGTAGCGCAGCCCCAGAAAACCCAGCTCGCCGAAGCGCTTGAAGATCGAGTCGGGGAAGGTCTTCTCCTCCCACTCCTCGAGGTTGGGCTGGACCTCTTTCTCGAGGAACTTCCTGATGTGCAAGCGGAGCTCCTCGTGCGCGTCAGTGAAGTACATCACCGCCAACGAGTGTATGCCGCGGGCGAGCCCGGCTCGGCTTACGGTATGATTCGCGGCCGAACCGCAAGCGTTCGATCAAACACGCGCTGGGAGATGGAGTTTGGGCTCGGTAATCAAAAAGCGGCGCAAGAAGATGCGCAAGCACAAGCACAAGAAGATGCTCAAGAAGACGCGATGGGCGCGACGGGCCCACGCCTGATCGGCGCGGGTTAGGATAGGCGGCCATGGGCTGGGTAATTCTCGTCGTCGTCGTCGTCCTGATCCTGGCGTGGCTGGTATTCACATACAACGGCCTGATCGGGGCCCGAAACCGGACCCAGGAAGCCTGGTCTGAGATCGACGTCGAGCTGAAGCGCAGGCACGACCTGATTCCCAACCTGGTCAACACCGTCCAGGGCTACATGGGTCACGAGCGCGGCACGCTCGAGGCGGTGACCAACGCCCGCGCCAACGCAGTCGCGGCCGGGGCGACTGGCGATCCGGCCAAGATCGGCCAGGCCGAGAACGTGCTGTCGCAAAGCCTGCGCAGTTTGTTCGCGGTGTCGGAGAACTACCCCGACCTGAAGGCGATCTCGGCTTTCACGAACCTGCAGGAAAACCTCACCGCCACCGAGGACAAGCTCGAGTTCTCCCGCCGCTTCTACAACGGCAACGTGCGGGACTACAACATCAAGCTGCAGACCCTCCCGACGTCTTTGATCGCGGGAGCGCTTGGATTCAAGGCGTTCGGCTTCTTCCAGGCGGATGAAGGCGACCGCACGGTGCCGCAGGTCAGCTTCGACAACATGCCGTCCCCGAGCTCACCCAGCTCTCTGCCCCCCGCGGCAGGCCCGGGCGGACCGCCAGGCCCAGGCTCAGCAGGCCCTCCCCCACAGAGCTAACCACTTGTGCTCCCCATTCATGGGAGGTGTCGGCGAAGCCGACGGACGGGCTTGTCCTCCCCATTCATGGGGAGGTGGCCCGCAGGGCCGGAGGGGCTGAATCAAGCCGACCTCGCCCAGTCGCTCTCGAATCTGGCTAAGTACGCCTGGACCGCCGCGGCGTCGTCGGTTTCGATGTCGAGCTCATGGTTGACGCCGAGCCCGCTCAGGGTCCAGTTCGCCGACCCCAGCACGAGCTCTCCATCGAACAACCCGATCTTGGCGTGGAGCAGCACACCCTTCGGCACCGGGTACCACCTGACCTCAACGCCACCGGCCCGCAGAATCGCGTAAGCGTGCAGGTTGTAGACCTGGTTGGGATCGAGTAGGACCCTGACCGCCGCACCCCGGCGATGCGCGATCACAATCTCCGCGATGACCGCCGCATCGGTCAGCGTGTAGACCTCCGCCAGCACCCGGTGGACCGCGCGGTTGAGGGCACGCTCGAGCATGGCGCGAATCTCGCCGCCGGGGGATGTTTGCGCGATAGAAGCTGAAGTCTGCGGTAGCGGCGCGGGATGACCGCCCGCCAGGTCCCAGTCCTGTTCGAAGATGCGCGCCAGCCGGTCGACCTCAATCGCGCTGCGGGTCTCGAGCACGTAGTCGTGGTTGCGGTCGCTGTGGCGACCCCAGTTCATGCCGCCCACCGCGGCCTCGCCGTCCGCGATGAGCAGCTTGACGTGGTCGATCTGGTGCCGTGGGTCATCGACCGGGTAGGCCCGCTCGGGCACGCGCAGCGCATCGAAGACCCTGGCCGCCTTCCGGCTGACCGCGACGGTGGGGTCGGTGATGACCCTGACCTCCACGCCGCGGGTTTTCGCCGCCCCGATGGCCTGCATCAGCTCGTTGCGTCCCAGCTCGTACATCTCGACCAGCACTCGATGGCGAGCCGAGGTGATGAGCCTGCCCACGAGCGTGAAGATGCCGGCGTCCTGCCACAGACGTACTTCGCTGCCGGCGGCCGGCGCCGCGGGCGCCGAAACATAGGCCGGATTCGAGCAGCCCACCAGGGAGAGGAGGAGGAAGAGCAGGCAGGCCACTCGAACCACAGCCCGGCAAAACTACCAGCGAAAAGAACGCGCTCCAATCCAGCCTGTTAAGGCGCCGAAAACGCTAGATCGTTTCGACCCTCATCCCGGGCCGCGCGCCGAGCAGCTTGTCGGCCCGTGCCTCGCGCACCCCAACCTCGAGATATCCCATGCTCCCGACGTAGACGAACGGCTCGCCGGGCCTGGCTTCGGAATAGGTTTTCGCGGTCGAAACGACGTCGTGGTTGTGGACGCGGAGTCGCCGCACCGGTGGTTTGAGATTCGTGATCAGGTTGCCGAAGCCGTCCGTCCACAGCACTCGAGGCCCCGTATCGGGCAGGGCGATGGGCGGGTCCGTCGGAGGGCCCAACGACTCGATCGGGACGCCCGACGCAAGCGCCGCGGCCGCTGGCGCGAACACGTCACGCCCCTCGAAAGTCGGAGCGCCGTGCGGCCGGGGCGCCAGCTCGTGCACGGCCTGCACCCCCACCTCGTCGATCACGATCGCGAAGAGGCCGTTGTCCGGCCCGATGTAGAAGCGGCCGCCCGCCTGGACGATCAGGCGCCGCCGCGTGCTGCCCACTCCCGGGTCAACCACCGCAAGGTGCACCGAACCACCGGTGAAGTGGCGGGTCCCGGCGAACAACATGAACGCGCCGGCCGAGACGTCGAACCGAGGCACCTCGTGACTCACGTCGACCAGGGTGGCGTTCGGGCAACCCGCCAGCACCACGCCTTTCATCGCCGCCACGAGTGGAGAACCGGAACCGAAATCGGTCGTGAAGGTTACGACCGGCGGGCCGGCGAGCCCGCTACCAGTACCTTGTTTCTTTCCAGGGGTCTGCTTCGTCGTGATACCCACGCTGCTCCCAGAAACCGAGCCGGTTGCGTTCCATGAACTCTAGCCCGCGCAACCACTTCGCAGACTTCCAGAAATACTTAGAGGGCACGAACAGGCGCAGCGGCCAGCCGTGGTCCGGCGTGAGGTCCTCGCCGTTCCACGCGTAGCAGAGAAGGTTGTCGTCGCCGTCGAGCACGCTCAACGGCACAGAGGTCGTGTACCCGTACTCACAGTGCGCCATCACGTACTTCGCTTCCGGCTTCGGTTTGACGCGGTCGAGGATCTCCCGGATCGGGACGCCCGTCCACCTGTCGCCCAGCCTGCTCCAACCGGTGACGCAGTGAATGTCGGCGACAACGTCTTTCGAGGGCAACCCGCGCAGCTCGCCATAGTCGAGGCTGAGCTCCTGCTCAACCGCACCGAAAACCTTGAAGTCCCACTTCGCGATGTCGGTCTTCGGCACCGGCCCGAAGTGAAGGAGCGGCCAACGGTCGGGCGCGGTGAGGGTCTGACCGGGAGGGATGCGAGCCGGATCGACGCCCTGCGGTATGCGCTTGCTTTTGAAGAAGGAGGCCACTCAGGGCGAGTATAGGGACGCGGGTATACTCCGCTTTCGGCCCGTGGAGACGGCTATGTGGGCCCGTAGCTCAGTTGGGAGAGCGCGTGAATCGCACTCACGAGGCCAGGGGTTCGAATCCCCTCGGGTCCACAACCGCTACATGTTGTATGTGTGAGTTCCAGCCCGGTGATTCCAAGCTTGAAGCCGACGCGGGCCGGAGTTTGACCCCCCATATGGATGACACGCACATCGACGCCAGACATCGCCGGCTAATTTGATTTCACTCGTCGTATCCCGCGCAGCCAGCGCGATGGGGCGCCGATGGCTGCGGATTCTCGATCCCGAGCGATTAGCGGCCGAAGTCGACCAAGGCCCCGAAACCGACCGATAGTTCTCGCCGCCATCGAGGTGTCGTCGCAGCGCG